>Ga0302155_10002961_pt1 | contig 11185 bp, 11 predicted proteins | sample I_Bog_N3_1_FD_193508 | JGI IMG/M metagenome (GOLD analysis project Ga0302155, IMG submission 193508) | Peat permafrost microbial communities from Stordalen Mire near Abisko, Sweden - I_Bog_N3_1 | ecosystem: Environmental > Terrestrial > Soil > Wetlands > Peat | place: Sweden: Abisko, Stordalen...
TCACCCTGCATGCCGGCTGTGAAATCGGCGAGCGTGGCATTGTACACTCCGGCGTGGTGATCGGTGCCGACGGCTTTGGTTTTGCCAACGAAGGTGGAGAATGGATCAAAATTCCTCAAGTCGGCAGAGTGATCATTGGCAACGATGTTGAAATCGGCGCCAATACCACCATAGACCGTGGTGCTTTGGCTGATACGATTCTCGAAGACGGGGTCAAACTCGATAATCAGATTCAGATTGCGCACAACTGCCATATCGGTGCCCATACGGCGATTGCAGCCTGTGCCGGGATTGCTGGCAGTGCACGTATCGGTAAATATTGCTCGATTGGTGGTGCCGCCATGATTCACGGTCATATCACCATTGCCGACCGGGTTCACGTATCGGCTGGTACGCTGGCTTTACGCTCGATTCTTGAGCCCGGACAATATACTGGCTTCTATCCTATCGCCAAGCATGGAGAGTGGGAAAAATCAGCGGCATTGGTGCGTAATTTGACCTCAATGCGTGAGAAAATCCGTGCGTTAGAAAAAAAGATCAAATCGCTTACAGAACAAAATACAGAGCAAAACAATGACTAGTCTCGACATCAATCAAATCAAAGAATATCTTCCACACCGTTATCCGATGTTGCTGGTCGATCGCGTGCTTGCCTGGGAAAGCGGCGTGGATATTACGGCCATCAAGAATGTGACTGTCAACGAAGAATTTTTCAACGGCCATTTTCCTCACAAGCCGGTCATGCCGGGCGTGTTGATGATAGAAGCGCTGGCGCAGACGGCTGCGTTGCTGTCGTTTTTGACTGAAGGACGCAAACCTGACGCCAATACAGTGGTGTATTTCGTCGGTATCGACAATGCCCGCTTCAAGCGTCCTGTCGAGCCGGGTGATCAGCTCAGGATGCACGTGAAAATCACTCGCCGCGCGCGCGGCATCTGGAAGTACAGGGCGGTTGCCATGGTTGGCGATGAGGTCGCGGTCGAAGGCGATCTGATGTGCACCATGCGCAACGCCAATGACGCCAGCCAGGCCGCTTGATCAGGTTCGCATGTCTCTTATTCATCCTACGGCGATTATAGAAGTCGGTGCTGAACTCGATGCTTCTGTCGAAGTCGGCGCTTATTCGGTCATTGGTGCGCATGTACAAATAGGTGCAGGCACCAGGATTGGCCCGCATGTGGTCATCGAGGGCCACACCACGATTGGGCGGGAAAATCAGATTTTCCAGTTTGCTTCGCTCGGAGCGGCGCCACAGGACAAAAAATATGCCGGAGAGCCGACCCGGCTGGAAATCGGCGATCGCAATACCATTCGCGAGTTTGTCACCTTCAATCTGGGCACTGCCCAGGATGCCGGCGTAACCCGCATCGGCAACGACAACTGGATCATGGCCTACGTGCATCTGGCCCATGACTGTCAACTCGGCAACAATATCATCCTGGCCAACAATGCCACGCTAGCAGGGCATGTGCATCTGGGTGACTGGGTATTCCTGGGCGGTTTTACTTCGGTGCACCAGTTCTGTCATATTGGCGCGCATGCAATGACTGCATTTACCGCCGCCGTCAGTCAGGACGTACCGCCGTTTGTCACGGCCGCAGGCAATCGCGCCGTGCCAGCCGGCATTAATAGCGAAGGCCTCAAACGCCGCGGCTTTACCTCCGAGCAGATCGCCGTCATCAAGCGGGCTTATAAAGTCATCTATCGTTCCGATTTGCCGTTGGAAGAAGCCAAGCTGGCATTGCAGCAACTGGAAGAAAAATCGCCTGAGTCGGCGCTACATATTCGCATGATGCGTGAATTTATCGATAGCTCCAGTCGTGGCATTATCCGCTGATATCAGCATTGCCATGGTCGCTGGTGAAAGTTCCGGTGACCTGTTGGCCAGCCGCTTGTTGTCCGGTTTGCGTACGCGCTTGCCGGATCTGCATCTGCACGGCATTGGTGGCGCCCACATGGCGGCCCAGGGCTTTGTCAGCGAATGGCCGATGGATAAACTGACGGTGCGCGGCCTGTTTGAAGTATTGCCGCGTTATCGCGAAATCAAGGGTATTCAGAATGCGCTGCGCGATCAACTGCTGGCGCAGCGTCCGGCCGCCTTCATCGGGGTCGATTACCCAGGCTTCAATCTGGGGCTGGAGTTGCAGTTGCGCGAAGCCGGCATTCCCACCATGCATTTCATCGGTCCGCAAATCTGGGCATGGCGCGGCGGGCGTATCAAAAAAATCGCCCGTGCGGTCTCGCACATGCTGGTCATTTTTCCTTTCGAAGAAGAGATCTATCGCAAAGCAGGCGTGCCGGTGACTTATGTCGGACATCCCTTGGCCGAAGTCATCCCCATGGTGCCGGATCAATTTGCTGCCCGCCAGCGACTCGGTCTGCCGCAACAGCGCCGGGTGGTTGCGATTCTGCCTGGTAGTCGCATGTCGGAACTCAAGTACAACGCGGCCAGTTTTCTGGGTGCGGCACGCTTGCTGGCGCAGCGCGAGCCAGGCTTGCAGTTTGTGGCGCCAATGGCAGGAGAGCCTCAACGCGCTTATTTCGAGCAATTGCTGATGCAGACCGGTAGTGCCGAACTTGGCATACACGTCATCAGTGGTCAGTCTCATTGCGCCATGGAGGCAGCCGATGCGGTCTTAGTGGCGTCCGGTACCGCCTCACTGGAAGTGGCCTTATATAAAAAACCGATGGTCATTGCCTACAAGATGATGGGCGCCTCGTATGCAATCATGCGTCACATGAATTACCAGCCATGGGTTGGTTTGCCTAACATTCTCGCGCGCGAATTTGTGGTGCCGGAACTGTTGCAGGATGCTGCCACGCCACAGGCACTGGCAGATGCCTTGTGGCAGCAACTCGATGATGTCTCGCATGCGCAGCGTTTGCGCCAACGCTTCACCGATATGCACTACACGCTGCTGCGCGATACTGCCAATGCCAGTGCGCAGGCAGTGTGCAACTTGCTGGAACGGCAGCAGTCTCGCCTTGCCTGAGCTTTAACGATACGCCAATATGGTCACGAAAAACGACACCAATTTATCTCTGTTTGTGCTGCAAGATTACGCTGGCGAAGTTCTGTGCGGCGTCGACGAAGCGGGTCGTGGCCCGCTGGCCGGGCCGGTATTTGCCGCTGCTGTGATTCTTGATCCGGCGCGACCCATCAGTGGTTTGCGAGACTCCAAAAAACTCAGTGAAGCCAGACGCGACGCACTTGCGCTGGAAATCAAAGAGCATGCGCTAGCTTGGTCGATTGCCCAATGTTCGGAACAAGAGATCGATCAGCTCAATATCCTGCAAGCCAGCATGCTGGCCATGCGGCGCGCGGTCGAAGCACTCGCGACCGTACCCACGCTGGCCTTGATCGATGGCAACCGATGTCCGGTTATGGCCATTCGTAGCGAAGCCATTGTCAAGGGCGACGACAAGGTGCCCGCTATTTCAGCGGCCTCGATTCTGGCAAAAACTGCGCGCGATGCGGCTCTGCACATACTGCATAGTCAATACCCGCAATACGCTTTCGATCAGCATAAGGGCTACCCAACCGCCTTGCATCTGGAACGTTTGCGCGAGCACGGCGTCTCGCCCGTGCATCGTCGAACCTATGCGCCGGTGCGAGCCTTGTTGTCGGGCCAGGCATGATGAAACCCATTTCTTCTCGTGACAATCCACTCTACAAAGAGCTCAAAGAGCTCGCCAGTAGTGCGCAGGCACGCCGCAAGGCCGGGCGCAGCCTGCTCGATGGCATTCATCTGGCCGAGGCTTTTTTACAGCAAGGTGGTTGTGCCGACTATTGTGTTGCCGCCGAAAGTGCGCTGCATCATGCTGAGGTGGCGCCGCTGTTGGCGCGCTGTGTCGCCTTGGGCACGCATGGCATTGTCTTGCCAGACGCCTTGTATCAAACGCTCAGCCAGGTTGAAAATGGTGTCGGCTTATTGCTGGTAATTACCACGCCACAGCCGGTGCCGCCCTTGCAGTTGACAAACTCGGCAGTACTGCTGGACGGATTGCAGGATCCAGGCAACCTCGGCTCCATCCTGCGCAGCGCCGCAGCTGCCGGGATTACACAAGTGTTTTGTTCCCCCGGTACCACTGCGGCCTGGTCGCCGAAGGTCTTGCGTGCCGGCATGGGTGCACATTTTCTGCTCGATATTATCGAAAACGCTGATTTGCTGGCGTTATGCCGCAACAGTGCCATTGCTGTGCTGGCAACCAGCTCGCATGCCCGGCGTACCCTCTATCAGACCGACCTGACAGCGCAGGTGGCATGGCTGTTCGGTCATGAAGGCCAAGGTGTCGGTGCAGCGCTGCTGGCGGCTGCCACCAGCGAAGTTGTCATTCCCCACCGGGGGGCCATGGAGTCGCTCAATGTCGCGGCCGCCGCCGCCATCTGTTTCTTTGAACAAGTTCGGCAAAGCCAGCACTGATCATGGTGAGCAATGCGGCTTGCCCTGATTTTCACGCTTATTTTCTGGGCCAATGGCGATTTACGCGGGTCATGCAAGGTATTGACGCAAGTCCCATTGGTCATGCCGAAGGCATTGCCCGGTTTGCAGCGCAAGCCAATAGCTCAGGTTTGCATTACCATGAATCAGGCCAACTGCATCTGAGCGCCGCTGCGCACGCGCTCAGCTTTTCCAGGCGCTTTGACTATCAATTGTCGCAACCAGGGCTGGTGCAAGTGAGCTTCGCTGATGGACCGCAGCAGGGCCAGTCATATCAGCATTATCGTTATGATGCCCAGCGCCATGCTTTACTGCCAGTGCAAACACATGTTTGTCTGCGCGACCGTTACGAGGGCTGGTATCAATTCATCGATGCGGCGCATTTTGATCTACATACGCGCATTGAAGGCCCGCATAAGGCATATGTCTTACGGACCCATTTCACCAGAGCGGCCGTCGATTAAGCGTACCTAGCAAAACACCGCTTGTGACGTTGCACCTGCTTGCCGTAAGCAGTACGGTCTGCATTGGCGCATCTTGCCATTGACGTTTTGTTAGATACTCACAACCGCCGCTCTCGCTAAGCCTACGTGTTCAACGTGTTTCCGGCTTGATTTCCTGAAGGATGGTAGCGGCAATTTCTTCTATCGATTTGGCCGTCGAAGACATCCAGCGTATGCCCTCACGGTGCATCATTTTTTCTGCTTCATTGACTTCATAGCGGCAGTTTTCCAAGGCCGCATACTTGCTGCCGGGGCGTCGCTCATTGCGCACTTCTGACAAGCGTTGCGGTGCGATGGTCAGGCCGAATATTTTCTTTTTGAAATCAACCAGTCCGCTCGGCAATTTTTCACGTTCGAAATCATCTGGAATCAACGGATAGTTGGCTGCCTTGATGCCGTATTGCATCGCCAGATAAAGACTGGTCGGGGTTTTTCCGGAACGTGACACCCCCACCAGAATGACATCGGCACCGGCCAAGTTCTTGTTGGACTGGCCGTCATCATGCGTGAGTGAAAAATTGATGGCCTCAATCCGATTTTTGTATTCTTCCGAATCCGCCGTATTGTGACTACGCCCAATGGTGTGGGTCGATTTCACGCCCAGCTCATGCTCCAGCGGCTCCACGAAGCTCTGGAATAAATCCATATGCATCGCTTTGGACTGGCGAATCACCGCCGACAGGTCCGACTTGACCAGTGTGGAAAACACAATCGGCGCCTTGCCATCGGCTTGCGCCACGTCGTTGATGCGGCGCGTGGCATCATAGGCCTTGTCGAGTGTATCGACAAAGGGCAGTCGTACTTGCTTGAAGCGCAGTTCGAACTGGCTCAATACGGAGTGCCCGAGAGTTTCCGCAGTAATGCCGGTGCCGTCGGAGACGAAAAAAACCGTACGGGTGCCGGCAGGCAGGGAAGAGTGGCTGGAAAACGATGCGGAATCGAGCATAATGTTGTTGGAAATAAACAATAATAAAATAAGGCGCCGAATGAAAAAAAGAGCGGCTACGCTGTAAAATGCCATGCAACAGATGGAGACGCTAGCTCAAAATGATCCTGACAGTGCCGCGCAAGTTGACCGATTACATTTGGATGTTTGCCCTTGCAAACAGCTTTCGGGTCGTCGTGCGCCTGTTTGGAATGCTCATTGAGCCCATGAGCGACCTCTCTGCCTTGCACGCTGTACCAATTATGTCGCCTTCGTCACAGAATAACAAAGAACAAATGACGCAAGGTGCACGCGCGAAGATTTCTTATCATCAAACTAGAGGTTGTTATGTCCAACGCAGTGAATATGGGTTCCACCCAGGGGGCCGCTTACGTAGTCGCCTTTGAACATCTTCGTATGACTGACGTCGAGTCCGTCGGCGGCAAGAACGCGTCGCTGGGTGAAATGATCAGCCAGTTGGCCGGTGCCGGTGTTCGTGTGCCAGGTGGTTTCGCCACCACGGCGCAGGCGTTCCGCGATTTTCTGGAATACAGTGCAAATGGCGGCGCGACGCTGGCACAGCGTATTGCTGATCGTCTCGTCACACTCGATATTGAAGATGTGCGCGCACTGGCGCAAGCCGGAGCCGAGATTCGTCAATGGATTGTCGAGACGCCATTTCAGCCACGTCTGCAAGAAGAGATCAAATCCTTCTATGACCGATTAGTCGCTGATTCGAGCAGCGAAATGTCATTTGCCGTGCGCTCTTCTGCCACTGCAGAAGACTTGCCGGATGCGTCTTTTGCCGGCCAGCAGGAGACCTTCCTCAATGTCGTCGGCATCGATAATGTGCTCGAAGCGATGAAACACGTGTTCGCCTCACTGTACAACGATCGCGCCATTTCTTATCGCGTCCACAAGGGCTTCACCCACGCAGAAGTGGCGTTGTCGGCCGGTGTACAACGCATGGTGCGCTCCGATCTGGGCGCAGCCGGTGTGATGTTTACGCTAGACACAGAGTCCGGTTTCAAGGATGTGGTTTTCATCACTTCCAGCTATGGCCTGGGCGAGACCGTGGTACAGGGCGCCGTTAATCCAGACGAATTTTACGTCCACAAGCCCATGCTGGAACAAGGCAAACTGCCTATCATCCGCCGCAACATTGGTTCCAAGATGATCAAGATGGAATTCACCGGTGAGGCCAAGGCAGGTCTTTCGGTCAAGACCGTGGACGTGCCGGTTGAATTGCGTAACCGTTACTCGCTCAACGATGTTGAAATCGTCGAGCTGGCCAAGTACGCCACCATCATCGAAAAGCACTATCAACGTCCGATGGACATTGAGTGGGGCAAGGATGGTCGTGACGGTAAGTTGTACATCCTGCAAGCGCGTCCGGAAACCGTGAAGTCGCAGCAAAAGGCCAGCGATGCGCAGCAACGCTTCAAACTGAAGGGATCGAGCAATGTGCTGGCAGTCGGCCGTGCAATTGGTCAGAAAATCGGCGCCGGTCCGGTCCGTGTGATCCGCGACGCTTCAGAAATGGAACGTGTCCAGCCAGGTGACGTGCTGGTAGCCGACATGACCGACCCCAACTGGGAACCGGTCATGAAGCGCGCTGCGGCTATTGTCACCAATCGTGGTGGCCGTACTTGCCACGCGGCGATCATTGCACGAGAACTGGGCGTGCCGGCGGTGGTTGGTTGCGGCGATGCAACTGACATGCTCAAAGATGGCAATCTGGTCACGGTATCCTGTGCCGAAGGTGATGAAGGCAAGATCTACGACGGTTTGCTTGAAACCGAAGTGACCGAAGTTGCACGCGGCGAATTGCCGGCGCTGCCACTGAAAATCATGATGAATGTCGGTAATCCGCAACTGGCTTTCGACTTCCAGTCTATTCCTAATGGCGGTGTTGGTCTGGCGCGTCTGGAATTCATCATCAATAACAATATCGGTGTTCATCCACGGGCAATACTCGAATATCCGAACATCGATGCTGACCTGAAAAAAGCGGTCGAATCGGTGGCGCGCGGTCATGCTTCTCCCAAGGCCTTTTACGTCGACAAACTGGCCGAAGGGATTGCCACAATTGCTGCCGCCTTCTGGCCCAAACCAGTGATCGTGCGCTTGTCGGACTTCAAGTCCAACGAATACAAGAAGCTCATTGGCGGTTCGCGCTACGAACCGGATGAAGAAAATCCAATGCTCGGTTTCCGTGGCGCGGCGCGTTATTTGGCGGCTGATTTTGCAGAGGCATTTGAAATGGAATGCCAGGCCATGAAACGGGTACGCAATGACATGGGATTGACCAATGTTGAAATCATGGTGCCTTTCGTGCGCACACTGGGGCAGGCGGAGAAGGTGATCGGTCTGCTCGGCAAGAATGGTCTTACCCGTGGCGAAAATGGCTTGCGCGTCATCATGATGTGCGAAGTGCCTTCCAACGCGATCCTTGCGGAAGAGTTTCTGGAGCATTTTGATGGGTTCTCGATTGGTTCCAACGATCTGACGCAGTTGACTTTGGGTCTGGATCGTGATTCCGGCATGGCTTTGCTGGCAGCCGACTTTGATGAGCGTGATCCGGCAGTGCTGGCGCTGCTGACCAAGGTCATCGCTATCTGCCGCGCCAAGGGCAAATATGTCGGTATTTGCGGACAAGGGCCTTCTGATCATCCTGATTTTGCTCAGTGGCTGATGAAGGAAGGCATTGAGTCCATCTCGCTCAATCCTGATTCGGTGATTGATACCTGGAAGAAGCTGGCTGCTACCAAGTAAGCCAGGCTTACTGCAAAAAAACGCGGACTTGATGTCCGCGTTTTTTGTTTCTGCCTAACTGTCCGCCGTGACTGTTACAGTCATGTCTGTATTGCTACAGATTTTCTGTACAGTGAGGGTATTAAATTACACACAACAAAGGAGGCGACATGACAGATTGGACAATATGGTTCGTATTGACTGGCCTGGCGATTGCCGTGGAACTGTTTACGGGTACATTTTATCTATTGATGATTGCGCTTGGCCTGGCTGTCGGCGGCATCGTTGCAACAATCGGTGCGATCATCGAATGGCAGTTGTTGGCGTCGGCACTGGTCGGCTTTCTGGCGGTCGGATTGCTGCGCCGCAGTCGCTTTGGTCGGCGCGTCAAGGAAGCACCCACGCGTGACCCGGATCTCAATTTCGATATCGGTCAAAGCATCCATGTCGAACATTGGACCAAAAGTGAACAACTTCATACGGCGCGAGTGCGCTATCGTGGTGCAGAGTGGGATGTCGAGCTGGCACCCGGCAGCCCGGTGCAGTCAGGAAATTTCATTATCCGAGAAGTTCAAGGCAGCCGCCTGATCGTTTCTCATTCTTAAGGAGTTCACATGTTGGGTAGCGTCTCACTCGTCATTTTTTTCATTGCCATTATTTTCGTCATCAAGACTGTCAAAGTTGTACCGCAGCAACATGCCTGGGTGGTCGAGCGTATCGGGAAATATCACGCCACGCTGGGGCCGGGCCTGAACATCGTGGTGCCATTCATCGACCGTATTGCCTATAAGCACGTGCTCAAGGAAATTCCGCTGGATGTGCCGCCACAGGTCTGCATTACACGCGACAACACCCAATTGCAGGTCGACGGTATTTTGTACTTCCAGATCACTGACGCCAAGCGCGCCTCCTATGGTTCATCGAACTACATTGCTGCGATCACGCAACTGGCACAAACCACCCTGCGTTCGGTGATTGGCAAGATGGAACTTGACAAGACCTTTGAAGAGCGCGACCACATCAATACCGCTATCGTCAGCGCTATTGATGAATCGGCCGCCAATTGGGGCGTGAAGGTCTTGCGTTATGAAATCAAGGATCTGACGCCGCCCAAGGAAATTCTGCATGCGATGCAAGCGCAGATTACCGCAGAGCGCGAAAAGCGTGCGCTCATTGCCGCCTCGGAAGGACGCAAGCAGGAACAGATCAATATTGCCACCGGTGAACGGGAAGCATCGATTGCCAAATCAGAAGGTGAAAAGCAAGCCTCGATCAACCGCGCCGAAGGTCAGGCCGCCGCCATTCTGTCGATTGCCGATGCAAGTGCCGAGGCTATTCGTAAAACAGCGGCCGCCATTCAGGCTCCTGGCGGATCGGATGCCGTCAATTTGAAAGTGGCAGAGCAATATGTTGCCGCTTTTGCGCAATTGGCCAAGACCAATAATTCGATCATTGTGCCTGCCAATCTGGGCGACATCAGTTCCTTGATTGCGACGGCGATGCAAGTGGTGAAGTCACAAGGAAAGTAAGCATCCGGATGCTTGTTGTCATCACCAAACTGCATCGATGATTTACCATACCGCGCCTCGCCGACAAATTTGTCGGCGAGGCGTTTTTCATACATGGCAATATTGCGGAACAGCACTTGCCTAAAAAAGCTGAAAAACCGAGTGCGCGGCCTATTTCTGCAGAATAAACAGGGCCTCTGGCAAGCATTGCCATGGTGCAAATTCGCGTTCTGTTTGTGCGTTAAAAGAGGCAAGAAAAATGGGGGTGGAAAGTTATAGCGACGCAGACAGTGCAGGGTAGGCGGGTAGACTGAATGTGGGAAATAGCACTTTTTCAGGCCCTTTGAGTGCCTTCGATTAATAGGGTGGGGGTGATGGGTGCTTTATTTATTTTTCGGCCTTCTGCCGCCGAGTAAAAGCCTCTGTTTTCCCTCAGGCGCCGGTTCCCCGGCCATTGCCGTCTGCACCGCGCCCTGAACTTACGTGACGATGGGTGCCGCCAGGGCACCATAGGGCAAGACGATGGCAACTCGTAAGCCATGATCCTGATAATTGGATGCACTGATCGTGCCGCCGTGTGCTTCGATGACGCGGCGTGCAATGGTTAATCCCAGGCCGTAGCCATTGCTGTTTTTTTGTGTACGGCTGCTGCGAAAAAATGGTTCGAAAATCAGTTGCAATTCATCTTCTGGCACGCCCGGTCCATGGTCTGTGACGGTAATCAAGAGCAGCGATTTTTCCTTGTTGAGCAGGGCATTGATGCTAACGGTGGTATCGATGGCGGTCTGTTTGATGGCATTGCGAACGACATTTTCAATCGCACGGTGGAGGAGCTCCATGTCGCCTCTGATGACCGCATCGTTACGCACCATGCCTTCGATGTGGCGTTGATTTGCGTCGCCTTCGAAACGTGCATCATCAAGGATTTCACCCAACAGATCCTCCATGCGGATGTGATCTTCCAAGGTACCGGTGACACCGGCTTCCAGGCGTGACAGTGTCAACAGTTCGCCCACCAGTTTATCCATACGAACGCCCTCGCGTTCTATGCGG
>Ga0302155_10002975_pt1 | contig 11151 bp, 9 predicted proteins | sample I_Bog_N3_1_FD_193508 | JGI IMG/M metagenome (GOLD analysis project Ga0302155, IMG submission 193508) | Peat permafrost microbial communities from Stordalen Mire near Abisko, Sweden - I_Bog_N3_1 | ecosystem: Environmental > Terrestrial > Soil > Wetlands > Peat | place: Sweden: Abisko, Stordalen...
TCAGTGTAGGTGGTGTTGTAATCCGCAGATGCGATCTTCGTGTAGGGTCCGCCGTGAGTCAGGCCGCGATATATGTTGTAACTTGAAGCGCCTGGGCTCGCTATCCAAAAGAGTGCCACGGAATGCCCTGTGAGTCTGACGCTGGCCTGACCCCCTACCGTGACAGTGCCCCGGAATCCTTGCCCAGAGCCTGAAGTTGCGGTAGTCGACAGAATGCCCGCGAACAGCATGCAGGATGTAAAGAGTCGTTTCATCACGTCACCTTCTTCATCGGCGCGCTGGCAGATAGCATTACACCGCTCTTATTATTCACGGACCAAGACTACCGAGGACGCGGGAAAAGGGCTCCGGTCACCGATGACTCCGTCGAGTTATTTGGCTTGGCACTGCGGAACAGCGGTTCGAGTGAACCGGTGTTTGGGGAAGTGCTGCCATTCATAGTCCTGTGGAACTGCGCGTCGGTTAATGTTTGTTGCCGACGCCGGATGAAGCGTGGCGATAGAATCACTTTCGCAGATGAAGTGACAGAAGTCGGTGACGCAGGAACGTATGAAGCGTGACGAATGCACTAGTGAGTAATGTATCGGAGCATTATTTCGTCGGCAGAACGCGACTTACTGCGAGTGCAAGGTCGGCGGGGAGAATCTGGTGAGCCGGTAGAGAGGCTTCGTTGCTTCATCTTTGAGTATTAGATTCGCCATCATCTCGCCGAGTGCGGGACCGTGTTTGAATCCATGTCCCGAGCCGCCACCAACAATCCAAACATTTGCCTTTGAAGGATGCCGGTCGACGATGAAGTTGTGATCGCTGGTATTTTCGTACTGACATACTCGAGTTTCGACCAATGGCGCATCTTTCATTCCCGGGAAGCGATTCGCGAGATAGCGTCGCGCGTCTTTTAGCCGATCTGCGCTTATCAAGCGCTCTCCAGAAGTGGGATCGAACTGCACGCCGCGCGTGTCGTCCGCTACTTTGAAGCCACGCCGCTGGTTGCCGGGGATTCCATACATGAAGTGGTCGCCATGATCGGCCCATACAGGGATGGCGCCTTCGTTGTATCGCGGATCGTTGAGCGGCGTTCCAAAGAAAAAAACATCCTGCCTGGTGGAAATAAAATGCGGGCCAATGGAGCGCGGGAAAAGTTTTCCGAGCCACGGACCGCAGGCGAAGACATAACCGTCGGCAACGATTCGAGTACCGTCGGAAAGTGGCAGCGCGTCCCATTCCCCAGCGTCGAGATCGACCGCTCCTACTGCTATCTCGCGATAAATCCCACCTTCGGCGACGAAGTGTTCAACTACTGCTTGAGCCGACGATCGAGCGAGCACATATCCGCTGTGCGGTTCGTAGATTCCCCACTCGACATCTTCGAAGCTGATTTGCGGCCAGCGTCGGGCCAACTCTTTCTGGTCGAGTTCTTCGAATGGAATTCCAGCGTCTTTCAAAAGTGGAAGCGAACCGCGTTCGTATTCGCCATCGCTTTGCACCATCCAAAGCACTCCGATGGGGAAGAAGAATCTCTGCTGCCATTTCGATTCATTCTCCTTCCAAAGCTCCAGCGCGCGGGCGGCCATGTGCGTGTAGGGCTGATCGGGTCCGTAGGCTCCGCGAATGATGCGCGTCTCGCCTCCGGACGAGGCTCGCGAATTGCCTGGTCCCCAAGCGTCGAGCAGGGTGACTCGGGCTCCGGCGCGCAGAAGATAGAGAGCGGTCCATCCGCCGAAGGACCCTGCTCCGATGACAGCGATATGCGGCTTAGAGGTCATGTTTGGGGTTGCGAAGTGAGCCCTAATCCCGTTTCCCTTCGACAAGATCTTTCATGGCGAGGCTCTCTGGTGTACTGAGTTTCGTGAGGCCTTCGACAACGCCTTGCCGATCGGGTTCGTTCCTGTTCTGGCTCACCTTCCACTTGCCTTCCAGGCGCCTGATGGGCAGCTCGATACCGATGATCCCATTCAACTGGGAATGCATGAAGTCTTCGGGAGCGTCGCTAACTTTCCAAGGGACGGGCGATGCAGCTTCGTGTATATCGGTCAGAGTGCTGACCAGCGTGTGAAGCCACTGCCTGTCGTCGATGATCTGGAGCGGGCCGTAGGCGTGAACGACGGCATAATTCCATGTAGGCACTTCTTTGCCATGCTCTTTCGTTCCCGGATACCAGTTGGGAGTGATGTAGTGCTGGTGTCCGGCGAAGATGGCAAGCGCGTCGACGGAGGAAACGAGATCGCGCCACTGCGTATTGGCGCGCGAGATGTGTCCCTTCAGCAGCCCGAACTCGGAGCCATCGTCTTCGAGAAATACGGGTATGTGGGATGCAAAAAGTCCGGAAGCTCCGAGGGTGACGAGGGTGGCGAGAGGATGCGCGACCATGAGCGCACGCATGACGGGAACTCGTTTCTCTTCGTTGGCTCTCGGGATGTACATATCGGAAACCTTGCATCGGAAGTATATCTCGGGTTCGTATCTTCCACCCGCTCGCGTGCACGGCCTTAAATGGGGCTTAATCGTGATGTATTCCTTCCGAGGAGCCACCGTGCCGTTGGCCCATCACTACAAAGGGTGACACTGATTACATCCTCACAGCTAGCCCGAGCCTATATAAGGGGGTCTTCGCGCGGAAGCTGCTGAGCTTCTGGAATCGCCCTCTGTTTTGTCTTTGCGCGGAGGGGCTCGCAGTCTTAGTCAAAGTTAAGTTGAGGAGTTAATCATGATCAGCCGGCGCAGTTTTCTTAAGTCCGCGGCGATAGCAGGAACCGGAGCAGCAGTACTCCGAGGTCGAGCGTGGCCATTCGCCCAAAGTCCAACTAATCTTCGCAAGTTTGTTACCTCACTTCCCGGTCTTGGACCTTCGGGAGCCAACGAGATCGGCCAGTACATTCCCTTAGCAACCAAGAACACGATCAAATTCGCGGGCTTGTCGACCGACGTTTATAAGTTGGTAGCGACGAAGTTCAACGAAAAGATGCATCCCGATCTGCCCGGACGAACCAACTTTTTCGGCTACACCGATCTTCATACCTTTGATCAGAAATATCTTGCGGGAGTGATCGTCGCGACACGCGGCACTCCGGTGTTACTGAGCGTCACGAACTGGTTGCCCAATCGACACATTCTGCCGGTGGATCCAACCATTATGGCCGGTGACAACGGACTGACGGTTGGCGATCTTCCGGTGAATCGAATTGTGACGCACCTGCATGGCGGGCGCACGCCATGGTTCAGCGATGGAACGCCCTTCCAGTGGTTTACGCCGGAAGGCAAGACGGGCGAAAGCTTCATGAATGTTCCTGGTCTACCGTCAATTCCCGGAACTGGAACCTATTACTATCCCAACCAACAGAGCGCTCGTCTGGTGTGGTATCACGACCATGCGATGGGCCTCACTCGACTCAATGCGTATGCCGGAATTGCTTCCGGTTTGATCATCACGGACGATTTCGAAGCGGGACTGGTCAGTTCCGGATTATTACCGGATCTGGTCGGCATTCCTCTGATCATCCAGGACAAGAGTTTCGTTGCGCACAACATTTTGAGACAGGATCCCACGTGGAAATGGGGCTCGCCTGGCGATCTCTGGTATCCGCATGTGTACGAGCCGAATATTTTTGAGGGCGGCGTTCCGAATCCCAAGGGCCGTTGGGATTGGGGAACGACCTATACTCCACCGTCGCAAGGAACGAGTCCACTTCCGACTCCAGCATGTGTCGTGCCCGAAGCTTTCTTCGACACTGTCCTGATCAATGGCGGAGTCTACCCGAAGGCCAGCGTTCCTCCGCAGCGCGTGCGTTTTCGTTTGCTGAACGGATCGCAGGCGCGGTTCTATCATGTGAATCTCTATCCTGAAAACTCGTCGATTCCGGGCGAGGCGAAGGTGGGAACGCCGGGACCGATCCTGTACCAGGTGGGCACCGAAGGCGGATTTCTGCCTGCGGTTGCGATTCATAACAACACGACGCCATGCCCACTCGATCCATCGGATCCGACCGGCAACACGGCATTGCCCGACGGACCGTTTAATTTGTTGCTCGCTCCAGCAGAACGCGCGGACTTGGTGGTCGATTTCAACGGCGTGGCTGCGGGATCGACGTTCATTCTTTATAACGACGCTCCAGCACCATTCCCGCAGGGTGATTCACGCAACAATTATTTCACCGGCGACGGCGATCAGACGGCGATTGGTGGAGCACCGAATACGCCAGCTGGCTACGGTCCGAATACACGCACACTCTTCAAGATCACGGTGACGGCGGGAACGGGCGATAGCGTTCCGACTACGACCTGGCTGTCAGAGATCAACGTGCAGCTGAAGACGAACTTCCTTACGGGAAATCAGCCTGGCCTGTTGTTCAATAATGGAGACCCATCCGAGCCGGCGTTCCCGTTCAATGGTCTGGCGAATCGCACGCTGACTTTGAATGAGGACTTCGACACTTATGGTCGACTCATACAGACGATGGGGACTTTTACTTCGGAGAGTCTCAACAATCAGGGACTACCGACGTGGGGCCTCGGTTACATGGCGTCACCCACGGAAAATCCTTCTGCCGGATCGATCGAGGTCTGGCAGATCATGAACCTCACCGGGGATACGCATCCCATCCACTTTCACCTGGTGAACGTGCAGCTGATTCAGCGTCAGCCGTTCAATGGAAACCCGAGCAGTTGGAGTTACAGTGGTCCGCCAACGCCGCCCGATGCCGACGAAATTGGGTGGAAGGACACGGTCCGCATGAACCCGGGAGAGATCACCACGGTGATCATGCAGTTCAACCTGCCAGATTTGCCGACTCAGGAGATGCGGAGTGCGGTAAGTCCGAGAACGGGTGGGCATGAATACGTGTGGCATTGCCACATTCTGGAGCACGAAGAGCACGACATGATGCGTCCGCTGATTGTCGTGTGATGGCGACGGAGGAGGGTGGTGCGGGGAAAGTGGGAAACCTTGAAACGGGTAGTTACAAGTTAGTACCCGTACCCCCCTCCCCCTGGGTCTTGAGGAATCATGGGGTTAGCGGGAATTTCTTGCTTTGGTCTTTGATTCGAAAGCAGTTATATCAAAGTATTCCGGAATAAGGACTTACGGGATTTCTTCCGTGCCCGGGCTTCTCGGCAGCCTGAAAGTGGGAGAAAGTTCTGAAATTTCAGTTTTCAAGGAGCGCTGCGATGGGTTTGGGTGGCGGTGTGGGCGCGTCGATGGGAACGGGCACACGCTTCGCTACTCCAAGCAGGAATCTAGTTTTGCACAGTTTCTGGTTCAGGTATGTGATGGTGCACACAGTGAGTTTGTGACGAAAAAAAATGCGGGTTGGATTGGGCGCGGTGGAAGGCCACTTCTCAAGTGCGAGAAGTGGCGCACCCCAGTTGTTTCCGGGTCCGACAGTCAGCCGTCCTCAAACCGATTCTTTTTTTTATGAGGGAGTTTGTCTGGATTCGTCGCTATTAAGGGTGAACCCGGAAGAAATGCATTGCCAAATCCGGGACATAAAAGGAGATGACAATGCTATTTTTTGAAGCCACTCATGATGTAGAAGCGAGCGGAGCCAAGGCTCCACTCATGTCGACCCGGCGATTCCTGACCGTGGTCGTTTCCGCAGCCCTGCTGCTTTCCGCCAGCGTATTCAGCTTTGCTGCGTCCCCGGCCAGTTCAAAAGAGGCAGGCCAAGCGCCAGCGACCGGCAGGGCAATGACGATGCGGCCGATCAGCCCAACGGATGCGCTTCCCACCGGAGGTCCGTCCACCCGTTTTATCCCGCAAACAGAACCGCAAGCGTCGCATTCGACGATGAATGCGCCTTTGGGCATCGCGGTCGATACAACTGGAAAGATTTATGTAGCGAATTTTTTTGGCAACAACGTGACGATCTATGGCAAAAACCTGAAGTTGGAAGGAACCATCTCCACCGGCCTCGATTTCCCAGCGGCGGTCGGTCTCGGGTTCGGTGTCGGCATGGGAGACACCATCTACGTCGCGAATAACGGAGGAAACAACATCACCGTCTACAACTCGAGCTTGGCACAGACCAGCACCATCACGGATTCAACACTGGAGAACCCTTCCAGCATGTACGTCGATGCCAACGATGATATCTGGGTGCTGGACGCTTCCGGAACGACTCACCTCTATCTGGACAATGGCACTCCGATCAGTTCGCTGAACGTGGGCGGCACCGCCGTGGGCCCCATGGGTTCGAATGTCACAGTTTGGGGCGTTTCGTACGGTAACGGGATCGTCACTTATATAGGAAATGTTGGCCTGGCGCTGCACTACGGAGTCGGATTCCAGTATGCGGCTGGCCCGACTTGGCAGGCAGGAGGAGTGGCGGAAGATCTTACGGGACTCAGCTACGCCACCGATCCAGCAACGAACCAAGTGGTCATCAACCGACTCGGAGTCGGAACGGTGGCTTCGTTTTCGACACCTTCAGAGCCTTACGGGATCGCCGTAGATCCCATCAACCAACGAATCTATGTATCGCAACCGAACATGAACGAGGTTCTTGTTTACAACCTGAAATCGCCGTACAAGCTTCTGGGGACGATCAAGTAGAAGTGGTTCGAAAGCTGGTATCAATGATCCCGCTCTTGCGCATCCTGGACGCGAGGGCGGGATTTTGATGGTTTTGGGCCTCTCCTTATATCGAGCACGAGTATCCTGACTACTGATTCGGTCAAAATTCTCAGGCGCAAGCTACGTCCATCCTTGACACCCCCGTTTGTACTCCCTAAAATTTCGTTAGGTGCGCGGTGGAATCTAATTCTAAGGCGCTGCATCTAAAGTATTTAGTTGGGCTTGCGTCGTTTTGACTCAAGTTCCGGCTGGGAAAAATTCGATATGCCACCTGGACCTGCGGGCGGACGGGAACGCGAGATCCTGACCGCGATTGTTGAGACATTCATTGCTAGCGGAGAGCCGGTAGGGTCGCGCACGCTGGCGCGATCGAGCCGGGAGGGGCTCAGTGCGGCTACGATTCGCAACGTGATGGCGGATCTGGCGGAGGCTGGGTTTCTGGAGCAGCCGCATGCTTCGGCGGGGCGCGTGCCGACGGCGGAAGCTTATCGTTATTATGTCGAGCAGCTGAGCGGCGAGGCGCATCTTTCGCACGAAAATCAAAGCATCATCCAGGACACGTTGACGGGCGTGACGGACGTGGCGGAGTTCATGGAACGAACTTCGCATGTATTGTCGCTGCTGTCGCATAGCGTGGGGGTAACGGTGGCGACGACGGGTCCGAGGAATGCGCTGGAGCACGTTTATTTTTCGCGGCTGAGCGAACAGAAAGTTTTGGCGGTGGTAGTGACGCGATCGGGAGTGGTGCGGGATCGCATGTTGCGGCTGGACATACCGCAGGCCGATCTGGATCTGGCGGCTCGCTACATAAATGACAATTTTCGCGGCTGGACGATGGGCGACATGCGGGCGGAACTCGCGCGGCGACTGGAGCAGGAACGCGGCGAGTATGACCGGATGATGAAGTCGATTGAGCAGCTTTATCAGCAGGGAGCGCTGGCTTCGTCCGATGATACGCAGGCGGTTTTTGTGGAAGGCGCGGCGAACCTGGTTTCGAATCATGTGACTGGGGAAGAAGGGCGTCAGCGTTTGCAGGACATGCTGCGCACTTTGGAGGAGAAGGAAAAAGTTGTAAAGCTGCTGGGCGCGTATCTCGACACGCGGCAAGAGGCGGTGCGTGTGGTGATTGGGTTGGATGAGGCGTTACCGTCTTCGTCCATGCAGAATTTTGTTTTGATTGGAGCTCCGGCGCGGGTGGGCGGAGAAGTGATGGGATCGTTAGCGGTGATTGGTCCGACACGATTGGACTATCAACATACGATGTCGGCGGTGTCGTACATCGCGCGGCTGTTTGACAAACTTTTAAATGAATCGGAGTAGTGGTCGTATGGGTAAAGGAAACGGAAAGACAGAAGCGGAATTGGATTTGGATCGCGAGTTGCCGCCGGCCGAGGGTGGAGAGGGAAACGCTCCGGGATCGGGGCCGGGATTGGTGGAGGGTGGCGGGATTTCCGAAACGGAGAAACTGAAGGCGGAGCGAGATGCGCTGTTGGATCGGGTGGCTCGTCTGCAGGCGGAGTTTGATAACGCTCGCAAGCGAGGGGTCCGGGAGCAGCAGGAATTTCGGGAGTTTGCGGCGGCGGATGTGATTCGGAATTTTTTGCCGATCCTCGATAGTTTTGAGCGGGCTTTGAAGGCTGGCGGAGATGCGGGCGATTTTCGCAATGGAGTTGAATTGATTTACCGCCAGTTTCAGGATGCGTTGCAAAAGAGCGGGGCGCAGCCGATCAACGCAGTGGGGCAGCCGTTTGATCCGCGGATGCATGAGGCGATTGAGATGGTGGATACGACGGAGGTTCCGGACCATCAGGTGGTGGACGAGTTGCAGCGCGGGTATAAATATAAGGATCGTCTGCTGCGGCCGGCGATGGTGCGGGTGGCGCGGAATAGCGGGAGGTAGTTTCCGCAGGGGCTAAAGCCCGTTGATTTTGTGGCGGATTGGGACGCGGCTGAAGCCGTGCCCTTGGAAAGCAAATTTTGCATGCGCGATCCGATGCAGAGTCGAGTTGCATGGATCCTTCGCTTCGCTCAGGACGACAGAGCAATCTAAAAGGTGGGTTGGGGGAGTTTCTGGCTGCTAATACGAAACGCGATTTTTATGAAGTGCTGGGAGTAACCCGCACTGCGACCGACGTGGAGATCAAGAGCGCGTATCGCAAGCTGGCGATGACGCATCATCCCGATCGCAATCCGAATAATCCGGAGGCGGAGGAGAAGTTCAAAGAAATCACGGAGGCCTACGCGATTCTTGCCGACAGCGACAAGCGTTCGTTGTACGACCGCTTTGGACATGCGGGAGTGGGTGGGAATGCGGGAGGTCCGGCGGGATTTGATCCAGCCATCTTCCAGGATTTCGGCGACATCTTTGGCGATATTTTTGGATTCGGCGATGCCTTTGGGCAGGGAGGACGCCGTCGCAGCCGGGCGCAGCGTGGGGCCGATCTGCGGGAAGATCTGCATCTGGAATTTGATGAAGCGGTGTTTGGGACGGAGAAGCAGGTGAATGTCAGGCGGCATGAAACCTGTGATACGTGCCGCGGGAATGGAGCGGCCCCGGGGAAAACTCCGACGCCTTGCCGGTCTTGCAATGGGCAGGGGCAAGTGCGCTATCAGCAAGGATTTTTCAGTATCGCTCGGACTTGCCCGACATGTCAGGGAGCGGGCAGCGTGATTACCGATCCTTGCCCGAAATGCAAGGGCGAGGGACGACTGCTGCGCGAGCGCGTGGTGGAGGCAAAGGTTCCGGCGGGCGTGGAAGATGGGACGCGCATTCGCTTTACGGGATACGGTGAAGCGGGGGCGTTTGGTGGTCCGGCGGGCGATTTGTATGTGGTGCTGCATGTCAAAGAGCATGCATTTTTTGAGCGGGAAGGGAATGATCTGCACTGCGTGGTTCCGATTTCGTTTTCGCAAGCCGCGATGGGCACGGAGATTGTCGTTCCGACGCTGGATGGCGAGCACAAGCTGAAAGTTCCGGAAGGAACGCAGTCGGGAACGTCATTTCGTATACGGAGCAAGGGCGTGCCGGTGTTGAATTCTCACGGCAAGGGGGACCTCTATGTGGAAGTGCGAATTCAGACTCCGGGAAAACTGAACAAGCGGCAGCGAGAACTGCTGGCGGAACTGGCACAATTGTCTCCGGTGGAGAATAAGCCGGAGCACCGGTCGCTGTTGGGGCGGGTGAAAGATATGTTCGTTTAACAAGTTCTCGGTTAGGGCCAGCGTCCGGAAATTCCTATCAAAAGTGCGCGCGAGCCCAGCTTGCGCATCATTCCCAAGAACTTGCCTTACTGAAAGCTGAAAACTGATGGCTGAAAGCTGACCCATGACACGCCGCCGCTGGATTGCCGACGAAGTTTCTGGAGACACGGCGGCGTTGGTTGGCGAACATGCCGCGCATTTGGCACGCGTGCTGCGGGCAGAGGTTGGACAGGAATTCGACATTGTCGCCGGGGATGCGATTCGAGTCGGGACGGTGACAGCGATTAGGGACGACCGGGTTGAATTCGCGCTTGGTGAGAGGCAGGCGGTCAAGGCCGCTCCGAGGGTGACGCTGGCTCTGGCTGTTTTCAAATTCGATCGCATGGAGTGGGCGATCGAAAAGTGCACGGAAATTGGGGCCGCTCGCATCGTCCCTGTGATTGCACGCCGTACGGATTCTCATCTGGCTGCGGCTGCTCTGAAGCGACAGGAACGGTGGCAGCGTGTGGTTCGGCAGGCGAGCGAACAATCGCGACGGGCTTCGATTCCGGAGATTGCGGTCCCGATTAAGTTGAAGGATCTGGATGGAGCAATCGGCTTGCCTGGGGCTGAGACCCCGCGCATCGTTCTGGCGGAGAACTTGATGGAGTCGGACGAGGGAACGGGGCTGAGAGAGACTTTGCAATCCCGGTCGAGGGATGTTGAGGTTGTGCTCGCGATTGGTCCGGAAGGCGGATGGGCCGATGAAGAGCTAGCATGGTTTCGCGATTCGGGATGGATTGCGGCGTCACTGGGTGAGACGATTCTGCGGGCAGAGACGGCGGCGATTGTGGCTTGCGCGCTGGCGATCGATGCATTGCGGTGATTGTGGCCACAGGCGGGTGATGAGCGGTTTTGCTCCGCTTGGACGGTCGAGGCGCCCGTCCCCACACGGGCATGAGTTGGTCTGATATTCTCCGGCTAGAGAGTTCTTCTGTGGCTTCTACTTTTCGACCCCCTACGATTATTCCGGATGAGCGGCAACGGCAGGCGATTGAGCATGTTGATGGACCGCTGCTGGTAATTGCGGGAGCGGGGACCGGGAAGACTACGGTGCTTACGCAGCGCATGGCTCACCTGATTCGCGAAGGCCATGCGCGTCCCGATGAAATTCTCGCGCTTACGTATACCGATAATTCTGCGGCGGAGATGGCGAGTCGCGTTCGCGACGAACTGGCGGGGAGTACGACCGAGGGTTTGCAAGCGACTACGTTTCACGCGTGGTGCAACGGATTGCTGCAACGGCGCGGCGTCGGCTTTGGAGTGCTCGACGATAAGGATCTTTGGGTGTTCCTGCGGCAGCGTATCCGCGAGTTGCGGCTGAAACATTTCGTGCGGGCGGC
>Ga0302155_10002994_pt1 | contig 11123 bp, 9 predicted proteins | sample I_Bog_N3_1_FD_193508 | JGI IMG/M metagenome (GOLD analysis project Ga0302155, IMG submission 193508) | Peat permafrost microbial communities from Stordalen Mire near Abisko, Sweden - I_Bog_N3_1 | ecosystem: Environmental > Terrestrial > Soil > Wetlands > Peat | place: Sweden: Abisko, Stordalen...
CGTTCACCGGCCGCTACGAGAGCCTCGACGCCCAGGTGCTGGCGGCCGACCCAGCCCGCGTGAGCTTTGGCGCGCTCTGGCGGCTCCTTCACAATGTCGGAACGTTCTACCGGTATCCGGCCGCCGCACTGGTCGCGCTGCTCGCCATCGCGTGCTTCGTCTTCAACGCTCCCGGCCAGTTCACCAGAAACCTCGACCTGGCCGCCTTGATGGGAACCCTTGCCGGGATGTTTCCGCAGTCCGCGGCTTACGTGACGCGCGGCCTCGGGCTGACCACGGTGGCCGATGCGGCGCCACGTCCCGCCGACCCGTCGCTCCATGCCGGCGAATGGATCGCGCGCTTCGCCACCGACCACGATGGTCACTACAGCGAGCATGGGGCGATCCGGGAATTGACGCTGCAACTCGGCCCGGCGTGGTGGGGGGTGGTGCGGGCCGCCCCGCATGTCCGCGCGCTGCTCGCGGTCTTCGCGCTGCATGCCGCACGCCGGCGCGACGACGCCATGGCCTTGCTTGGCGACCTGTCCGGCTCGCTGCCGGATGGCAAGGAGGACGGCCCCGGCGGTCCGGCGGCGCCGCTGGTGTTTTCGCCGGCCGTCATCGCCAAAGCCGACCGCATTCTGTCTGACCACGATCTGCTCTCACCGTGCCTGGCCGAGGCGGGCCGCCACGCCTTCACGGCGCCCGCCCTGATGGCGGTGCTCACCTTTGCGCGGCAGCAATCGGGCGTTCTGGCGCCGGCGCAATTCGCCTTCCTGAAGCTGGTGGATCGCCGCCTCTGGTACGCGCTGCATTCGCTCGGCTTCCCCGGCGGACAGAACCCGGCCGAGCAGCCCAATCCTCGCATCGAGGCGATCGGCGCCCGTGATCATTGGGCTGCGGAGTCCGCGCTCGGCCAGCGTCTGGCGGAGCCCTCCTTCGATCGCGCCCTCGCCGTCATCCGAGCGCGGGCGCACGCCGCGCCGATGTCCCCCTGACCCCTGGAGAGCACCAGCATGATCATCCATCTCGCGACCGGCCAGCCCGTGCAATTGCACATCCACGCCGAGGACGGCAGCCAGCCGCCGCTGATCATCGCCGCCCCGCCGGCTCCGGCCGCGTCTTCCCCCGTCAACGCTGAGCCGGGCCACGCCAACCGGCTTGCGGTTCTGCGCCTCGCGCTCGTGGCGGCCGCGTTCGGCCTTGGCGGCTATCATCTGGCCCCGGCCAGCCGCATGACGTCGGCAGCGCCTGCCGGCCTCGACGATCCTGCCTACAGGTCCGCCGCACAAACGCAGATCCCGCTCACGGCCGCCATGGTCAACGATCTGGCCCGGCGCGTTCGCGAGAACCGGGGGGCGGCGGAAGAACCCGGCTGAGCAGCCCAATCCCCGCATCGAGGCGATCGGCGCCCGTGATCATTGGGCTGCGGAGTGCGCGCTCGGTCAGCTCCTGGCGGAGCCGTCCTTCGATCGCGCCCTCGCCGTCATCCGAGCGCAGGCGCACGCCGCGCCGATCTACCCCTGACCCCTCTGACCCCTGGAGAGCACTGCATGATCATCCATCTCGCGACCGGCCAGCCCGTGCAATTGCACATCCACACCGAGGACGGCGGCCAGCCGCCGCTGATTATCGCCGCCCCGCCGGCTCCGGCCGCGTCTTCCCCCGTCAACGCTGAGCCAGGCCGCGCCAGCCGGCTTGCGGTTCTGCGCCTCGCGCTCGTGGCGGCCGCGTTCGGCCTTGGCGGCTATTATCTGGCCCCGGCCAGCCGCATGACGTCAGCAGCGCCGGTCCTCGACGCAGGCCCCGAGGTTGCCGGCATCGCGCCCTCGGCCGCGCCGCCACACGTTCCTATCCCCGCCGTGCCTCCGGCATTTCTGCGCGAGATGGGCCGTCCTCCCGTCCTGACGCCCCCGCCAGCCGCGCCTGTCCCTGCCGGTCAGCCCGCAACCGGCAACGCGTTCGGCCTGGAGTAGCCGGCCCATGATCGCCCGCCGCACGATTGGGCCGGACGCGAATTTCGAGCGGTCCGGCCTGGCACTCTACCGGGAGACGCGATCTCCCTTCGTGCGCTTCGGCGATTTTCTCAAAACCGGCGCGTCGGGACTCATTCTCGGCATGGCGTCCGCCGCCACGGCCATCGAGCCCGGCACGATCGAAATGCTGGTGCCGCTGTCGGTGCTCTACGCCGCCTGGGTGCTGACCCGCCGCGTCGTCCTGCCTCTCCGGCTGCCCCAAACAGCGAACCGCCTCGATTACAACTACCCCAACCCGAAGAACCGACGCCCGCGCATGGCCGCCGGCATTCTCTATATCGGCCGCGACTATAAGACCGGCCAGGAGCTATGGCTCACGAACGAGGATGGCCGTCAGCATGTCGCCGTGCCCGGCACGACCGGCGCGGGCAAGACCTCAGCCCTGGTCAGCCTTTGCACCAATGCGCTCGCCTGGGGCTCCGGCTTCATCTTCGTGGACGGCAAGGCGGACAACCGACTGTATGCCGACATCCTCACCCTTGCCCGGAAATACGGCCGCGAGGACGACGTGCTCGCCCTCAACTTCCTGGTGGCCTCCGGCAACAAGCAGTCCGCCACGTTCAATCCGTTCGCCTGGGGCAACGCCGACGTCATCCGCGAGTTGCTGGTCAGCCAGATCGAGGCCAACCCGAACAGCGACAAGGGCGGCAACCACGTCTTCATGGCGCGCGCCACGGCCCTGCTCGGGGCGCTGACGCCTGCCCTGGTCTGGATGCGCGACAACAAGGGCGTGCCGATCGACATCGACGCCATCCGTCACGCGACAGAGCTGCAGAACATTGCTTCCCTTGCGATCGACCGGGTGTTCCGCCGGCGCGACCAGGCCACCGGAGCGGTGACCGAGATTCCGGTTCCCGATATCGACGAAGCCCTGCTCTACCCGCTCAAATCCTATCTCGGCGAGACCGGCGGCTATGATCCGGCGATGCCGTACAACGGCCAGAAGTCGGACGAGCCTGCCAAGCAGCACTCGTTCGTGGTGATGCACTTTTCCGCCACCTTCACGCAGCTCGCCGTCTCCCTCGGCCATATCTTCAAGCACGAGATCGGCGATATCGACATGCGCGATGTCGTGCTCAACCGCCGCATCCTCGTCGTCAACCTGCCGACGCTGGAGAATTCAGGCGAGACCACAGCATCCCTCGGCCGCCTGGTGGTGGCCTCGTTGCGCAACATGATGGCGCAGACCCTGGGCGCCGATCTGGAAGGCGACTACGCCGAGATCGTCGAGAACAAGCCCCATCTTGCGCCGACGCCGTTCCCGGTCGTGTTCGATGAGGTCGGCTACTACGTGGTTCCCGGCATGGACAAGATGCTGGCGATGGGCCGCGGCCTCGGCTTCATGTTTTATCTCGGCTTCCAGGAGATCGGCGGCCTGCGCGCCCGCATCGGCGACACGATGTATTCGCTGCTCGGCAATGCAAACCTGCAGATTCTCATGCGCCTGCAGGAAGGCAGCGAAACACGAAAATATGTCGAGCAGACCGCCGGCGACACGCACGTCACCCAGGCGAGCAGCTTCCGCGCGACCGACCTCGGGAACTTCCTCGAAGCCCCTCATGCCGAAATCCGCCAGACCTCGCGGGTGAACTGGAGCGACCTGCGGAACCTCATCGAGGGCGAGGCGATCGTGGTGTTCGGCAAAGAGCGCATCTACGCCAAGCTCTTCCACGCCGATATCGATGCCCGCGGTCCGTTGCGGATGAACCGTCCGCTGATGCTGTGCCCGCCGGACCCCGACATGCTGCACGGCTCGCTCGATCGCGCCGCGATCATCGCAGGTCATCTCGCCGGCGGATCGGCGATGTACAAACACCACACAACGCCGTCGCCGACGCTGGATGCGCTGGTCCATGGGTTCATGGCCAGGGTCACCGAGCCGGGCGCAGCGCCGTCCGGCCTCTGCGCCGCGGCGGCCATCCGCGCGCTTGAGCACGTGGCTCCCGACCTGCAGAGCGCCGCCCCTGCACCGCGGCCGACGCCGGGCAAGCCCACGCCCGACATCCATGAGACCGAGCACAGCCTCATGCTGGAGGCCGTCGCCAGGCCTGCCGCCGAGCGCGTCACCCCCGCGATGCCACAACAGGCGGTGCAGCCTGGGCTGGCGCGCAGCCTCACCGAGATCGAGATCGCCGGCGGCAGCTCGCCGGCTGACGCCCGCGCCCGCATGAACGAGACCGCGGCCATCCGTCAGGAAGCGGAGGAGGCGACGCCGATCCCGTTCGACCCGATCAGCGCGGCCGACATGCGCGGGCATCTTGATGTCCTGACCGCCGAGCTGCGGGCGCTCGTTTCAAGGGCGGCACCGGGCATGGCCGCCGATTAGGGAATCGACATGAACGGACTGGAATTCGTTGCCTATCACCACGCCGCCAGCTTCGGCGAGCACGGACATCGCCGGCCGTGCGGTGATCTACAGCGCCATCGGCCGATTGATGCATGGCCTCTCCATGCCCGTGCTGTTGCTGGCAGTCGCACTCGCGCTGGTCGTGATGTGGCTCGCCGGCAGACGCCGCCAGTGGTGATCGAAACCAAACCTTTCCCTCGTGACGCTGCCTTCGCGCGCCCGGCTTTGCCGCGTCAGCGTCATCCCATCAGCACGGAGCCCCCTTCGATGCCTCTCCGAACGGCCAGATACGCCATCGCCGGCGCGCTTGCGCTGGCTGGCTGTGCCACACCAACCGTCGTCGATTCTCACGCGACGGTGCCGGTGCGGATGTTCAACATCGCCAGCCGGTTTGAACAGGATCGCCGGCAGGGAGGGATGACTGGCGTAACCGCCGACATCGAGCGGTGCTACGCCTCGGCCACTGTGCCGGTCGTGAAAATTTACGAGCTCCGGGACTGCCTCGTGCTGGACTACGTCGGCTACCAGACGGACGTCACCATCGGCCGCCGGCAGTTTCGCGTTGCGATGCCTTATTTCGAGGACCAGGCCGCCTTCGCCAGGTGGACCAGATACGGCCCTCCGGCGCAGTTCGACAATCCGAACCGGTTGGTCGCCTATCTCAGCAACGGGAATGGTTTGGTGCAACTGGACCTCGCGCGGATCGAAGCGGCGCATTAGCCCCATCCACAAACGTCCGGAACTACCCGCGACATCCACACCGTCAACGAGGAGCAAGATAGATGCAAAGACTCACCATCCTTGTCCTGTTGGCCCTGGTGGTTAAGCCCGCCCTGGCCCTGCCGTCGATCACGCGAGGACTTTTGGTCAAATTGCGGACGATGCTGCTGATTGCATGGCCCGCGCTTGGGCTCGCTGGCTTCGGCGCGATCGTCCAGGCGATCGGTCTCCCGGCGTTAAGTCCTACACACTATTGCCTCCTCGATGGCAGTGCTGGATATGTAACCCAGGAAGCTGTCGCGAGCGTTCCACCAGACGAACTGGCTGACCTGAAGCTTGAGCCGGTCGCGGGGCAGGCCGGCGGTGTCACCTTTATTCCGACTGGTGGATTGGTCGGACTGACTATGACGCCGCATGTTACGGAATTTTATCTCTGGTATACGTGCGCAGGCTCTAATGAAACATCGATGGCCGCTTACTTTGTCGCTGCGCTGGTTTTCATTTTCGGAGTATACTGCCTGCGAACGGGTTCTCCCATCCTTGGATGGTCCCTCTGCGATATCGCCCTTTTTATAATCACCGCCACCCTGTACGCGACTCATGCCGTCGTGACGGTGGTGGGCTGAGGCCGAACAGTCGATAAAGACGCCTGACAGAAGCACCAACACCAGAGAGCCACCAGCACGGGTTCCGGACGGCTCGCTCCACCGGCGGCGCGCAGGACACGGCCTAGCCCGTCTTATTCAGTGCGCCCCAACGGCGCGGTTCACCAGTGGAGGAGGGATCCACCCAGGCAGTTGTCGGTAGGGCCTGGTAGCTGACGAGCGACTTGACCGGGTAACCGTGCGGGTCGAAGCCTCGTGACAAAGGCCGCCTTTGGGCGGTTGAGCAATCCGACAGGCCGTAACATGCGTGAAGCCGGAGCAGGCCTCGAAAGTGAAGTCATGGACGCCGACCCGCCTGAATAACGGGGAAGGCCCGAGTGGAGCGGGGTAGCAACCGACAGACGCACCCGCTTCGGTCCATCGGGGTAGTGGGCACGGCATGTCGGAAAGGTGAGCCGGGTAATTGGGGGAGACCCATCACGGGCGAGGGTAGCGGCCTCAACGACGCTGACAGGCGGCGGCTCAGATGGGTGTCGGACAGGGTCATAGTACTGCCGAGGCTGGGTAACGCCAGCGGAGGGAAGGACCCTGACTTCTGGTATGCTTTCGAAGGAACCGAGGATTGGTGATTGGCGATGAGCCTGACAACACCGGATAATATCAGGACGCTTCAGAGGAAGCTCTATCTCAAGGCGAAGGCGGAGCCGAACTACCGGTTCTACCTGCTCTACGACAAGATCTACCGTGCGGACATCCTCCGCCATGCGTATGACTTGGTGCGCGCCAACAAAGGTGCACCGGGCGTTGATGGCGTTGACTGTGCGGCGATCGAGGCGGCGGGGCTGGAGAGCTGGCTGGGCGGCCTCGAAACGGAACTGCGGACCAAGACGTATCAGCCCCAGCCGGTGCGACGGGTTATGATCCCGAAGCCCGGCGGCGGCGAGCGACCGCTCGGCATACCCACGATACGGGACCGGGTGGTGCAGACCGCCGCGAAACTGGTGCTGGAGCCGATCTTCGAGGCGGACCTCGAACCCAGTGCCTATGGCTACCGACCGGGCCGCAGCGGTATCGATGCGGTTAAGGCGGTGCACCGACTGCTGTGCCAAGGGTTCACCGATGTGGTGGACGCCGACCTGTCGAAATATTTCGATACGATTCCGCACGCCGAGCTAATTCGCTCGGTTGCTGCGCGGATCGTCGATCGCCATGTCCTGCGCCTGATCAAATCGTGGCTCAAGACACCGGTCCAGGAAACGGACTCGGATGGACGGCGGCGCATGAGCGGCGGCAAGCGAAGCACCTGCGGCACGCCGCAGGGCGGGGTGATAAGCCCGTTGCTTGCTAACCGCTACATGAACCGCTTCCTCCGGCATTGGCGGAACCAGGGCTGCGGCGCGGCCTTCCAGGCTCACATCGTGAACTACGCCGACGACTTCGTCATTCTCAGCCGCGGACACGCGGCAGAGGCCCTGACGTGGACGCGGCGTGTCATGACCAAGCTCGGCCTCGCCGTGAACGAAGCGAAGACTTCCGTGCGCAACGCGCGGGAGGAACACTTCGATTTCCTGGGCTACAGCTTTGGGCCACACTACTACCGGAAGGATGGTCACTGGTATCTGGGGGCGAGTCCGTCGCGGAAGAGCGTGCAACGCCTCAAGGCGCGCGTGGGGGAGATTCTTGTCCCCTCCAACGTCGCTCCCTGGGATGGAGTGCGCGTCCGTCTGAACCAACTTCTGCGTGGCTGGGCGACCTATTTCAGCTACGGCACGCGGCTGATGGCCTACCGGGCGGCGGACCGACACGTCCACGAATCGGTTCGTGGGTTCCTGACAAGGCGACATGATGTGCCTACGCGAGGCACACGGCGCTTCTCGGACAAAGTTGTCTTTGGGAAGCTGGGCGTGCTCCGGCTACGCTGGATGCACCTTGGAGCGCCGCCGACAGCTGCGAAATGAAGCCAGTCGGAAAGCCGGATGCGTAATGTGGCGCCGGTGGAAATGTGGCGCTCAGCGCCGCGGGCGGCCGCCAGGGCCGGGTGGCCGCTTTTGACCGCCACATAACAAAGCGACCGAAAGTCGTCGGGCCTCCCCATCGATCAGGAGATCCGACGTCATGTTCGAAGTCCTTTTCGCCTACCCCAAGGTCTTGGCGCGCCACCAGGCGGGTCCGGCGGCAGCCGATCGAGAGCGTTATCTCGTGCATTGCGCCGGCCAAGGCGCTGCACATGAGACGTTGCTGCGTATTGCCCGGGAACTGCTCGTCATCGCCGAGCGGATCGACGTGACTGCTGGTAAGCCGGTCACTCGATCCGAGATCGACGCCGCTGCCCGGGCATGGGCACGTCAGCAAAAGAGGCGGCGGCGCGCCGAAAGCGCAGTATGGTCACGGCACCTTTTCGCTCAGGTGGCGTTCGCATGGCTGCGCTTTCTGGGAATCCTGGAGGACCTGCCGCACGCCGCGCAGAATGTCTTCTCTGGGCAGGTTGACGACTTCATCGCTCACTTGCGGGACGAACGCGGCCTTTCTCCAAATACGCTCTGCGGTCGGCGGTGGCAGGTTGAAGGATTCCTGGCGCACATCTCCTCGAGCAAAGCCTCGATTGCATCGATCACCATCTGCGACATCGATGCCTTTCTCGAATCGAAAGGTCGAGATGGCTGGTGTCGTGTATCCGTCGCGTCGTGTGCAGCGGCGCTGCGCTCGTTCTTCCAGTATGCCGAGAGGGAGGCGTGGTGCTCCCCCGGGATCGCAGCGGCCATCGACTCGCCGCGCCTGTTCAAGCAGGAAGGGCTCCCCAGAGGTCCTGTCTGGACCGACGTCCAGCGTCTCATAGACAGCACCAGCGAACGCGCGCCGCGCGACATACGCGACCACGCGATTCTGATGCTGCTCGCCACCTATGGACTCAGAAGTGGTGAAGTCCGAGGATTACGTCTTGGGGATCTGGATTGGACAAGGGAAGTCATCACAATCAAGCGCCCCAAGCAACGGCGGACGCAATGTTACCCGATTGTGGAATCAGTCGGCAACGCGATTTTGAACTATCTTCAGCGGGTCAGGCCGGGCCGATGCACCTGTCGAGAGCTGTTTGTGACGCTCAAGGCCCCGTTTCGTCCCCTTTCGCCGGGCGGTCTTTATCACGCGGTCAGCAGCCGCCTGCGCGCCCTGGGCATCGAGACCACGCACTACGGCCCACATGGTCTTCGCCATGCCTGCGCGGCGCACCTGGTCTCTGAGGGGCTGAGCCTGAAGGAGGTTGGCGACCATCTCGGCCACCGAAGCGCCTATGCCACCCGGACCTACGCCAGGGTCGACCTGGCCGGGCTGCGAGAGGTCGCCGCGTTTGACCTGGGAGGGCTGTCATGAAGCTCTCGCAGATCGTTGCCGCCTACGTCACCCATAGACAGGCAATGGGCATGCGCTTTCACACGGAAGCACGAACCCTCCGATCGTTCTGTCGCGCGTCGGGAGACGTGACCATGCAGGAGATCACGGCCGAGCAATTGCTTGCCTTTCTTGCTGGAACCGGTCCTGTCACGCGCTATTGGGAGCGCAAGCATTCCGCTCTCAGCGGCCTCTACCGGTTCGCCGTCGCTCGGGGCTATGTCGACCATTCGCCGCTGCCACGGTCGGTCCCCCGGCCACAGCAAGCCTTCGTGCCCTACATCTACACGCACGAGGAATTGCGGCGCCTGCTCGATGCGGTTGCGGCCAACGACAATCCGCGTTGCCGTATTGACCCCGACACCTATCGAACCATCCTGCTCCTGCTTTATGGCGCCGGGCTGCGCATCAGCGAAGCCCTCGCCCTCACCATGGTCGATGTCGACCTCGACGCCGCGGTCCTCTGCATCCGTGAGAGCAAGTTCTACAAGAGCCGATTGGTGCCGATCGGCGACGATCTGCTGCGGATCCTCGCCCCATACGCCGCAAGGCGAGGACAGCAGCATGCCGGTGCCGCGTCGCCCTTCTTCGTCTCCCGCGGCGGCACTGCGGTGGTCCGGCAGAACGCCGAGATGGCCTTCTGCCGACTGCGAGTCCGTGCAAACGTCGTATGCGAAGGCGCCGATTCCCGACATCAGCCGCGCCTGCATGACATGAGGCACGCCTTCGCCGTGCATAGGCTGGTCTCGTGGTATCGCGACGGCGCCGACGTGCAACGCCTGCTGCCGAAGCTGTCGACCTACCTCGGCCATGTGCACATCGCCGGCACGCAGCGATACCTCACCCTGACGCCGGAACTGCTTCGCCAGGCAAGTCTGCGATTTGAACGGTATGCCATGGAGCCGTCCCATGAATAGCGAAGCTCTCCTCGGCCCTTGGGTTCGGCGCTTCCTGCTCGAGCACATCGTCGCCGAGCGCAATCTCGCCCGCAACACCCAGCATGGCTACCGCGATGCGCTCTGCCAGCTAATCCCCTTCGTGGCAAAGCAATCCAACAGGCCAATCGACCGCCTCGCGGTCGTCGACATCTCGGCTGCGTTCGTCCGGCTCTTTCTCGCAGATCTCGAGGCATCTCGTCACTGCGGCATTGCCACGCGCAACCAGCGCCTCGCCGCCATCCGCGCCCTGGCAAGATTCGTCGGCGAACACAGCCCGATCCATATCGAATGGTCCGGACAGATCCGCGCAATTCCCTTCAAGAAGACCATGCAGGCTGTCGTTCCCTATCTCGAAAAAGCGGAGATCGACGCCTTGCTGGCGGCTCCGGACCGGCGAACAGCACAAGGTCGGCGCGACCACGCCCTGTTGCTGTTCCTCTACAACACCGGGGCGCGGGCATCAGAAGCCGCCGGCGTGAAGGTCGCCGACCTGGACCTGAACGCTGCCAGCGTCAAAATCAGCGGGAAGGGAGGTAAGCAGCGCTTCTGCCCGCTGTGGTCGGCCACCGTCTCGGAACTCGCCACCATCATCGCAGGAGGCGAGCCGTCTCGTCCTCTCTTCCTCAATCGCTGCGGCCGTCCGATTACCCGATTCGGGATTCATACCGTGATCGAACGCAACGCACTGAAGGCCCGAGTCCAATCGCCAGCGCTGGCGGCAAAGCGTGTCAGTCCCCATTCCATCCGTCACACCACAGCGACCCACCTTCTGCGCGCCGGCGTTGACATCAACACAATCCGCGGATGGCTTGGGCACGTGTCGCTGGAGACCACGAATGTGTATGCCGAGATCGACTTCGAGACCAAAGCCAAAGCCTTGGCGAAATGCGAGACCGCCGACACCGGCGCGGCGCGGCAGCACTGGCGGGATCAGCCCGCCCTGATGGACTTCCTGCACGCGTTGTAACCGTTTGGTTATGTGGCGTTCAAATGTCGCCGCCCGGCCCTGGTGGCCGCCCGCGGCGCTGAGCGCCACATTTCCACCGGCGCCACATTACGCATCAAATGTGGCGCGCCACATTTGATGCGGGAAATCCGCACGTCCGGTTTG
>Ga0302155_10002998_pt1 | contig 11109 bp, 10 predicted proteins | sample I_Bog_N3_1_FD_193508 | JGI IMG/M metagenome (GOLD analysis project Ga0302155, IMG submission 193508) | Peat permafrost microbial communities from Stordalen Mire near Abisko, Sweden - I_Bog_N3_1 | ecosystem: Environmental > Terrestrial > Soil > Wetlands > Peat | place: Sweden: Abisko, Stordalen...
GGATTTGCTGGCCAATGCGGACCTGATTGCCTTGCTGGAACAAAAGGCCGGTCGTTTGCTGGTCAACGGTTTTCCAACCGGCGTCGAAGTGTGCGATGCGATGGTGCACGGCGGTCCCTATCCCGCCACTTCGGATGCGCGCGGGACCTCGGTTGGGACCCTGGCCATTGAACGGTTTTTGCGGCCGATCTGTTACCAGAACTATCCCGATGCGTTGTTGCCGGCTGCGTTGCAGAATGCTAATCCGCTCGGTCTGCTCAGATTAGTAAACGGCGAACAGCACCGAGAAAAGGTGACGAATCCAAGCGCTCTCTGAGTTCGGACACGTATGGCATGACGGAACGTAGGCGTAAGCCTAGGCAATTTGGCGCATCTCGATTTCGTATCCAGATGCGCCATTTTCACGTCGGCTGTAAGCGCCTCATCTGACCCGTCTGTATGAAAGTATCCAAAGACGCCACAGTAGTTCCCACTAACAATAGCGGGAACTACGATGGATACACTGGCAGGAGCTAGCCGCAAGAAACGGCGTCCAAATTTTTCACCAGAGTTTAAAAAGATGCTGGCACAGAAAGCCTGTGAACCCGGCGTCTCTGTTTCTCAACTTCGAAAGGATCTTGCCGCGTGATTGAGGTCAATCGGGAAGCAAGAAACCGGCTACGGCCAGACAATGGGTGTATCAGTTTTAAATCGCTGGCGGCATGAATACTGTGTCAGCTTTGAATCGTTGTTGACACCGGCAGTCTGGTTTGCTTATTCGCCTAAGCGTCAGGGCAGCCCCCGCAGACGCATCTGGCTGATTTCCGTGGTGTGCTGCAAGCCGACGCCTATGCTGGTTATGACAGGATTTTTACCGACGGACGTGTCACAGAGGCTGCGTGCATGGCACATGCCCGACGCAAGATTCATGATCTGCACGCCCGCAAGGCGACGCCGACGACCACTGAAATCCTGCGCCGCATCGGTGAACTGTATGCGATTGAATCACAAATCCGGGGGCAAGCGGTCGATGATCGACGACGCATCCGAGAACTGCAGGCACGGCCGCGTCTTGACGCATTAGAAATCTGGCTGCGCCAGCGACTGCTAACGCTGTCGACGCAATCGGAGACGACCAAGGCGATCAACTACATGCTCAACCAGTGGCAAGCCTTGATCGACTATTGCGACGACGACGTGGCTGAGATTGATAACAACATCGCCGAGAATGCCTTGCGGCTGTTGTCTTGGCCGGAAGAATGTCTTGTTCTTTGGGGCCGACAGCGGCGGCGAGCGCGCCGCCGCCATGTACGCGCTGATCGGTTCAGCGCGGTTGAATGGTCTCGACCCAGAGGCTTACCTACGCCATGTCTTCACGCATATCGCCGACTATCCGATCAACCGTGTCACCGATCTTCTGCCATGGAATGTCGTCGATCATCTGAACCAGAAATCAGCCTAAATTAGGCCCTCAGATTAACGACGACATGTCAAGGACGGTGCTGATGAGGAGCTTACTGTCGGCGCGATGAGGAGAACGTTTCTGCGACCGGGATATCCGTCTGTGACTGGAGATTCTTGGTCTGAGCACATGCTACGACTGTTGATGGCATATGATTCCAGTCAAAATTGTCTGGGTGTGAGCGTAAGCCTTTTCCATGATGCTTCTCATGGCGCAGTGTTCCGTGCTGCTCGACTTAACCGTTGGCTCATGCGAATACTCGCCGTGCCGGTTGGTATCGATGCAACAAATTGGCGCATTCGCCATACGCAATATCATCATTCATACGCGAATATTGAACACCTCGATCTTGACATCGAAGCAAACTTTGCACTGCGTCAATCACCCTTTCAACCATGGCGGTCACATTATCGCTATCAGCATTTATACTGGCCTACAGTCGCCGCGCTATCTTTACCTTACCTGAATTGGTATGCAGACTGGTGTGATCGTTTTGGAAAAACGGCCTTAACGAATGATGCGGAGCTTGCCGGATGGCGTGCGCCAACTGTTTTTCTGGTCAGCAAGCTATTGCATGTGAGCTTCGTTTTATTGTTGCCCCTGTGGTGCTGGCAAGATGTTGGTATCGGATGGTCGATGGTGCTGGGTTGGTACTTGCTGGGACAGATGTCTGCCTCATGTGTATTGGTATTGCTTATTCTGGGCACGCACTGGGCTGATAGGGATTTTTTTCTACCGCCAGATGATGCCGTCTTGTCCCATTCTTGGCATGCTCATCAATTTCGCACTACTTGTGATTGGACTCCTTGGCCGAGTTGGGTCAGTGCCCTACTGGGCGGGCTTAACTATCATTTGACGCACCATCTTTATCCCTCCTACAGTCATCGCCACTATGCCGATTTGTCCCGCGAAGTCGCGCTCTTTGCACAGAGACGGGGTATTGCATATCGTCGCCTAGGCTATTGTGAGCTGGCACGTCTACAGCTACTTTTTTTACGTCGAATGGGACAGCCAAGCACCCCGCATTACCGCAGCCATGCGCAGTATTTGCATGACCGGGATCGGTGGCATGGCAAAGAATGAATCGCCAATCCGGGAGCATTGACGTCATGAACAGGTGCAAGGGCTGGATTGTAGATTTATTGTTTCAATCGACGCGCAATGTCGAGCGCAAAGTAAGTCAGTACACCATTGGCGCCGGCACGTTTGAAGGCCATCATGGCTTCCATCATGGCTTTGTCGTGGTCGAGCCAGCCGTTTTGTGCGGCTGCCTTGATCATGGCGTATTCACCACTGACCTGGTAGGCGAAGGTGGGTACCTTGAATTCGTCTTTGACCCGCCGTACGATATCCAGATAGGGCATGCCCGGTTTGACCATTACCATGTCGGCGCCTTCGGCCAGATCCAGGGCCACTTCGCGCAGCGCTTCATCGCTGTTGGCCGGGTCCATCTGATAAGTGCTCTTGCTACCTTTGCCAAGATTGGCGGCTGAGCCGACTGCTTCGCGAAACGGACCGTAGAAGGCCGAGGCGTATTTGGCCGAGTAAGCCATGATGCGCGTGTGAATGAATTGTTCTGCCTCAAGCGCCTGGCGCACTGCGCCGATGCGCCCATCCATCATGTCCGACGGCGCCACAATGTCCACCCCTGCACGCGCCTGCGCCAGCGCTTGTTGCACCAACAACAGAGAGGTCTCATCATTGAGCACATAGCCGTGTTCATCCATCACGCCATCCTGGCCGTGACTGGTGTAGGGGTCCAGGGCGACGTCGGTGAGTATGCCGAGTTCAGGGAAGGCTTGCTTGAGTGCCTTGACGGCGCGCGGAATCAAACCATCCGGATTGATTGCTTCAATCCCGTCAGGTGTTTTTAAGCTAGGGTCGATGACAGGAAATAGTGCCAGCACCGCAATGCCCAACGTTACGCATTCTTGCGCCACCAGCAACAACTGGTCGATCGACAAGCGTTCGACGCCAGGCAAAGAGCCTACTGGCGTACGCAACTGCTGACCTTCCTGGATAAATACCGGATAAATCAGATCGGCAGCCGTGATGACATTTTCCTGCATCAAAGCACGAGAAAAGGCATCTTTGCGCATACGACGCATACGAAGGGCGGGAAATTGTAGTGGGGAGAGGCTCATATGAATATCCGTCAAATCACATTAAATACGAGAAAAATTGAAACAATTCTATCTAAAAATGGCGAACTAACGATTTTTCGAAACAGCGATTGGTGCCCTGAAACTTTTTCCCTGGCAACTCATCTCAACGCTGGGCAACATTGCCTCCCGCTAAATATTCCCTCCCTGAGCGGGGCTGATCGTGCAAACGATGAGCGTTTTGCCCTGGAACGGTCTCCTTCCAGGGCTTTTTTTCTGCTCGCACCGTGCTTTGTGATCTTAAGGCGTGGGCCGATCCAGAGTCTTTTCCTCAGCGTTAACGTCCGTTGCTTCGTCGTCGTCGATCTCGTTTAATCCCGCCAACTCGAGGATGCGGTCATTGGCTTCGTCCAGGCCCGTGCGCTTCAATGCCGAAAAGAGTTGTGCAGTAAACGGGAACGGCTTACCGTCGGCGTCCACATAACTGGCTAGAAATGTATGAGCCTGACGCAAGGCATTGGTGGCTTCATTGCGATTGAGTTTGTCGGCTTTGCTCAGGATGCAATGCATGGGTTTGCCTGTGGCGGCAAACCATTCCACCATCTGAATATCGAGTTCTGTAAATGGTCGGCGCGAATCGACAATCATGACCAGTGCTGCGAGCTGTTCACGCCGGCGCACGTAGTCGCCCAGCAATTCTTGCCAATGCAGTTTGGCCGAGCCAGACACCTGCGCATAGCCATAGCCAGGCAAGTCGACCAGCAAGGCGCGGATTTCATCGACCTTGGTTTCATCTTTGCGATGCTGCGCGATATGCGCGCCACCGATGGAAAAATAATTGATGTGCTGCGTGCGTCCGGGTGTTTTGGAGGCGAAAGCTAACTTTTTTTGATTGCACAGCACATTGATCGCGGTGGATTTGCCAGCATTGGAACGGCCGGCAAAGGCAATCTCGGGAACTTGTGTGTTTGGCAAATCACGGAGATGATTGACCGTGGTGAAAAAACGGGCTTGCCAAAGTTGGGACATGGTATAAGGGGAAATGCATTAAAAGTGGGCAGAAACGCCGAAAAGCTATTGTACAATAAGGGGTTCGCTCTTGCTGCATTGCACTGGGGCAAGGCTTTCCAGTCGGGGTCATGGGAAGTCGAAAAAAGTAAAAAGGACGCATCACAACCGGGCATTTATTATCACAATCAAGTCTCAGGGTGTTTGAATGAATCGTCGCTCATTACTGAAATTGTTGTTTGTGGCTGCACTGGCCATGTGTGGTGCGGTTGCGGTCGCCCAGGACAACGCTGCCGTGTCCGGTGCCAAACCAGACCTCGCCAAGGGAGAAGCGCTCTACACTAACGGCGACATGGGGCGTAATATTCTGGCCTGTGTTTCTTGTCATGGCGCCGCCGGCAACTCAACCATCACTGCTAATCCCCGCCTGGCCGGTCAGCATGCGGCTTATCTGTCGAAGCAACTGCACGATTTTCGTTCTTCCAGCCGCGCCAATCCGATCATGTCGCCGTTGGCCAAGGCCTTGTCGGAGCAAGACATTGTCAATCTGGTGGCCTATCTCAGTGCGCAGCAGCCCAAGCCGGGCGCGGCCAGAGACAAGGATAGCGTGGAGTTGGGCAAACATATCTGGCGTGGCGGTATTGCAGCCAAGAACGTTCCGGCCTGCGCCGGTTGTCACAGCCCCAATGGCGCAGGCATTCCTGCCCAGTATCCGCGTCTGGCGGGACAGCATCAGGATTACACGGTCACTGAACTGAGCAATTTCCGTAGTGGTGCACGCAGCAACAGCGCTCCCATGACGACTATTGCAGAACGCCTCTCGGATAAGGAAATCAAGGCAATCGCAGATTATGTTGCCGGTTTGAAGTAGTCGCCCGATCCGGGCTACAATCGCAGTATTAAAAATGGAAGGGCGGCTGTGAAGCCGCTCTTTTTTATTGCAGCCACATCGGCTAGGCAGCTGAAAACCGTACAAGCAGCATCATAAAGGTAGCGCTATGGGCAACACCGCAGGGATACAACTGAAGACCAGGCAGCGTTGGCTCGCCGATACAGTTGAGCTTTTTTCTTCGATGCGTTTTGCAATCAGTTTGCTCACCATTATTGCCATTGCCTCCATCATCGGCACCGTGCTTAAACAAAACGAGGCGATGCCCAACTACGTCAATCAGTTCGGCCCATTCTGGTTTGAGGTATTCAATAAGCTGGATTTGTACAACGTCTATTCGAGCTGGTGGTTTCTGCTGATCATGGGATTTCTGGTGTTGTCTACGTCCCTGTGCCTGGCCCGAAATGGCCCCAAGATGGTCAAGGATGTGCGTAGCTGGCGCGAGAATGTGCGTGAACAATCCCTGCGCAATTTCCATCACAAAGTCGAATGGCACGCCGCCGTGCCGGTCGACGCGTTGTCGCAGCAACTGGCTGCGCGTATCCGTGCCAATGGTTATCAGGTCAAATTGCTTGCGCGCAATGATGCCACCTTGATTGCAGCCAAGAAGGGTGCGGCCAACAAATTAGGCTATATTTTTGCTCATGCTGCCATCGTGATCATTTGTCTTGGTGCCTTGCTCGATTCGAATCTGCCGATTCGGTTTCAGCAATGGTTTTATGGCAAAACCCCATTTTCCGGCAATGGCCTGATTGCCGAAATACCAGCGCAGCATCGGCTTGGTTTGGGCAACCCCAGCTTTCGCGGAAATACGCTCATTGCCGAAGGTGCCAGCAGCAGCACCGTCATCATTGCGCAGCACAATGGTGTGTTGATTCAGGATCTGCCGTTTTCGATCAAGCTCAATCATTTCATCATCGACTATTATTCGACCGGCATGCCCAAGCTGTTCGCCAGTGATGTGACAGTGCGCGATAACGTGACCGGCAAAAATTTCAACACCACCATCAAGGTCAACCAGCCGCTTATCTATGACGGCGTCGCGGTCTACCAATCCAGTTTTGAAGACGGCGGCAGCAAGTTGCACCTGACCGGCTATCGGATGAGCAGCAGTGCCAACGACACCTTTGAGATCGCAGGTGAAGTCAATGGCAGCACGCCGCTGGAATCATCCACGGCAAATGAATACACGGTTGAATGGAGTGGCTTCAGGCCCTTCAATGTAGAAAACATGAGCAACGACGGCGGGCAGGACGTACGTGCAGTCAATATTGGAAAAAGTTTCAACAACAAGCTCATCGATGGCATTGCGCTGCATCTAGGCTCAGGTGCCAAAGGACCTATCGGCAAGGACCTCAAAAACGTCGGGCCGAGCGTACAGTACAAGTTGCGTGACAAGACTGGACAGGCGCGCGAGTTTCTCAACTACATGCAAGCGGTACAAATCGATGGCGCCTATGTCTTCCTGGCGGGCGTGCGCGACATGCCGGATGACGCATTCCACTATCTGCGCATTCCTGCCGACGATGACGATAGCGTCAAGGAATGGATGCGGCTGCGTGCGGCGCTGGCCAATCCTGCGCTGCGTGCGCAAGCTGCCAAACGCTATGCCGCGCAGGCCATGCATGGCTCCAGTACTGCCTCAGCGGACTTGCGCGAGCAGGTGCAGCAATCGGCTCTGCGCAGCCTGAGTATCTTTGCCGGTGATGGTGAATTGTCGGGTTACGCTGCCGTATCGCGGTTCATCGAAAAAATTCCTGCTGCCGAGCAGGAAAAGGCGGCCGACATTTTCATGAAAATTCTCAACGGCAGCATCTGGGAACTATGGCAAGCGGCGCGTGAAAAAGAGGGTCTCAATCCCGTTGCCGGCGATCAAAAGCATGCCCGCTTTCTACAGTTGGCGATCAATGCCTTGGCCGATGCCGGTTTTTATCACGCGCCAGTGTATTTGCAGTTAAGCAGTTTCGAAGAGGTCAAGGCCTCGGTTTTTCAGATCACGCGCTCGCCCGGTAAAAAAGTGGTGTATCTGGGTTGCCTGTTTCTGGTGCTGGGCGTGTTTTCGATGCTTTATATTCGCGAACGTCGTTTGTGGGTCTGGATTCGTCCTCAGGATGACGGGGCGCAGGCAATCATGGCCATGAGTACACAACGTCAGACTTTGGATTTCGAGAAAGAATTCGAGGCACTCAAAGCAAAGCTGACACAATCGGCGTAAGCTAGCCCCGCACACGATGCTCACCAGCCTTGAGCGCGATGTGCCAGCGACAATATCTGCCGTGAGTGACCAGCGGGTGTCGGTAGCCAGGAGAAATTGGAGATGAAAATGGAATTGAGCCAGACCCGCCCAGCAGAGGTATATCAACAAGAGATTGGTTTTTTCCAACAGCTCAGCGTGCTCGATTGGTTATACGCGGTTGTGCTGGTTGCTGCCTCGTTGTTTGCGCTCAATCGCTACGGCAGCCATATGGATTACTACGAAAAGGCGGTGTTGCTGCTGGCGGCGCCGACCTTTGCAGGGCTAGGCTGGCATTGGAAGCCGGTACGCGCACTGCTGCTGTTGCTGGCGGTGTTGGCCTTGTCCACCATTGCCATGTATGGCGGTGTGCTGGAGATGGCGGAGCAAAAATTCTTCCTCAAATACCTGTTGTCGAGTCAATCCGCCATCCTTTGGATGAGTACCTTGTTCTTTCTCTCAACCCTGTTCTATTGGGGCGCGTTGATCACCCGCTCTGCCAGCGCTGCGGCAATCGCCTCCAAGCTTTGCTGGGCGGCTGTGGTGCTGGGGTTTACCGGCATGCTGGTACGTTGGTACGAGTCGTATCTGATCGGTGCTGACATTGGCCATATACCGATTTCCAACCTGTATGAAGTCTTCGTCCTGTTTTGCATGATCACGGCGCTGTTCTATCTGTACTACGAACAACGCTATGCCACGCGCCAGTTAGGCCCCTTCGTCATGCTGGTCATCAGTGCGGCAGTTGGTTTTCTGCTGTGGTACACGGTCTCGCGCGACGCTGCACAAATTCAACCGCTGGTGCCGGCACTGCAAAGCTGGTGGATGAAAATTCATGTGCCCGCCAACTTCATCGGCTATGGCACCTTTGCGCTCTCAGCCATGGTGGCGGTGGCCTATTTGCTCAAATCCAACGGCTATCTGGTCGATCGTCTGCCGTCGTTGGAGGTGCTCGACGATCTCATGTACAAAGCCATCACCGTCGGTTTTACCTTCTTCACCATTGCCACCATTCTCGGGGCATTGTGGGCAGCGGAGGCCTGGGGTGGTTACTGGTCTTGGGATCCGAAGGAAACCTGGGCGTTGATCGTCTGGCTCAACTATGCAGCCTGGCTGCATATGCGGCTGATGAAAGGTTTGCGTGGCCAGGTTGCGGCCTGGTGGGCTTTGATTGGACTCGTGGTGACCACCTTTGCCTTTCTTGGCGTCAATATGTTTTTGTCCGGGCTGCATTCCTACGGAGAGCTTTGACCGCGCTGCTACGCCTGTAGATTCCTCTATTGATTGAGCGTTGCCCGGCTGTCATGCGGGCCGGGTCGCGTGCGACAGCATCCATGTCCATATCAGTTCAAAGATGCCTTTTTGGGTGCGATCTGCATTCGGCACGACGGCATGTGGACCATGTGGGGCATGGCACCACGGAGTAGCGATTTGCTGCTACTGCATATATTTCAAGGTAACTTTATAAAAAAATTACGATAAGTCATTGTAAATAAATACAATTATATTTATTGCCATGCGGCATAAATAACTCTGCTTACACATTTCTTGCTATTGGCTGACAAAAAATGTGTTTTTACGTATTCCAAATCGTCATTGGTGCGTTAAACAAGAGCGCATCAATATCGCGCAGCCGAGGCAGCAAGCGAGAGCACAAGACTTTCGCCGCCATGAACAAGTACTTGAAGAATGCTTAAGGAAATGCTTATGCAAACCATAGAACGTGATGTGCCGGTCAAAGCTGGCAAGATGCAGCGCCAGCAACATTTGCTGGCCAGCAAAGACGGCCGTTTCGGTCGCACTGGCAAACCGTTGTGTGCCAATAAAGGTGAGGATGATTGTTCTGGCTATGACAAATTGCCGAAACAAATGGATGACCTGATTGAAGGTGATTCGCCAAAACGCTTCAAGCGGCTGAAAATGGCCTGCGATATCGTCGCTCGTTAAATTTGTCTGCCTGTCGTCATCCATTTGGCTGCAGGCATTGCAGTTCAGTTTTCTTCGCGAGGGTCGCGCGCCAGTAATTGCGCGACCATTTCCTGCACTGGCATTGCATCGAATAAGGCGCTTGCCACTGCATTGGTGATCGGCATATCAACATGGTGCTGCCGGGCCAACAGGCGTACCGCCTGGGCGCACCGCACGCCTTCGGCAACGTGACCGAGTTCGGCCACAATGACGTCGAGTGGTTTGCCTTGTGCCAGTCCCAGACCGACTTGCCGGTTGCGCGACAAGTCGCCCGTGCAGGTCAGAATCAAATCTCCCACGCCAGACAATCCCATAAACGTTTCTGCACGTCCGCCGAGCGCAATGCCAAGCCGACTGATTTCGGCCAGGCCGCGCGTAATCAGGGCGGCGCGCGCATTCAATCCGAGTTGCAGGCCGTCAGCTGCGCCGGTGGCAATGGCCAGGATGTTCTTGACGGCGCCGCCGATTTCCACACCGATCAAATCGTCACTTGAATACACACGCAGATTGCCGCCATGTACAGCGCCTACCACGCGTGCGCAAAGCGCCTTGTCGTGGCTGGCGATGGTCAAGGCGCAAGGTAGAGCGCGGGCGACTTCCTGGGCAAACGATGGGCCTGATAGCGCCCCTGCCGGTACGTCGTTGCCCAGTACTTCGGCGACGATTTGATGTGGCATGAGCCGGCTTTGCTCTTCCAATCCCTTGCATAACCAGACCAGATTGGGGATGGCGCTGCTGCGCAACGTAGTACATAGTTCCCGCAGACCCGAGACGGACGATGCCACAATCAGCAGACTTTCAGGCTGTGTTTGGTGTGCAAGGGCCAGCGAGAAGTCAGCCGTCACCGTCAATGCTGGCGGCAGCTGAAAGCCGCGCAGGTAGGCAATGTTTTCCCGATGTTGGTCTGCTTGTTGCATCGCCTCGCGGTTGCGGCCCCACAGCACAACATGATGTCGTTGCGCCAGGTTGATGGCCAGTGCAGTACCCCAGGCACCGGCGCCGAGTATGGAGATATTCATAAAAACAATCCCAGTGAGGTGAGCTTGAAACAGTAACCCAGCGTGTCAATGCAACCCGGCGCACCAAGAAGCCTGCGGCCGATAGCATGCTGCTGCGAGGGTGACGGCGTGCAGCAGGGTTAGTTGCCCCACACTTCGGTAGCTTTGATAAATCCGCTCTGGCCGTCGCGATGCCGAACCTTGAGCCAGCCGAAACTGTTGAGCGGGTCGGTCAATTCCAGCAAGACGTTCTTGTCGGCGCTGAAGGCGATGGCGCTATTGTCGTCGGCGGCAACATGAATCCTGGCGTTGGCGACATTGACGATGACATTGCGTTTGGCCGTGAGCATCTTGGACATAATCCAGGTCAGCTTGCCATCGGCATCGCGGATTTTGCTCCAGTCGCCATAAGTGGTGACCACTTCTACGGGCATGCCGCGCGGTGCGATATGCGTGCGGCGGCCTTTTTC
>Ga0302155_10003002_pt1 | contig 11100 bp, 8 predicted proteins | sample I_Bog_N3_1_FD_193508 | JGI IMG/M metagenome (GOLD analysis project Ga0302155, IMG submission 193508) | Peat permafrost microbial communities from Stordalen Mire near Abisko, Sweden - I_Bog_N3_1 | ecosystem: Environmental > Terrestrial > Soil > Wetlands > Peat | place: Sweden: Abisko, Stordalen...
TCGCCGCCACAGGTTGCGGGCACTTCACACTTTCAACTTCGAATTCACACGATACCGAGGTGCAGGCGCTCCGTGATGCTGACGCGGCCTGGGCCCAGGCGTGGGCTTCCAAGGATGTCGATAAGGCTGTCGCCGGTTATGCCGACGATGCCACCGTGCTGGATCCGAATCTGGCCGCAATTACTGGCAGGGAGAACTTTCGCGCGAACCTGAAGCCCTTCTTCGCGGACAAGAATTTCGCCATTCACTGGGATGCCGCGAAGGTGGACGTGGCGCAATCGGGAGATCTGGGCTACACACAGGGAACCTTGACCTATACGATCACCGACCCCAGTACCGGCCAGCCATTCACCGACAGGGCCAAGTATTTGACTGTCTGGAAGAAGCAGGCGGATGGAAGCTGGCGAGTTGTCGAGGACACCTACAACAGCGATCTACCGCCAGCGCAAACCGGGCACTAATTCCGGCGATTTGGGGTCGAATTGAGACGAAAACTGGCCGTTTTGATGCGAAAAACGGCCGATTTGACACGTAAAGCCGCTCTAAATACCGGTAGAATGTTTACCGACAAGCACGCAGATATATCGTTAAACTGTTGATTAGAGATAACTTGCTCTGTCATCCGTCACACCCCCTGAGGTGATTTCACGGTGGGGGGGGGTGGGTATTTATTTTTGAACCGCGAGCATGTCGGATTCTTTCCACCGCGTTCTTTCAACCGCGGAATAGCGATTTCCGCAGGTCGGGGCCCGGAATCTCAACTCCGATTGTGCGACGGAGAAGGGAATTAATCGGCAAAACCGGGCGCCGACCTACCGTTCCATCATGGCCCGCAGGGCCGCTTCGTGTTCGGGCGGCAGAGGCTTTTTATTCAACTGGTCGTCGCAGACCACATGCACCGTCTCGCCCTCAGCCAAAAGCGTCGGCTCCGCACCCTCCAAGCCCTTGCGCAGAAGGCGATAGGCAAACTTGATGACCGAACCCCGCAGCAGGGAAGGCCGCGTTTCAATCAGGATTTCGTCGTCATAGCGAGCTGGGGAGCGATAGCGGCAAGTGGCCTCAACCACAGGCAGAATGCACTGGTGATCGGTTTCCAACTGGCTGTAAGCAAGCCCCAGCGACCGCAGCAGTTCGACACGGCCAATCTCGAACCAGACCAGGTAGTTGGCATAGTAAACAATGCCCATCTGGTCGGTCTCAGCATAGCGAACGCGCACTTGTGTGGTTACGGGCATAGAGGCAGTGGTTAGTGGTTAGTGGTTAGTGGTTAGTGGTTCAATAAAAGCTAAACTGGCAAGGATTGCAAGATCGCATTGATCATCTTTCCCACTTCGTTAGAGAGCCCTTCCGCTTCCTCAATCCTCATTGCATCACAGTAGCCTAGCATGCCGGCGATTTCGAGTTGCGTAAGCAGTTCGCAATTTGAACCGCGGCAATGCCCAAAAACTGGCGAAACTCCCCGGTACCAAGCCTTCCCTGACCTTCCGCGATGTTACTCGGAATCGAAACTGCGGAGCGCCTGATTTGGCTCGATAGCCCATAAATCTCGTCGCGTGGAAATCCTTTAGAAAGTCGATAGACAGCAGCCGTCAATTGCATTGATCTTTGCCAGACCACCAAATCGCGAAAGGACTGCACCATGCTTATCGGTCCAGGCTAGCCACTAAACACTAACCACTGCTTTACGGCTTGAGGTGTGTGAAGAGTGGCAATTTTGAAACGTCGCTGACGATGATGAAGGCGAAGAACACCAGCAGCACCACAAAAGCTGCCTGATAGATCCTCTCTTTTACGTTGATATTGATGTCGCGGCGAATGACGCTCTCAATAATCAGCAGCATGATCAGGCCGCCGTCGAGAATGGGAAACGGCATCAGGTTCAGGATCCCGAGATTCAGGCTGATCCCGGCTGCCAGAACGAACTTTGGAAGCCAACCTTTGGTTTCCGCCGCGTCGCCGGCCATCCGCGCAATGCCCACCGGTCCGGAAAGCTGTGAAACGGCAACCTTGTGCGTGAAGATACCGCCCAGTACATCGAAAATCATTGTTGAGTTGTCGATGCAGAACGCCGTTGATTTTTGAAGAGCCTGGTTTAACGGAAGCGGGTCGTGGCGGAAGGACGTCGGGCGAGGTGCGAAGCCCAGCTTCCATGAGCTGTCAATTTTTGTGGGTTGGGCCACGATGGGGGGTAATGTCACGCCATCGCGCACAACTGTTAGGGTCAGGGGCTTGCCACCGCCCTTTTGCATGTAGGCAAGCAGCGTCTGCACCGCATGAAACGCATGTCCATCTACTGCCACAATGGCATCTCCGCCGCGTAAGCCGGCCCGCGCTGCGGGATATCCGGGTTCAACTTCCTTCACACCGATGGGACCGGGAACAAGTTCGGGATAATATCCCGTATCCATCAAATCAAAATCCTGATTCCTCGCCGCCGGAGGCGTCACCTCCACAGATAGTTGCAGGAGTTTGCCGCCGCGGTCGACGGTAATCGGAACAATCTGTCCCTGGTTTACCGAAGAGCGGCGGTTGATCGCATCCCAGTCAGGATTTTTGATGGTCTCGAACTGGCGAATGATGTCGCCGGGCTGAATCCCCGCCTTCGCTGCCGAGGAATCCGGAGCCACCCACTCAATTGTCGGCTCGGTCACCTCGACCTTCGGAACTTCGTTGAAGACGCCAAAATAAAAAAGCATCAACCCGAACGCCAGAATGAAGTTCGACACCGGTCCGGCTACACCGATAAGCATGCGTTGCCAGCGTGGATGGTTGGTAAACGCACCCGGGTCGTCCGCGAGCGACGGGTAGAAACACTCCGGCGTACCTTCAAAAGCCTGCTGAACCACCGGCGTCCCTGGGGTTGACCCAGGAATCTCGAGATTCTGCTCCGGGTTTTCGCCGGTCATTTTGACGTAGCCGCCCAGGGGAAGCAGGCAGACCTTGTAATCCGTTTCGCCGTACTTGATTCCGAAGAGGCGGGGCCCGAATCCCACGGAAAATGCCTCGACTCGAACTCCGCAAAGCTTGGCGACGGCGAAGTGGCCGAACTCGTGGACGACAACCATCACCCCGACAAGGACGATGAATGCAACAACCGAAATCAAAAACTCATGCATAAATGTGTGGACTTCTCCAACTTTTTCAAGACAAGGCCAGCCGACTTAGCTGTGGACTAAAATCTCACGCCAGCAGGGTCTTAGCTGTTTGACGCGCCTCCCGGTCGGCGGAGAGTACCTCCGCAATAGTCTTTGGATGCACTTCCGGGGTCGCCGCGAGCACTCTTTCGATTGTACGCGGGATTCCCATAAATGGGATTTTCCGGTCCAGGAAGGCCTCCACCGCTACTTCATCCGCCGCGTTCAGGGCGATGCAATGCGCTCCGCCTATCTCCGCCGCCTCGAAGGCCAGCCGCAGGCAGGGAAAGCGTTCAAAATCTGGCGGTTCAAAGTCGAGATGACGCAGGGCAGCCAGATCGAAAGTGAGGTTTGACGCGGGACGTTCCGGCCACGCCAGAGCGTACAGAATGGGCAGCCGCATATCGGTGACAGAGATTTGCGCCAGAATCGAACCGTCCACGTACTCCACCAGCGAATGGACCGTGGACTGGGGATGCACGGTGACCCGTACCTGCCTTGGCGGCACGTCAAACAGACGGCAAGCCTCAATCACTTCCAGCCCCTTATTCAGCATGGTTGCGGAGTCGATAGTGATACGGCGACCCATCACCCATGTGGGGTGCTTCAGCGCTCGTTCCGGGGTAATCTCGGCGAATTGATCCAAGGGAAGCTCGCGGAACGGACCTCCCGAAGCGGTAAGCCAGATGGTCTTCACCTCGGTATGTGCGCCGACACGCAGACACTGGTGAACCGCGTTATGTTCGCTGTCGATGGGCAGAATGGGGACGTTGTGCTCGCGGGCAGCCCGGGTGAGGATTTCCCCGGCGGCCACCATGCACTCTTTATTGGCCAGCCCAACCGGCTTGCCGGCCATGATTGCCGCATGGGTAGCCTCCAGGCCGGCGACTCCGACAATCGCTGAAACCACAAAGTCCGCCTCCGGCAGAGTCGCGCAGGCGATGGTGCCTTCAGTCCCGTAAACAACTTCGGTGCCCGTAACGCCGGCAGATTCAAGGCGTGCGGCGAGTTCTGCGGAAAGCTCTTCCGTCGCCAGCGAGACCACTTTCGGCCGCCAACGGACAGTCTGTGCAAACGCTTCGTCCAGATTGCGCCCAGCGGCCAGCGAGGCTACCTGGTAGCGGTCCGGGAACTGCTCAACAATGGAGAGTGTGCTTTGGCCGATGGAGCCGGTAGAACCGAGAATGGCGAGTCGCTTCAAGATATCTCTGAAATCCTGTGTTTCCTTCGAAATCTCATCCCAACCAATGTTGGCGGGACCCTTAAAACCGCTGGTGAATAACCTGAGCGTACCATAGCACCGGAGCCGCTAGAAGCAGGGCGTCGATGCGGTCAAGGACCCCGCCATGTCCAGGCAACAGGTTCCCTGAGTCCTTCACGCCCGCAGAACGTTTCAGCGCCGATTCTGCGAGATCGCCCACCTGCGCTGCCACATTCACCACAGCCGCGAGTATCAACCAGTACCCAACTTCGTCGGGGTACGAAAGCCGGGCCGAGTTCATTGTCTCCAGCCACGCGGCAAGGCTCCAAAGGCCTCCCGCGGCCACCAGGCTGCCGGCCAGCGAACCGATTGCGCCTTCCCAAGTCTTGTTGGGACTTAGGTTTGGCGCCAGTTTACGGCGTCCAAAGGCGCGGCCCACGTAGAGGGCGGCTATGTCGCCGGACCAGACTACGCACATTAAAAAAATCAGGAGGGAGGGGCCGTTGCTTTCTTCGCGGAGGAGGGGGATGGTGGTTAGGGTGAAGCCTGCGTAGATGAGGCAGAAGACGGAGGATGTGGCGTCCGGAAGCATGCGGTCGACTGGGGAGCGGAAGGTGCAAACCACCAGCAGAGTCAGGGCGAGGATGCCGAAAACCGCGTTGGTTTGACGGAGCCATTCCAGGTTGTCCGCGAACAGGTGTGCGGCAAAAAGTCCAAGGATTGAGAGACATACGGCGAGGCGCGAGGGTTTGGCGCCGCACTTTTCAGCGAGGCCCATGAATTCCCAGCCGGCCAGAACCGCGACCCCGGCAGTAGCCAGAGTTACCAGCCAGGCAGGTCCAATAAACGCCAAAACCAAGACGAGGGGAATCAGTACGGCAGCGGTCAGAATTCGTCTCATGCCAAGGGTGAGGATACACTGCCGGGGTGGGTAAGGGGTCCAATCCCCTCTAAAACGAGCCTGAAACGGCTGCAAATAGGGTTGCGCACCCTAGCTGAAATTGCTGCAAAAGTGGTTGCAAAGCATGCGAAAGGGTTGAACCTGTGGTTGCGACTCGTTGAGACACGTACCTTGCGGGCAGCCTTTTTGAGATGCTTCGGTTGCAGAGAGTTTCATTCAACGGTGTTAGGGGTTGTCGAGATTTAGCTGTTTCTTTGGAAAACGCGCTGATTTTGCATGAGATGCGGGCGTAATGCATTGAAAGTGGAAGAGTTATTTCGATTTTGTTTGCAGTGCAATTGCGCGCGGATTCGGCGGCGGAAGGATTAAAAGCCCGGGGCTAAAGCCCAAGTGTCTTTTGGCGGATTTTATGGCACGACTGAAGTCGTGCCCCTTCGCACATCTACGTCCGGGCCAGGTGCTCTACCAAGCTCGGAGTCGTGCTCCTTCGCACATCTCCTGCGAGACGGGGCATTTCACCGAGCCGTGGAGTCGTGCCCCTTCGCACATCTACGTCCGGGCCAGGTGCTCTACCAAGCCCGGAGTCGTGCTCCTTCGTACATCTCCTGCGAGACGGGGCATTTCACCGAGCCGTGGAGTCGTGCCCCTTCGCACATCTACTTCCCAGCTGGAGTTTTCAAGCGGTCTGCGATCTTCTGGAGCTTTTCAGCTGGCGGCGATTTTGATGTGGTCGGGTTCTTCTTCCACTGCGCCTGAGCCCTCGCCAAGGCCGCCGTAACGGCGTTCGCGGCGCTGGAAGTCCGCGATGGCTTCCAGCAGATTGATTCCGCGGAAGTCCGGCCACAAGCGCTCGGTCACAAAGATTTCCGTGTAGGCGATCTGCCAGAGGAGGAAGTTTGAAATGCGCATTTCGCCGGAGGTGCGGATGAGCAGATCGGGGTCAGGCATGTGCGCGGTGTAGAGATGGCGGTGAATGTCTTCCTCGGTAATGCGGTCGGGGGTGATGTGCTTCAGCTTCATTTCGGCCGTCAGCGCGCGGAATGCGTCAATCATCTCCGAGCGGGCACCGTAGTTCAGGGCCAGGGTGAGCGTGGTACCGGTGTTCTGTGCCGTGGCATCGGCGGCCCACTGCATCTTGTCCTGTACGTCAGGCGGCAACTCGTGGGTGCGCCCGATGTACCGAATCCTCACGTTGTTGTCATTCATGCGCTGGACATTGTTTTCGAGGTAGCTGCGGAGCAGGCGCATGAGGAAACTGACTTCGGCCCGAGGACGCCGGAGGTTGTTCTCAAGCGAAAAAGCGTAGAGGGTGAGCCAGGGAAGACCGATGCGCGAGGCCGTTTCAGTGACCAGTTGAACGCTTTTGGCGCCCTGCTGGTGACCCAGAAAGCGCTTCAGCGAGCGGGTGCCCGCCCAGCGTCCATTGCCGTCCATGATGATGGCCACGTGGGCCGGCAGACACTCGGCCTTCAGGGTCGCATAGACAGCGCGCTCCTCAGGGGTCAATTCATGGATACGCAACGTGCCGGATGGATACAAAGGACCCGCCTCTTCAATTCATCTGGAGCTTCCCGGCTGGCGCCCGGAGAGCATCCATCGCCGTCCCCTTCTGGTGTGGGAACGTCAATCAATATGCAGCGAACCCGCTGCCGGACTGCAAAATGCTCCTATGTCAGGAGTCAAGATGCACCATAATCGACCGTAGCACAAGCGCCCATCGACCGCAATCACCCGGAGGGGCAGGGGGTGGGTTGATTTGAATCCGGGGAGGGGAATCGGAATTTCCGGATTAGCGGTTGATTGTCCGGAGCGCCATTTTCGGTCTCGGCGAGGGCTCAGGCGATTTGGCATCTATCTAGGTGCATCCCGCTTACGAGTGCGTTAGCCGGAATCCACCTGCCGTTTGAGGTGTTCTTTGGAATTTCTTATTGTTACGGTGCGGAATAGGAACGAGCTTTGCTAGATCACGTTTGCGCGAGTTCCCATCTCTATCTCAGGAATCTCAGACAATTTCAGGGAAGAAGGAAATCCGGAGTTGACGATTGTCATTACATGTGTTTACTTGTAATGCATGGGGAAGCCAACGAGATCGCCGAAGAAGGTGCAAGCAGGAAGGCGGACCGGAATCCCCCTCACCGTTTATCTGCCCGAAACGCAGGCGGCTCGCCTGAGCGAAATATGCAAGACCAGACATGTGACCAAGGCAACAATTGTGCGATTCGCTATGGACCAGCTTTTTGTTCAACTAGGAAACGGTCAGCTGGAGCTTCCATTAGGCTTGACAGGAACGGAATGACATGGAGCCGATGAAACAAAATCTAAGCTAAACTCCTTCTTTGCAGGGATTGGCGGTTTCGACCTTGGCCTCTCTCGCGCCGGCATAGAAGTTGGCTTTCACTGTGAAATTAGCCCGTTTTGTCAGAGCGTGCTCAAGCGCCACTGGCCCGACACTCCTGATATTTCAGACATCACATTGGTACAAGCGAAAGACCTCCCTGAGGCGGAGATCTGGACTGGAGGGTTTCCATGCCAAGATGTTTCCGTGGCCCGCGGGTGGCTCGGTAGGGAGGGTTTGAAGGGTAAACGCTCCGGACTGTTTCACGCATTTCTCGATTTGATCGCCGAAAGACTTCCGACAACCGTCCTCCTCGAAAATGTAACGGGGCTGCTGAACTCGCATGGTGGGCTTGACTTTGAACTGGTTCTAAAGAGTCTGACCGATCTTGGGTACGGGGTCGCTTGGCGAGTTCTCAACTCGCGTTATTTCGGAGCTCCACAATCTAGGCCGCGCGTCTTCGTATGCGCCTGGTACGGAAGTCCTTCTCGCGCCATCCGCACTTTGTATGAGCGCGAAATAAGTGCGAGGCCAGGGAACGAGCGGAGCGGCTTCCTGACTCCTTGTGAACGAGCGACTTCGGGGGCCATCGTTCCTGAAGTTGCATATTGTCTGGCTGCCACTTCTGGAAGACATACTGGCACAGACTGGAGCAGGTCCTACGTTAGTTACCACGATCGTGTGCGGAGGCTGACTCCGCCGGAATGCGAAGGCTTGCAAGGCTTTCCGAAAGGTTGGACTTTACCGGAGCCGCACATAAAACTTGGGGAGAACGAGTTGGATTCTCTCCGCTACGCAGCACTTGGCAACGCGGTTTGCGTCCCGGTTGTGGAGTGGATTGCGAAGCGAATCAAGAGAGAGTGGAACAGGAAAGCTACAGCCGAAATTGAGGTCGCCCATGTTCTTGTCCCTTTCCCAACCGATCAGCCAAAAACACACCTTGTCCTGGGTGAAGTCCAAGGAACACTTGGCAAGTTCAAGTGGTCATCCGGAGGATACGCTTGGAGGGGAGACTGCATTTTGACAACTGTTTCGCCATCCCCTGTGAATCCAATTACACGCGTTTTCGCGGACGTTTTAGAGCACAAGAGTGTGAGCGAAGGGCACTTCTTAAGTCCAAACGCAGCCGAGGGAATCCTAAGACGGGTACGAGGGCAAGGTCGAACACTATTCGCGCCGCTCGAAGAAGCACTGCAACGCCTCGCGGATTCTCAAATCAGACCATTGCCCGAGGTTTCGCTTCCATTCTCTGAATACGATTTTCCAGCGGTCACTGTGTGAAGTATGGCCACCTTCCATTTCGTCCAGATTGGTAATGAAAACGAGTGGGCAACTCGGGCTCTCGACAAGGAACGTTGTAAACTCAAAACTCTCCGTGAAGTCAGGCTGAGTTGCCGACATATTCCGATGTCGGCGGTCGGCGATGAGTTGAAGGCGTCATTATGCGAATAGCGCTCCGCACCGGAGCAGGCCGGGGAGCCTACGAGCTGGCAGGTCGTCAAGGCGACTTGGCGGCTTCCAATCTCTTTGACCATGAAATGTCCTACGAATTGACGCCCGGCATCATCATTCCCGGACGAGCAGTCGCCGCGCTTCGGCAAGGAAAGCCGCGTATTACCCTTGACGAGGATACGAGAAGTAAGACAACACATTTGTACAGCCTGCTGGCTGCCGTGCTCCTACTCCCAAAGCCGATGCGTGAATTTAAGAAAACTCACGGCGACGAACTGCTCCAGAGCAAAGCGTATTCAATGACGGCGATAAAAGTCGATGTTGCAGGCTTAACCGCAAACAGGGTGATCCTGAGACCCACTGATCTCCTTCTAGAGAACGCCGACAATCTTCAGATCGAAATGGAATTCACCAAGAGGATGGCAAGGATCATTCGCCTTTGGGACGCCGCCGCAAAGCAGGATACTCCTCTTGCAGAATTGGTGCGAAAACTGGCCGCGGCTGTTGGAGCCAATGATCCCGACTACAAAGAAATCGAACGTTGCGCACAGGAAATCTTCGATATGCTCCATACCACTGGTGACGCTTTGCCAGTTGCCGAGGAGCAATTGGCGGTGAGCCAAGCAGGACAAGAACCGCCTGCCTTCGACTTGGCTACCCAGGTAAAATCCAAATCCGATTTTGGCTTGGTTGACGAAATCTCACCTCAGGAAGCGTTGATTCAAAGGGTCAGGGTTTGGCGCCAGCAGGCGGAGCGGGGCTCAGCCGGACGTAAGTTCAGCAGGGAGGTCTCCGATGCTTACGAGTATCGATGCTTATTTAGCGGGCAGAGGCTTCCACGGCTGGAAATAACAGAGTCGCCGGGTGTTGATTCGGCTCATATCCTTCCGTGGTCAACGCACGACTTAAATTCAGTTAGAAACGGGCTTTGCCTAAACAAGCAGTGCCACTGGGCGTTCGATCAGGGAATTCTCCGCCTCACGTTTGACGGTACATGCAATACCTATGCTGTTAGTCTTCCTCAGAGTGTCAGACAAGCAGCATCAAGGGCATCATTTGACTTGGCGTATTTTGATTCTATGACCGGCCCAATTCCCAATGCCAGGTTGCCAAGAAACAAGGCGGTCTGGCCGTCGCCTGCGTATATCGCAGAGCTTAACCACTATATGGCGGCAATTTAACAGTTCTGGTGAGGTTCTGACGCTCGTCTATTTGGAAAAGGTGCAGCGCAATGAATTCGCGGAGCTGGTTTAGTGCTTTATGACGGACAATCTCTCAAAGGAGCAACGCTCTTATGCAATGTCCCGAATCCGTTCCCGGGGTAATCTCTCGACAGAGCTTGCGCTAATTGCGGCCATGCGAAAGACGGGCGTTTCTGGCTGGAGAAGGAACAGTGCGCTTCGCGGGAACCCAGACTTTGTCTTTCCCAAATTCCACGTCGCGGTTTTCGTTGATGGTTGCTATTGGCATGGTTGTCAGAAGTGTGGCCTAGCCGCGAAATCTAACGCGGACTATTGGGATAAGAAAATCGAGAGGAACCGCCGACGAGACAAGGAAAACGCGCGCCATCTTCGGGAAAAAGGTTGGGCTGTGGTTCGGATATGGGAGCACGACCTGAAAGAAAAGCCGATGACGTGTATCAGGAAAGTCCGCACCGCAATTGAGCGGCAGCAACAGACGGCCGATTCCGCTATCCTGACCTTTCCAAACGTATAAACAGCATCTTTACATGGCCACAGCTGAACGGAGTTTTCCGGCAAGCTTTAAGGTCGTGCCCCTTCGCACGTCTACGCCGCAAACGCAGTTCGTCGCCGGACGCTTCAGTTACGCCGTTCGGCGGCGGCCTGTGGCTGCGTCGCGGACTGCGCCGTAGATCAATGTGCGGTGCAGGGAATCGAGACGAGGGAGCAACGCGGCGATCTCGGCAACAAACGGGTCTGCCAGGACTGATGCGATCTCGTCGTCGCGGCGGCTGCGGGAATCCCGAACCAACTGGCAAACGTCCACCTGAAGTGCTGAGGCCAGCCGTTCGAGGGAGCCCAGGGTCGGAATGGCTTTGCCGTTCTCGATTTTGGAG
>Ga0302155_10003009_pt1 | contig 11082 bp, 6 predicted proteins | sample I_Bog_N3_1_FD_193508 | JGI IMG/M metagenome (GOLD analysis project Ga0302155, IMG submission 193508) | Peat permafrost microbial communities from Stordalen Mire near Abisko, Sweden - I_Bog_N3_1 | ecosystem: Environmental > Terrestrial > Soil > Wetlands > Peat | place: Sweden: Abisko, Stordalen...
CGGCACGACTGAAGTCGTGCCCTTTCAAAGCAAGGAACGGGACCTCGACCCAAAGAAGTCCTCGGCGGCCTTTGAAGTCGTGCCCTTTCAAAACACGTTTGAGCAGGGGGATTGGGAAGAAATAACTAAGTGGGATATCTTTCATTACACCTATGGGCTTCTGCATCATCCGGAGTACCGGACGCGGTATGCGGCGAATTTGAAGCGGGAACTGCCGCGGATTCCGAAGGCTCCGGATTTTGCGCGGTATGCGGAGATTGGCGCGGCGCTGATGAAGCTGCACATTGAGTATGAGCAGCAGGCGGAGTACAAGCTGGGGCGCACGGAGACGGGCAAGCTGGATTGGCGCGTGGAGAAGATGACGCTGTCGAAAGACAAGACGCAGTTGAAGTACAACGGATTTCTGACGCTGAGCGGGATTCCGCCGGAGGTGTATGAGTATCGGCTGGGCAACCGGAGCGCGCTGGAGTGGGTGGTGGACCAGTACAGGGTTTCAACGGATGCGCGGTCAGGGATTGTGAACGATCCGAACCGGGCCGGAGATCCCGAGTACATTGTGCGGCTGGTGGGGCAGGTGGTTACGGTGAGTGTGGAGACGGTGCGGCTGGTGAAGGAGCTGGCGGCGTTGTCGATCGATCAAATTTGAGCGCGGCTGGCGCCGCGTACGCGAGATTTCTAATTTTGGTGGGTGGGTTTCCACGGGTTTCACCCGGGGCTATTTTCATGTTGCCCCTCCGGGGCAGGGTGCCTGCGGTGCGGCGGACGCTCGCTCATCGCTCGTAAGAGCCCGGCGGGGTTGGGATGGCGTGGCTTGCGCCGCGTACACGAGATTTCAGATTCTTGTGGGCGGGTTTTCCGGGGGTTGAAACCTCCGGCTCCTTCAGAAAAGCAACCGCAGGTCCTTCGCTTACCACCCCCGAACTCCACCCCACAGACGAAGACCTGTCTGTGGGGACCCCGGGAACTGAAAGACGTTTTAGGGCCCCTTGCGCGCCGGATGACCGGGTTTGTTTTGCTATGAATTTTTGAGAAGAACAGAAGCAGATCCTTCGACTCACCACCCCCGAGCTGAAAGGCGCTCGGGGCCCCGTTCGCTCAGGATGACAGGCCTTGTTTGCTATGAACTCTTGAGAAGCGGTCATTTTAGCCGTAACTCGCGTGCGCGAGTCAGTTGCTCAGGATGACAGCTTCGTTGTGGGTGCAGGCATTGTGCGGTGCCGGGGGGTTATTCCTCTATGCGGTACGTGAATTCTTCGATGACGGGGTTGGTGAGGACCTCGCGGGCGATGCGCTCGACGGTAGCCTTGGCGGCCTCGGAAGTGAGCGTGTCTGCAAGCGATAAAGCGAAATACTTGCCCTGGCGAACGGCGCTGACGTCGGCGAATCCGATTTTGCGGAGGGCGTTCTGGATGGTCTGGCCCTGTGGATCGAGGACCGATGTCTTCAGCGTGACATAGACATGTGCTGTCATAATCCGTGATTATAGTTGGTAGAGCGGTTGCGGAAAAAGGCGTGGATTCGGGTGCAACTCCAGGAAATGAAGGGGCTAAAGCCCCCTCTCTCATTTTAAACAACTTGCGGCCCGACTAAAGTCAGGCCCTGTTACAAATTTCTTCCAGTAAAGAGTTTTTCAGCAGCACGTACAGCGGATGGCCGCTCAGCGCAATCCTACCGATTCTGATTCCTTGTTCTGAATCCTTGCGACGTATATCTCGTCCCCAACGCTAAAGGAGAAGCAAGACGTGATGGTTAATTATCTGGAACTTCCGCTCGGAGATCGAAGCCCCGAGGTCTTTCGTGTGGTCATTGAGATTCCCAAGGACGGCACGCAGAAATTTGAGTACGACAAGCAGTTGCACGTCTTCAAACTGGACCGCAATCTGCATTCTCCGGTGCATTATCCGGGGGATTACGGATTCATCCCCTCCACGCTGAGCGACGACGGCGACCCGCTGGACGTGCTGGTGCTGATGCCGGCGCCGAGCTTTCCGGGGTGCGTGCAGGAGGTGCGTCCGATCGGCCTGCTGGAGATGCTGGACCAGGGCGTGCTGGACGAGAAGGTGCTGGCGGTGGGCAAGAACAATCCCCGCTATAACAACGTGTGGAACTACACCGACATCTACCCGCACATGCTGAAGGAGATTACCCACTTCTTCTCGATCTACAAGGATCTCGAGGGCAAGCGGGTGGAGATCAAGGGCTGGCACGATGCGGCGTTTGCGCGCGACCAGGTGGTGAAGGCAGCCAAGCAGTTCCAGGACAGCAAGGCGAAAAAGGAAGTGGCGGCACCTGCGGTGCGGCAGTAGCTCGCGGGAGGCTCGCACCGGCTTACTGCTTTCCACCGATGCGCGATGAAAAATCGCGAGGTTGGGGCACGCGGCGAGTCGGGCAATCGATGCAGACAGGCAGAGCCGCGGACGGGATGTCCGCGGCTCTACCTGTTTTGGGGTAAGATCGTCGCGAGTCTGGCGTCAGCGCTTCGCGGTTTGCGCAGCGGAGGCGATGGGGTGGGGACGGACGGGGCGGTTGTGGGGCAAGGGATGGTCGAGCGGCTTGAGGCGGGCGACTTCCGACTCAGAGTGGAGGCGATCGGTCACATCGACCAGCCGCTGGGCCTCAAGGCCGTTGCGCTTGGCGACGATCTTGTAGTCGAAGGGAATCGTCGAGGCGCCGCCACCGAGTTCGTGGACCTCAAAGCTGCCCGGCGTCTTGTTGGTGACGTAGAGGCCTTTGCAATCGCCGCCGGGAGTGAGGAAAACGTGGAACTCGATGCCGGTGTTGACGGTCTCAGCAAAGGCGGTTTCGATCTGGATGGTGGCGCTGCCATTTTGCAACTGGCCTGAGCCGTAGTCTTCCACCCAGTTTTCAGAGGACTGCACGGCGTAGGTTTCCACCTGGCGGGAACCGTTTTTGGTGGAGACAAGGGTCTTGACCTGGCCGGTGCAGGAGAGGTTTCCGGTCTGGTTGATGCCGCAAGTGCCGCCGGGGCCACCGGCGCTCAGGACGGTTCCGATACCGGCTGCGACATTGCCGAGGGGACCGCCGGTGTAGTTGTTGAGGACAACGATGGTGGATGAAGAAGCGCTATCGTTGAAGAAGATTCCTGCGGAGAGGTCGTCGGATGTGGCGATCAGGGCCGCTTCCTGGCCGTTTGCGCCGTCGGCCCATACGCCTGAGTCGAGGCCGTCGTCGGATTCGAGCAGGAAGTAGGAGTTGCTGAAGCCATTGTTATTGGCGAGGTAGCCGAGCACGCCGATCGAGCCAGCGGTCTGTGTTCCGCTCCCCTGGATTCCGTCGCCGTCAGGTCCGGCAGTTGAGATGAGCCCGGTGCCGTACTCGCCGCTGTTCGAGACGCTGATTCCGGAAGAGAATGAATCGCCGCTGTTGTTGACGATGAGCATGGGCCCGGAAGTGTTGTTAGCGCCGCCGACCGAGGTCGCGCCCTCGATAACCTGGCCGGTGGTGAAGGTGTTCTGAGCACCGAGTTGAGCGTAGACGCCATTGAATGTGGGCGTGATGGCGGTGGCCATTGCCGGAGCGATGTCGGAGGTCAAGGTGCCCTCATTCAAACCGAGACCCACCGAGCCTGCGGTGCCTGATCCCGTCAGCGGGCTTGAGGTCGTGATTCCGGTGATGGTGCCGCCGCCTGTGCCTTTGATGGGGAAGATCTGGCTGGGGCTGAAGTTGATGTTGCCGTTGGGCGCGATGGACAGTCCGGTAGCGGTGGGGCTGGCGGTACCCGCGCCGAACAGCAGGGCCAGATTGGCCGAGGGCGATGCCGTGTTGTTGCCCGTAGCCTGCGTCTGCCAGGCGAAGTTCTGGGCCACCGCGGCCGCGGTTCCGCTGTTGAAGGCGCTCGCGCCCAACTCGAACTGCGGCGAGCTCTGCGCCGTGGCCGCCGTGGCCAGGTTGAGCGGCGTTGCCGTGATCGGACCGGTTCCCTGGAAGCCCTTGGCGGCGGTGACGGCGCCGGTCAGCGCGGCGCTCTGCGCATCGAGGGCCGCAGTGAGCGTGAGATTGCCCTGGATGGTCTGGCTGCCGTGGAACGTGTTGTTGGCAAAGAACTGCGCATAGGTCGAGTTCAGCAGCGTGGTCAGAGCCGCATAGCTGAACTCGATGCCGAGGTTGTGGCCCGCCAGACTCACGATCAGCGGGCTGTTGGCCGTGGCGCTGGTCAATGTGCCGGGAAACGTCTGCCCCGGCGCAAACGAGATCACCCCCGTGTTGGCGATCGACAGGATGCCCGACGCGCTGCCGCCCGCGGGCTGGTGCAGCAGCAGCAGGCTGCTGGACGGAGTGGCCGTGTTATTGCCGGAGGGAAACGCCGTCAGCGTGAAGCTGTCGGTGCCCGCCGCGTTGGTGGTTGTGGACCAGACGCTGGAGTTCATCTGAACAAGCTGCGACGGATAGCCGCTGGTGGTGGTGGCCGTGGCTGTCGGCGGCAGGGTGAGCGTTCCGCGCACGGTCTCCGTGCCGTTCACGTCCAGCATGGCGGCCGGCGCGGTCTCGTTGATGCCGATGTCATTGCCCACCTCGACGATGTTCGCGTTGCCGACGGTGTTGGCTCCGGTGAAAAGGGCGACGTTGCCGGTGGCGCCGGAGCCGGTGATGGTGCCGGAGGTCAGCGGCTTGATGCCGTCCGGAGCAGCCGCAGCCACCGGCTGCTCGCCCTGGGCGGTGAGCGCGGCCAACTGCTCCTGGGTCACAAAGTCCGCTGCCGCATGGCCTGCAAGAGCCTCGGAATCGGCCGACTTCATGGCGTAGGGAACGCTGGCCAGCATCGCGCGAGCCTGTTCCGGAGCCTGCTCCACGCTGATGCCCAGCCAGCGCGCCACGCCGCCGGCGAACACCGATTGCGGCAGGCCTTTGGCTTCAGCGCTGCCCAGCAGCACCGTGTAGGAACCGTCCTCGCCCACGGCGACGCGCTGGGTCTCGGTCCACAGAGGCTCACCGCCCTCGGCGGCTGCATAGATGCGGAAGACGGCTTCCACTGTGTCGCCGGTGCGGTTCACCAGCTTGCCCGCATACCGCACCTGCTGCGGAACCACCGGGGCTGCGGCGGATGCCTCTGTTCCGGGAACGGCTTGCTGTGCGGAGACATGCGCGGATGACCCTATTGCAAGGGGGATCCAGATCAGCGAGACGGCCGCGGCAAGGCGCAGCGGTCTGCAAAGGGGCAAGATCTTGTGTTTCAGTGTCTGCATAGAGTGCTCTTTCTTCACCAGGCGATTCGAACAAGTCAAATCGACGGGGTGGGGGATGAGATTTGTGGAGATTCATGCAACCGGAAACAGTAGTGAAAATGAAGGCAAAAAATGTGCATCATGGGATCAGGCTTCGTTGAGCCTCGGCCATCCTGAACGGTCTGGAACAGCCTTAGGCGCCTCTTTTCGAGAGGTGTCGCGTTGATCGAGCGCCTCAGTGTACGAGCGTTCAATCTGAATGTGGGTTCGCGCCGGGTTTTGTGACCCGGAAGCCGAAGAATTATGGTTTGAACTTAATCTGCATCTCTGAAAATCAGGGAATCAATTCTTATCAAAAATGGTCAACGGAGTCGTTCCTAATTAACACGGACAGGTGAATGGGTTGTCAACAGAATTTCAATGCTTCGGAGCGTGTATGTGTTGACTTTGGTGGATAGACTGCACTTCGTGTCCCTGGCCGCGATCGGGGATATGAATCCCATGCAGCTATCGGGTTGAAGAGCAGGCAGCGGAAGCCGGGCAAACTCAAACCAAACCGGCATTCTGCTGACAGAAAACCGGCTCTCCGCTTGAGCGGGGAACCGGTTCAATCAGGTTTGACCTGTTCTTCTATCGAGCCGAATCCAGCGTTTGCGCGGCGCGGTCGAGGGCCTGGGTCAGGACGGACAACTGCCGCGCGGCGCGGGGTGCGTCTTTGGCGTCGATGGCTTCATTGACGCCGGGGATCACCACGGCCGCGTAGCCTGTGTACTCGCCGGGCGCGTAGATGGTGTGGCGGAACCAGGGGCGATTGGGCAGGCCGGCCTGGGTAATCAGCGCGGTTTCTGTATCGCGCAGGGTCTGGTTCAGCCTGGTCAAATCCCCTGATGGAGCGGACTCGAGAACATGCGCCTTCTGCGCGGCTGCGGCCAGGCGTTCTGCCGCGGCCTCGGCGGGCCCGAAGTCGAGGCCGGCGACGTGCGATTCGCCGGCTTTGTGTTTGGCGGACTCGATATAGGACGAGATCTCGCGGGCGTAGGTGACGTAGTCGTAGGGCAGCGCGTCGGTGTCGGCCATGCGAATGGCTTCAAGGCCGAGCACGCGGGCCATTTCCTGAAGGTAGAGGAAGTGCGGATCGGCGTTCTGGACATACCAAGCGTAGTTGTCGAAGACCGAGTGATAGACGCCGTAGGAGCCGTTGGAGCCGATGTCAGACGAGGGCACGCCAACGTGTTGCAGGAAGGGCGTGAAGTCGGAGCCGGAGCCCAGGTCGCCCACGCGCACTTCTTCGTTGGGATCGAGCGGGGCGTTGGAGGCGCGATGCTCGTTCTGGCCGCCGCGCTCATTCTTCCACTGCTGATAGACCGTGGAGCCGAGCGGGCTGGGGACGGAGCGGGTGAGCTCGCGAACGAACTGCTTGAGAGAGGGCACCGCGGCGGCGGAGAAATCCGGGCCCGAGACGGCCACGTCCACGTTGAAGTAGGCGACGGCGTGTTCGAGGGTCTTGGCGTGCTGCTCCACCCACTCGGTTGAGCCGATCAGGCCTTCTTCCTCGGCATCCCAACTGCAGAAGACGATGGTACGCCTGGGCCGCCACCCTTGCTTGAGCAGCGCGCCGACTCCGTGCACGGATTCCAGCATGGACGCGGTACCGCTGTTGGGATCGACTGCGCCGTAAACCCAGGCGTCGCGATGATTGCCGACCACCACCCAGTTGTCCGGCTCCTGCGAGCCTTTGATGGTGCCGATCACGTCCCAGATGGTACGGCGCTGGTAGTCCTGCTGAGAGACCAGGTGAACTGTAACGCCGCCGGGCCCCTCGTGATAGCGGTAGCCGAGCGCGCCCTGCCAGCCCTGCGGCACGCCTGCGCCTTTGAGAGCCTGGAGGATGGGCGAGGCGTCGCGATAGCCGATGGGGATGGAGATGATGTGCGGCTGATTTCCTTCCGGCGAGACCCGCGCCGAGTCGGGTAGATCGGGCGTGGAGGCGACGCCGGGGGTCTCGGGATCGCCGGGGTATTTGAAGAGATATTGCACTGAGCCGCGCTGGACGCCGGTTTCAGGCCGCCACGGGCCGTTCGGGTACATGTCGCCCTTGGCGAAGCCATCGTCCTGGGGATCGGAGTAGATAAGCACGCCGACTGCGCCGCGCTGCTCTGCGATGTAGACCTTGACACCGCGGAAGTTTCCGCCGTAGCGAACCAGCACGATTTTTCCGTGGAGGTCGATGTGCTGCTCGGCGAGTTTGTCAAAGTCCTCGAGCCGGCCGTAGTTGGCGTAAACCACCTCGCCAGTGACGTCCCCCGAGCCTGAGGACCCGTTGAAGGGCATCACGACGCGCGGGTCGTCCTGGTAGGGGTCGTTGTCCACGTGTTCGCGTGTCGGGCCGCTCATCAGCAGCTTCCCGGCGGGGTCAAAGGCCTCTACCCGGACCACTTTGGGCTGGTTCATCAATACGCGATAGGGAACGATCTCGGTCTCAAGGCCGGCCGCGCGGAATTTGGCAGCGACATATTCGGCGGTTTTGTGGTCCTCGGGGGTCGAGGCCAGGTGGGGCTCGGCGGTGAGCGTCTTCAGGTGCTCGCCGGCCAGTTTGGCATCGGGCACGGCGAGAAATGTCTCTTCGATTTTGGATTGTGCGGTGAAATCCGAGTAGCCGAAGACGGTGGGCGGGGACTGGGCTGAGGCTAAGACGGAAGTGAGGACGGGAACGGCCAGTAAGGCAAGCGGGAGACGAAATTTCATGATGGGAATCCTGAGTGGAGGATGGGGTTGAGGTTGTTCGCAGGGGCCACGCAGATCGCGTCCATCGAGCTTTGCGATTAAGAAAAAGCTTACACCAAGGCCTTAGACTGAGAGGTGTGGGGTGTAACTTCTGAGCGCCGGCCAACCATTGCAGGAAGAACCACGCGGCGCTTCCCCTGAAGAGACCGCGGCGGTGGGTGAGGCAATCGCCGAAGTGGAGGCCGACCGGTTTCCGCAGGTGATTCGCGCCCTGCGCAACCCCAATTTCCGGCTCTTCTGGGGCGGCAACTTTCTCTCCAACATCGGCACCTGGATGCAGAATGTAGCCCAGGGCTGGCTGGTGCTGCTGCTTACCGGCAACTCGGCCTTCTGGCTGGGCGTGGTGGGGTTTGCCGGGTCCATCCCGTTCCTCTTTTTCACGCTCTTCGGCGGGGTAATTGCCGACCGCGTGAACAAACGCCGTCTGCTGCTGTGCACGCAGACGGCGATGATGCTGCTCGCCTTTCTGCTGGCGGCTCTGGCGTATCTGCACAGGATCAGCGTGTGGGGTGTGGCCGTGATCGCCTTCCTCAACGGGATGGCGATGTCCATGAATCAGCCCAGCTACCAGGCGCTGGTGCCGCAACTGGTGAAGCGCGAAGATCTGACCAACGCCATTGCGCTCAACTCGGCGCAGTTCAACCTTTCCAGGATTGTGGGGCCCACGCTGGGCGGCTATGCCATGGCCCTGATCGGCGTGGCGGGCAACTTCTTCCTCAACGGGGTAAGTTTTCTGGCGGTGATCTGGGCGATTGCGCGCATCAAGTATCCAGCCGAGACGCCGCCGCGGCGCGAGAGCATGTTGACCAGTCTGGGTGCGGGGCTGCGCTATGTGCGCCACCATCCGCAGATGTATGTGCTGGTAGTGATGATGGCCGTGTCGAGCCTGCTCTCGATTCCTTTCCTCACCTTCATCCCCTACTTTGCGCGCGTCCAACTCCATACCGGCGCGGCTGGGCTGGGCTGGCTGCTGGCAGCGCTTGGTTTGGGCGCATTGCTGGGCGCGTTGCATGTGGCCTGGCGCGGAATCATCCGAAATCGCGGGAAGTTGATTGCGTTCGGAGGCGCGGGCGGCATGGCGATCCTGGTGATCTTCTGCTACACGCACATTTTCATGCTGAGCGAAGTGCTCATGATCCTGGAAGGCTATTGGATGATCCTGACCATCTCGGCTGTGACCGTGGCCATGCAGCATCTTTCTTCCGACGAGATGCGGGGGCGCGTGATGAGCATCTACGGGACCTGCTTCCTGGGGCTGCCGCCGCTGGGCGCGCTGCTGGCGGGCGAACTGTCGCGGCACATTCCCACGGCGCATGCGCTGGCGCTGATGTCGGGCGTGTCTGGCCTCGCGTTTCTCGGGTTCTTCGCGTTCTCGCCGGCGCTGCGGGAACTGGACTGAGCAAGCGGAGCTGGCGTGGTTAGCGGAGTTAGCCCAGGCGGTGCGTTGAGAGAGCGATTATAGGAACCGCTCCAGTTCCCTTAAGAACCTCAATGCTCACGTAGATGTGTGAAAGGGCACGAGTTTACTCGTGCCGCAAATCACATTAAATGAGAGAATTGGGGCTTCACAGGCTGCGGAAAAAGGCTTGTCTCGGGTTGAATTCAGGGGAAATAGCGCGAGGGCTGAAGCCCCTTCTCTGAATCTAAACAGCTTATGGCACGACTGAAGTCGTGCCGCTTCGCACATCCACGTGAAATCGGAGTTTTTCCGCAAGCTGATCAGCCCCATGGCTTCTCGTCGAATCCAAGTCTTCATTGGCAGCCAAAAAGATCAAAAATAACGCTTGAGTCTGAGGATGCGGGACTCGAAGCCGTACCAGAGCACGGTCGCAAAGGCCGTGCATTCCGCGAGGCGCAGGCCCACGAGGGCCACGCTGCCGGCGATTCCGTAGCGGTTCATTTCCAGATCGACCCAGCCGAAGAAGATGAAGACCATGATGTGGGTCATGTAGAGGCCGTAGCTGATGCGGCCATAGAAGGCCAGCGGTCCGCGGCTCAACACGATGTTGAGCGGATTACGGGCCCCCGTTGACGCAATGGCGCTCAACACCACGCCGGCAAAGGCGATGGCCAGCGCGGAATCGAGAAACGGCGTTCCCGCTGCGATGGTGGCCGCGGCCCCGATGCCCAGCGGCATCGCGGCCAGCCCCATCCGGAGCCAGGCGCGGCGGCTGAGCGGGAGTGTGTGCAGGCCTATCGCGAGCAGGCTGCCCCAGGCGATCCCGTCCAGGTGAATGAGCGTGTGCGTGGGCGTGAACCAGGACCAGTGGTGCATGCGCAGCAGCGGCGAGGCAATGAGCGCGGCAAGCAGAATCAAGCTCAGCATCCACGGCCGGCGCAGGAAGCGCACCAGCGGCGCCCAGAGGAAGTAGTACTGCTCTTCGATGGCCAGAGACCACGTGGGACCGATGGCCGGGGGCAGCGCGATGTGAAAAAGATTCTGCACGAAAAAGATGTAAGCCAACCACGGTGCGGTCCTGATCGCATCCAGCACGCTCGGGCCGATGAACCATGGCGCGTTGAGATACACCACCACCAGCACGAAGACATAGACCGGCCAGATGCGCAGCGCGCGCCGGCCATAGAAGTTGCGGAAGTATTTTTCCTTATTCCGCGCTTCGAGAAGGATGGACGTGATGAGGAAGCCGGAGAGAACGAAGAAGAGATTGACGCCCGCCCATCCCCACAGCGAGGGGTAGTAGAGCCAGGTGCCTTCAAGGCGCGGGTGGCAGTGGTAGATGACCACGGCCAGAACGGCGATGCCGCGCAGCCCCTGCAGTTCGGGAATGTAGGCGGGCAGCCAGGATGGGCGTTGGATGGGCAAGAGACTACGTTAGCAGGTCTCGGAACAGCATTGTAAGCGGAGTTAGCGAAGAGGCCTGTGAGGCCTCTTCTGTTAGCGAGTTAGCCCGCCGCTAATTGCTTGGCACGCTCGGTTGCGCGCATCACGGCCTTGATCAGCGTGACACGCAGGCCGCCTTCTTCCAGTTCCAGAATGCCGTCGATGGTGCAGCCGGCGGGGGTGGTGACTTGATCCTTCAGGAGCGCAGGATGGTAGCCGGTTTCGAGCACCATCTTGGCTGCGCCGAAGGTGGTCTGGGCGGCCAGTTGCGTG
>Ga0302155_10003018_pt1 | contig 11072 bp, 8 predicted proteins | sample I_Bog_N3_1_FD_193508 | JGI IMG/M metagenome (GOLD analysis project Ga0302155, IMG submission 193508) | Peat permafrost microbial communities from Stordalen Mire near Abisko, Sweden - I_Bog_N3_1 | ecosystem: Environmental > Terrestrial > Soil > Wetlands > Peat | place: Sweden: Abisko, Stordalen...
CGAAGTGGTCGAAAAAACCACCGTTTTCGCCAAACTCAGCCCCACCCACAAGGAACGTATCGTGCGCACGCTGCATGATTTGGGCCATGTGGTCGGTTTCATGGGCGACGGCATCAATGACGCGCCGGCGCTGCGGGCAGCCGACATTGGTATCTCGGTCGATACTGCCGTCGATATCGCCAAGGAAGCGGCAGATCTGATCCTGCTGGAAAAGAGTCTGATGGTGCTCGAAGAAGGTGTGCTGGAGGGCCGCAAGACCTTCGCCAACATGCTCAAGTACATCAAGATCACGGCCAGTTCCAACTTCGGCAACGTCTTCTCGGTTCTGGTGGCAAGCGCGTTTCTGCCATTCCTGCCGATGTTGCCCTTGCATTTGCTGGTGCAAAATCTGCTGTACGACATCTCGCAGATTTCGATCCCGTTCGACAATGTGGACAAGGAATTTCTGGAAAAGCCACAACGCTGGAACCCAGGTGAAATTGGCCGTTTCATGATCTACTTCGGTCCGATCAGCTCAATTTTCGATATCAGCACGTTCGCTCTGATGTGGTATGTCTTTGGCGCCAACTCCGTGGACCATCAAACACTGTTCCAATCAGGCTGGTTCATTGAAGGCTTGCTGTCGCAAACGCTGATCGTGCACATGATCCGCACCCGGCGCATTCCCTTCCTGCAAAGCCGCGCCTCGTGGCCATTGATGGCCATGACATTCATCATCATGTGCATTGGCATCATCCTGCCGATGTCGCCACTGGCAGGCTACTTCAAGTTGCAGGCCCTGCCGCTGAGCTATTTCCCTTGGCTGGTCGTGATTCTGGTGGCCTACGGCGCCTTGATTCAAGTCATGAAAAAATGGTACGAACGACGCTACGGCTGGCAATAACACTGGCAGTAAGATGAAAAATGGGATGTGCAAAAACACATCCCGTTTTTTTTGCTCAAAAATATGTAGCTCACCCGTCAAGGCGAGAACTAACTCTTAGCCAGGCTCAGCCCCGGCTTTTTCCAGCATGTAACCGAAACCACGAATGGTGCGAATGGCCACGCCTGATCCGGCAGTCTTGGTGCGAATGCGTGAGACATAAACCTCCACGGCATTGAGCGTGACATCTTCCCCCCAGGGCAGCACGGCATCAATGATCTGCTGTTTCGATACCACCCGCGAAGATTGCTGCATCAGATATTCCAACACGGTCCATTCACGCACGGAGAAATCAACTTTCCTGCCTTCGATGGTCGCACGCTTGGCGGCAATATCGAGCGATAGACCGCCTATGGTCAGTTGTGTTGGCTGAGGCACGCTGCGCCGGATCAATGCCTTGATGCGCGCCACCAACTCAGGCGAGGCAAAAGGTTTGACCAGATAATCGTCAGCGCCGAGCTCCAAGCCGTGAACACGATCGGCAATCGTATCGCGCGCGGTCAGCAACAACACAGGCATATTGCTGCCACGTGCGCGCAAACGGCGCACCACTTCAAAACCATCCATGCCGGGCAAACCGATATCGAGTACCAGCACTGTTGCCGTGTAGCGTTGCAAGAGCGTATCAGCATCTGTGCCATTGTGGACCGTGTTGACACTCAGACCATGCGACTTGAGCATGCGCGACAAGCCATCAGCCAAGACAAGATCATCTTCCACCAGCAAAACGTTCATAGGTTGGACCAGGATGTAAAAAACAAATGATTGTAATAAGGCGATTCTTTATATTGCCTTGCAGCATCAAAAGAAAATATTTAATGACGAACGGGCCGTATTGTAGCCTTCGCGCCGTCGGCAAAAACCCACGGTGGTTCTTGTCAACCGTATATTTTTGCTGATTTTATTTATTTGTCAGCATTTTGACAGCGTTTCGCCTTACACTTGTAACACTTTATCGTAATGAGAATCATAATCATAAAGATTTAATAACTAAGCAGGCATTATTTCCATCGCCAGAATTAGCCAGGAAATTGTACCGCTCAAATTTGATAACCCTCTCACGCCAGTCAGAAATGATGTTCGTCGTATCCAATCAAGCCAGTTTTGCACCCGCCGACCAGCATGTTCAGTCGCGCGCGTTCTTGCTGGTGCAGATGGCGGTGCGATGGGCGAAGCCGCCGAGAGTCTTAGCGTCGCATTACCCGAACAGAGGCAAGCGCAAACAACAACCAAGAAGCCTGGAGCAAAAGATGCGAATCATCTGGACCGATCAAGAACGACGCGATCCGAATTCAACGTAACCCCATTGTCGTGGCGATACGCAATGTATCTCAGCGTATCTCCTAGCAAATCAATTCTTTCATTGTATTGAACGGCAGATTGAATGCTCTGCGGGGTATTCGCTTGCCCAAAATTTATCTTCACTTACCACTAGGGAATGTTATGACATTAAAAAAAACAAAACTTACACTGCTCATGGGACTTGCATTGCAACAACTTGCCACACCGGTCCTGGCGCAAACAACTCCTGCAACCCAACAGCAACAACCTCCCGCCGCTGACCAGCAATTGCCGACAATCGGTGTGCACGCGCAGGAAGAAAGTGATTACGTGCCCGCCGTCTCGAACGTCGGTGCCAAGACGGCGCAGGCAGTGCGCGATATTGCGCAAACGGTCAACGTGGTCAATCGAGACCTGATGAACGCGCAGGCAGCCACATCGTTGCCGGATGCGCTGCGCAACGTGCCCGGCATCACCATCGGCGGTGCCGAAGGCGGGCAAATTGGCAACAACATCAACTTGCGCGGCTTTACGGCCCGCACCGATATGTACCTCGACGGCTTCCGTGATCGCGGCCAGTACTATCGCGATTTGTTCGATCTGGAACAGGTTGAAGTGTTGCAAGGACCATCGTCGATGCTGTTCGGACGCGGCTCCACCGGCGGCGTCATCAACCAGGAAACCAAGCAAGCCAAGCTGTCCAACTTTACCGACGTGTCCGCCACCGTGGGTACGGATGGTCGTGTGCGTACGACGCTCGATAACAACACCAAACTCTCGGACGATTCGGCCATGCGGGTCAACATGTTTGCGCAAGATTTGCAGACTACCCGCGATGTGATGACAAGCAAGGATTTTGGCATCGCACCGACCTTACGCCTGGGCATAGGCGGCCCTACAGAAGTGACCATTTCCGCCTTGCTGCAACACAATAGCGATATGCCCGATTACGGGGTGCAGTCTTTGAACGGCCACCCGATCACGGCATCATCGAATACTTTTTATGGTTTGGGTTCGGATTTGACCACCCAGGACGTCGCCATGCTCAACGGCGTCGTCAAGCACACCATCAACGATACCTGGGTATTGCGTAACCAGACTCAGCTCAATCGCTACACGGTCAATGCACAGGAAACCGCCGCCCATGCGCTGAGCACCACGCCAACCGCAGCAGGGGTGATCACGCCGCCAGCCTTTGGCAATTACAATCCTGCCAATTTATATGTTGAACTGCAAAGCCATGATCGCAACATTGTCGATACCAGCATCGACAACCAGACCGACCTGATCGGCAAATTCAGCACCGGCTCGATCAAACATGAATTGATCCTGGGTGCCGAATTTGGCCGCGATACCTACCAGAACCAGACATATACCCGCACCGGTGCGGGCTTGCCAAGCGGTATGGTTGGGTTCGTTTCTCTGACTAACCCGAGCAACGCCACGCCCGCTTCCGTCACAACCGCTGCGGGCAATCTGGCCAACTCCAGCGCCAACTCGATGGGGTTTTATGTCAATGATACGATCAGCCTGAACGAGCAATGGAAACTGGTCAGCGGCGTACGCTGGGATCGTTTTGACGCAAAAATCAACAACACCATCAGTGCGCCGGCCAGCGCCGTGCAGGTCAGCAGTTTCACCAGTGTGCGGGAAGGCATCATTTACCAGCCTACCAACGCGCAATCCTACTATGCTTCCTACGGCACTTCGTTTGATCCCCTGCTGGAACAGATGACCCTGACCAACGGCCAGCAAAATCTGCCGCCGACGACGACCCGTTCCTATGAACTTGGCGGCAAGTGGAATCTGATGAACGATAAACTGGCGCTCAACTTTGCGGCCTTCGATGTACGACAAAACAATGTCTACAGTGCATCGAACGGCGAATATACTGCCGCAGGAAATTGGTTGATCAAAGGATTTACCTTCGGCGCCATCGGTCATGTCACCGATAAACTGCAAGTTTCCAGCGGCTTCATGCACCTCAATCCGAAAGTGGTAGGCACCAGCGACGGCACCGATGGCAGCATTCCGGCAAATACCCCGAAAAATACTGCCAACATCTGGGCTACCTACAATATCAACCGAACCTGGGAGGTCGGCGGCGGTGCTTTTTATATGTCGCAACGCTTTGTTGCCGATTCCGGCATCACGACAAGTCTTCCGAAAGGCAATATCGATATTGTCTCCGTATCGTCCTATACCCGTTTCGATGCGACGGCGGCCTATCATCAGCCTAAATACGATGTACGCCTCAATTTGATGAACCTGGCCAATAAACAGTATTACGATGCCTTGATTCCATCCGATGGCGGCCGCTCAGTGCCCGGCATCGGTCGTACACTGCTGCTCACCGTCACTTACCACCTCTGATCACGAAAGCCGTCCTACCATGCTCATTACCATTCCCAAGCTGCTTGATGCACAACAACTCCACGCAGTGCGTCAACATCTGGAACAAGCCGGCCCGGCATGGGTGGATGGCCGCGTGACGGCGGGCTATCAAGGCGCGCCGGTCAAATACAATCAGCAAATCGACGAGCGCTGCGAGGTCGCGCGCGCCTGCCAGGACATTGTTCTGGCGGCGCTGGAGCGTCATCCGCGCTTCATCAGCGCCACCTTGCCCAATATTGCCTATCCCCCGATGTTCAATCGCTACAGCGAAGGCATGACTTTCGGCGCACACGTCGATGGCAGCATAAGAATTCACCCCTATGACGGCCGCAAGTTGCGCACCGATATTTCAGCCACCTTATTTCTGACAGATCCGGCCGACTACGATGGCGGCGAGCTGCAAATTCATGACACCTATGGCCAGCATAACGTCAAACTGGCTGCCGGCGACGTCGTGGTATACCCTGCCACCAGCCTGCACCAGGTCACGCCGGTCACGCGCGGCGTGCGCACCGGCTGTTTTTTCTGGGTGCAAAGCCTGGTACGCGACGATACCCAGCGCAGCCTGTTGTTCGACATGGACAATGCCATCCAGACGCTTAACCAAAGCGGCGCCGATGAAGGTGCGCGGCGCACGCTCATCGGCTGCTATCACAACCTGATGCGTCAATGGAGTGATACCTAGCGGCCAGTCGCACTTAGATTGCATCGACGACAAAGCCCGACAAACGGCTAGCACTGAGGATGGTCAGGGCATCGATTTGACCGGAGTGGCCAAATCGACAAATTCGTTGGTGTAGGTCTTGGACAAATCGATATGCTTGCCCTTGACGTTGGGATTGAATCCCGACAACACCGATAACACCGTTTCAGGGCCGCCGACCGGCATTCTGCCGTCAGGGGTATACATCGCCAGGGAATTTTGCAATGCCTGTACATACAAGGCCTTGTTGTTGCCGTAATACTCCTTGGGCATCTTGTCGGCGATCTCGGCGGCGCTGTGACTCTTGATGAACTGCATGGTCCTCACGAAAGCCCGTGCCAGCCTGGTGGCATCCTCCTTGTGCGCATGCAGCCAATTGCTTTGCACATACAGACTGGCGCCCGGATACAAACCACCTAGCGCCTTGATGGTCCCGGCCGTGCTGCGCATATCGACCAGAATCGCGGCATCGCCGCTGTGCAACATCTGCGATACGGTCGGCTCGGTGGTCATGCCGGCCTCGATGCGGCCCTGCTTCATGGCCGCAATAAACGTATTGTCGGCGCCCACCGGCAACAGCGAAAACTGGTTGGCCGTGATGCCATACCGCGAAGCCAGATATTGCGTGAGAAAATTGGTCGACGCTCCCAACCCGGTCACCCCCAGCGTCTTGCCCTTGATGTCGGCCATGCTCTTGATCCAGCCAGAGGCTCTGGTGGAAACCATCGCCACCTCTCCCGGCACCTGGCCAAGGACCACAATTGCGGTAATTTCCTTGCCGCGACTTTGCAAGTCAATGGTGTGATCGTAAAATCCCACCACCGCCTGTACCGCACCGGCAAGCAATTCGTTTTCAGCATCCACACCGGCCAGTTGCGACTGCAACTCCACATCAAGCCCCTCTTGCTTGAAATAACCGAGCTGTTCGGCAAGCTTGGCGGGCAAGTAAATCATCTTGCTGATGCCGCCGACCATGATGGCGATCTGGCTACCCGCCACAGCGCTTGCCGGCAGCGCCAGCAAGCCGGCGGCGGCAACCGTGAGGACCAGCAATGCACGAGGCAGATTGTTCTTCATCGAAGTTTCTGATTCTATTGAGCAAACTACGCCAAAGCGTAAAATGAGAAATGCCAAACCCTATTAAGCAACGCCCCCGCAGATGGACCTCCCGGACACGCTGTGCCCTGCATGGTAATACGGATATGCAATGCAGCCACGGGCGATATACAGCGAATACTTGTATAGTAGCGGCCGTCGTCACTGAAACAGGGACGACGGCACGCAGTTTGCCACAATGATTTCTTTCCCCGCGTAGTTTTGCAATAAACATATTAGGTCCTCTGCATGAAATTGCTGCTCATCGAAGACAATCCGCAGCTTGCCCACTGGCTCACGCAAATCCTGCGCGAAAACAAATTCAGTGTCGATCATGCCAGCGACGGTGAAATGGCAGACCAGGTGCTGCGCACCGAAAACTACGATGTCGTGCTGCTCGACCTGATGTTGCCAAAAATGAGCGGCAAGAGCGTGCTGCGCCACTTGCGCGAACGCCACAATGCCGTACCGGTAATGATCCTCACCGCCAGTGGATCCATCGATGAAAAGGTCGAATGCCTGGGCGCCGGCGCCGACGACTATCTGGTCAAACCCTTTGAAGTTCGGGAACTGGTGGCGCGCATCAAAGTACTCATCCGTCGCCAGACTCCGGACAAGGCTGCCGAGATCCATTGCGCCGACCTCTGCTACGACAGCAATACACGGCAATTCGCCATCGCCGGAAAAGCCCTGGCACTGCCCGCACGCGAACACGATGTGCTGGAAATCCTGATACTCAAGCAAGGCAAGACAATCTCCAAGAATGCCTTGATGAACGGCATTTTCAATCGCTCTGAAGAACCCAGCACCGACGCCATCGAAATCTACATTTCACGCCTGCGCAAAAAACTGGAACATTGCCAAGCCTCGATCATGACCCTGCGCGGTCTGGGCTACCTGCTCAAGCCCAAAGATGATCGTTAGCCTGCGCCTGCGCCTGCTGCTGTGGCTGCTCATACCGCTGACCATCTATGTCGGCATCAGCACCCGCTACAGCTATGACAGTGCCGTAGCCAGCGCCGACCTGGTGCAAGATCGCGCCCTGCTGGCTTCGGCGCGCATGATCGCCGGCCAGGTCAACTGGGAAGAAGGCGCACCCATCGTCAGCATCCCGCCGGCAGCGTTGGAATTATTCGCCTCCCCCAGTCGCGACCAGGTTTATTATCAAGTGCTCATGGATGACGACACGCTCCTGGCCGGACGCCCTGACCTGCCTGTGACAATCGATTTTTCGCTGATTGCGCCGACCTATACCAGTACCATGTTCAATCATCAATCGTTACGCGTGGTGAGCTATGTGCGCGCGCTCTACGACAACGGCACCCTGCGCATGGTAGCCGTATCGGTCGGCCAGACCATGCGCGGACATCAAGCACTACGCGATGAGCTATGGCAACCCGCCTTGCACCGCCAGCTCATCATGCTATTGCTGGCAGTGGGACTGGTCATGGTCGGGCTGACCATAGAATTGCGTCCCATCCTGCGCGTCAAGGATGAACTGGCAACGCGCGAACCGACCTCGCTGACCCCCTTGCGCACCGATCAGTTGCAAATTGAACTGCGCCCCATCGTCGAAGCCATCAACCAGTACATTGAGCGTCTCAACAAACAAGTCGCTGAACAAAAACGCTTCATTGCCGACGCCGCCCACCAGTTGCGTACGCCACTCACGCTCATTGACTCGCAGATTCAGTTTGCGCGCCAACTGCAAGACCAGCAACGCATGCCGCAAGTATTGCAAGCACTACAAGCGAGCAGCCGCAACATGACCGATCTGACCAACAAGCTGCTACAACTGTCGCAGGCCGAAGCCTCCAACAGCGCCACCTTTGCGCGACAACCGGTGGAACTGGTTGCGCTGGCGGCTACGGTGCTGGAAGAACTGGTCAGTCTGGCGCAGCGCAAGCAAATTGATCTGGGCATGGAAACACGCATCAACGCAGCCTGGGTCATGGGTAGCGAAGCGCTGTTTTCCGGCATGCTGATGAACCTCATCGACAACGCCCTGCGCTACACGCCGGAACATGGCAAGGTCACCCTCACGGTGGCTAGTGACAACGGACAAGAAGTCATCATCAGCGTGGCAGACAATGGCCCCGGCATACCACTGGAAGTGCGCGAACGGGTGTTTGAACGCTTCTATCGCCACGCCTTGCCGGACCAGCCTGGCGCTGGTCTGGGACTGGCCATCGTCAAAGAAATCGTGCAGGCGGCGCAGGGGCGTATCAGCCTGGGCGTAGTTGAGCAAGGCAGCGGCTTGATGGTCACGCTTGTGTTGCCCGTTTGTGCTGCGCCATTGGTAGCAGGATGAGCGCCAGCGAATAATCTCGCAATACGAGCATGCCCTGGAAATTCGGACAGTGGGTTAAGTGATGACTTGGCTTCACCAGCTTGAGTGAATGATCGATCCCACTTAACGATGATTAATTTCTGTTCAAACTAACCGGGCCAGCTCTTGCCATCATCTCCGTTTTGCAGCAAGGTGCCGGCTCAACCCGACATCGATATCTGCCGAGTAGCAACTCGACCGATACCCCCCTGAACCGCGCTTCCAGCCATTGCTGATAAGACGCACCCGCACGCCGCCGGGAAAGCAGTTGATCTCCCCCATCACCTCCCACCAACCCGCACCAATGTCAAACGTTTGAGAAAAAACTTCAGCAAAGCTACTCATACGTATGCGATTTGTGAAAGTCATAAAATTCTCTTTTGTTACGATGTTTATATCAGGCAACAAATAAGATTTTTTTCCATTTTGCATCTCTGTGCAAACCATTTTCCGGATCATTTGACGAGTTTTTTCCGTTGCGCATTTCAACGCTGCCACGGCCTGTATGTTTCACGTCGACATAAGTGATGCAATGCAGTTTCCCGTATGATTTTTCTTAACATTGGCTCTGAGCATTGCAGAGCGATTTTTCATCATCGACAATGCCCCCACTTTCTTCATTGAATCCATATATACAAGCGCATAGAAATAGCACCGGGAAAAACAATAGCAAATCCTTTGCCCACCCCAAAAACACCAATGCGCTAACCAAGTGCATTGCCGACAGAACAGGGTCATATCAAACCAGATTGAATGACGAGATATCATTTTTGGTATTCGCCTTATCCATTTTTTCCGTTTTCCCGACATACGCTTGCGCCTCGCAAAAAAAATCAGGCCAGGCGAGACACGAGACACATCCTTCCCAAATAGGCAAAGAAATACGCAGCGTACTAGCGCCCTCGACAAAACCACACAACATACGCTATGGACAGGGCCAGGCACATTTTTCATCTGGCAACACGCAGTCGATTTTTCAAAAAAAACCAGGCAAGCCGAAGCACAAGCCAACTATGTCTCAACAGGTCTTTGAATCCAATACAACGCAACGGCAAGCTGGTCGAAAAACATCAGCAAGAAAAAAACCCGGACCACGCCAGCATGCCCCGGACAAACAGGTGCAGCAATCGCCCCAGGTGTCGCCGCCCAGCCACACACGCAACAACACCAATCCGAATTCGGCAGCAATCAGGCATGCACACACCAAGGTAATCACGACACATAAACGAGCCACGTCCAGGCTTGTGGGTGAATCGGGCAAGCAATCCGCTTCTCAAGTATCTCATCGCGAAAACAAGCCGTTTCGTACAAAGCAAATGGCTCAGGAAGATCTGTCCCTAGGGCGTAGGCAAAATAAAATTCTGTTTCAAAAAATCTATTTCGAGTCGGATCCTGTTTCCATATTCAGTTATGAAAACTTGAAACAGATCAATCCCATCAGGAAAGCGATATTTGATGCCGCATGGGCGAATGTGCAATTGGTGATTCGCACTGCGAATCGGGAAATCGCAGACATGGAGGACTGGAATATCGTCGCCGATGTTTTCCAGGAACTAGGTCTACGCATCACTGAAACTGAGGCGAAGAAGATGCGCCTGCGGATTTTTTCCTTACATGACGTGATGGAAATGTATTTAAAAAATAACAATAAATTTTCGTTTTATTCCTATTTCGATCACGATAAAGCCACTGCCATCTGCAGGCGAGGTGACATCTATATTAATGATATGTTTTTTATTAAAAATCCCGTTTGGCAGCTTTTTATTCTGATACATGAGTTCTCTCACGTCACAGGGGCTAATGATAATTTTTACTTTAAAGCCGACATTATCAAAAACCAAGACACTACAATCCGCGAGCTCATCAATTTAGAAATAAAAGAAGCAATTCCCATTTTTCTCTCCGACTTGAAACACCAAATGCTCGAAAAATCACGTCACGTTGACTACGATAAAGATTTTCATTCCAACGCCGACACCATAGCCTTATATGCATTTCATCTGTTCGATGTATATGCCAAAAATAAAAATGGACTAAAAGACAGCGCTGAATTAATCCTTTTGAGTCAAAACAACGAGCCTTTTCCATCGCTGGCGCACGGGTTTGCAATGGCCGGCCATTAGGAACTTCGGCAGTTCGGCATAGCGGACACGTCTGGTGCGTAACGGCGCCACGCACAGTCTCCCGACATGCACGCCGGTGATATTTTTCACATCGGAAATTTCATCGACTAGAAAATCAGAGTCTGGAGCGCAAGGTATCCGGCTCACTGTAAATTTGAACATCATGGTCGGTAATTGCAGCATGAAAACATGCGATGAAAATGCAACAACACTGCTTATCGCCAA
>Ga0302155_10003021_pt1 | contig 11065 bp, 5 predicted proteins | sample I_Bog_N3_1_FD_193508 | JGI IMG/M metagenome (GOLD analysis project Ga0302155, IMG submission 193508) | Peat permafrost microbial communities from Stordalen Mire near Abisko, Sweden - I_Bog_N3_1 | ecosystem: Environmental > Terrestrial > Soil > Wetlands > Peat | place: Sweden: Abisko, Stordalen...
TAGTTATATTTGATGATTCATTATTTAATAATGACTATCCGATTTGCAACTGAATTCTAGACAGCCGTTAAATTCGTGATTCAATTTAAGTCAGAGACGATTTCAAAAAAACGCTCCTTACTATCAGCCTTAGCAAACTGAACATTTTCACCCAATGCCTCAAAATGCTTAGTGCCGCAATCAATCTTCCCCTGTTCAATCGGGCGTAAATCGCCAGATAACAAGCTGCCTTTGGTTTCAACCACAAAGAATAATTTTTCTTCTCCATCCATCTCAACCAACACCGCCCAATCGGGGTTATAACTTCCCAATGGCGTATCGATTTTGAACCAATTGGGGAGCTTGGCATACACTCGGATGTCATTACTGGATTCAAACGCAGTGGCAAATTTCTCTTCTACGTCAGAGTCATAAACGACATGATCGTAGACAGATTTTTTGCTTTCCAGCATATTTTTATCAAGATAGCCGCGTAACTCTTTATCTTGAAATAATTCTTGCGCGTAGAAGTGTTGTTCGCCGATTTTTCTGTACTTAATTCCATCAACGATAAATAAGCGCATTTGCTGTCTAATGATCGCTGTTGCGCCTTCAATAAATTTTTGCGGATTGGCTTTGAAACTTTCTAAGCGGCCAGATTCCACTAAAATTTTAACGACCGAACGGCGGGTTAAATTGGTGGCTTCCTGCAAGTAGCCAACCACATCGGGCAATACAAAATCACGGATATCGTTGATGTATGTTTGATCCTCAACTTCATTGACCGCAACGCCGCCACGATCAATATCGAGAGTTGCTACGGTTTTTAAATACTTACTCTTACCGACGACTAAATTCTTTTTGATTTCTTCAGCACATTTATGCACCAATTTAGTTGAATCAAAATTTACGCGATATACCGTCTGGTGTTTGATTTTATTCCACAAAGCCTTAAAGTCTTCACCCAGAAAAACTTGCTTATTCAGTTTGACTGGTTGGCCTTTGCTGGCGTCTTTAATATCCAAACCGCCTGCCACTTTTTTGAGTATCGCTTTGATCTGTACAGCTTGGTTTTGGACGCTGAAAGGCAGATCAAGCGTGTTCGTTTTCAAAGCTACTTTTAATGCATCTTGCACCTTACCTTTAGCGTCAATATAGCCTTGCGTCTTGAGGTGATCCCACACGGCTTCTGATTCTTTTGCGCCAAGATAAGTATGCTGACCATTCACTGTTTCGGTCACGATATTGGCAAATAAATGATCTTCAACTATGCCAAATTTAATACCTTCATCTTCCTCGATTTCTTTTTGCAGTTTGGCGACAAAATCAAGATAAGACTCATTCGCCATTACGGTTAAGGTATTCACATCAAAGCCATGAATACGCTCACCATCCTGATTGACTGCCAAACGAAGTCCACGCCCAATTTCCTGACGTTTTTTCATCACGGATGCAGTTTCATTTAACGTGCAAATTTGAAATACGTTGGGATTATCCCAACCTTCACGCAGAGCGGAATGCGAAAAAATAAAACGCAATGGCGTATCGAAACTGAGTAATTTTTCTTTCTCAGTCATGATCAAGTCATAGGCACTATCATCTGCGGCAGTTTTACCTTCACCGCTTGAATCTTTCAGCACTTCGACAGTTTTTCCGCCGATTTTCTTTTTGTCGCGTGCGAAATAGCCGTCGTGAACCTGTGCCGCTAACGTTTTGAAATCAATTTCACCGAACAATGATTTGTATTTTGGCTTGGCGGCGAGTTTTGTATATTCTTCTTCAAACCATTTTGCATACTTACCTGGCAGCGGATTGCCGCCAGTATCGTACTCACGATAATTGGCAACCTTGTCGATAAAAAACAAACTCAGCACTTTGATTCCTTGCGGATTCAATAGCAGCTCTTTTTCAAGATGCGCTTCAATTGTCATGCGTACTTGCAGGCGTTTGGTACTATCGGCATCCGCACCGCCTATAGCTCCGCCTAAACGCAACACATCCGGTTTGCTGGTAAAATCAATATATTCATTACCGACTTCGCAATACACATCATTGACCACGTAACCATCATAAATATCACGCTTGGTTATTTCCAAAAGATCGTCACCTGATTTTATTTTTTTCTTCTCTCGGCTGATCTTCCCGCCCTTCATCACATCCAGCTCCACTTGTGCCGAGTGATCTTTTATGTCCACTTTCAGCAGCTTAATATAGGCTTGATTATGCGCATCCACTACTGCAATGGATGCCACTTCAATTTGTTTCACTAATTGATGCTGGTAAGCGTCGATGGCATCCAGCTTATATAAGGGCTGATGCTTGTCCTTATGGGTGGCAGAGAAACGAAAACTGCATAGCGGATTCAATGACTTAATGGCCTCTTTGGATTTCGCCGTATTATCTACACTCTGCGGTTCATCGATAACAAGAATAGGTTGAGTGGCGCGGATGAATTCAATCGGCTTCATGCCGTTTAACCTATCATCAGGCCGATGGATCAGCGTTGCTTTAGACTCGTCATCAGGATTATCAAATCCCTTACGAAATGCATCGATATTGATTACCATGATTTGCAGATAATCATTGGTAGCAAAACTACGCACTTGTTCGCGCTTGCCTGAATCGTATAAAAAATAGTCATACCGCAAACCAGCAAACTCAGGCAGCTCATTTTTAAAGTGATGCTCAGTCATCTTCAGAGTTTTCATCACACCAGCACGTATTGCCACGGATGGCACAACGATGATGAATTTACTAAAGCCAAAACGCTGATGCATCTCAAATATGGAGCGCAGATAGACATACGTTTTACCGGTGCCGGTTTCCATCTCTATCGTAAAATCACGGCTCAGCAATTTATCAGCTTGCGGCAAACCATTCACCAATTGCACTTCGCGCACATTGGTTAATAATTCCTCATCAAAACCATTGGGCAGGCGATTGCCTATCCCAATATCATCTTCGACCGCATTTAATGCGATTTGCTTGTCACCTTTTCGGCGCGGCGCAGCCACCGAAAAACGGTTATCGCATTTTTCCAGGCCAGCAAATACACCAAGTACCGCGTTAATTGCCTGTAGCTGATAAGGTAAATCGCCGCTAAATTGAATTTTCATACTGATTGTTTCTTATGGTTAATCTCATTTGCACTAATGATTTTTATAATTTAAATTTCAATAGTTGCACCTTCTGCAAGCAACTTAGCGTTAGGTATACCTATCACAACCATTTTTGCGTTAAGTGGACTTTACGCAAAGGGAATTGTGTAAAGCCCACTTAACACAACCGTCACTACCGTTAGGTGGACTTTACGCAAGCGTCATTAAAAGACATCTCGGCCTTCTGCAATATTGAGCAAATCACTCAACATATAAACATGCGGCGTGCGCCCAGCGCCGACTCTAAAAACTTGGATCAACCCGAGATCCGTTAATGTCTTCAATATATTATTTGACGTTACTCGATTGGGAATGCCGGATCTTTTGGCAAAATCAATTGAGCTGATCATTGGCTTCATAAAGAAAGCATCTAAGGCAGGAACCGCAAATTGTGATCTGGTCGCTTCCATAAACTGCGGCTTTAATTTGGCGTACAAAGCCAAAATCTTTTGTGCTTTAGTTAAATTCGTATCTGCCTGCTCTATCACGCCATTGGTAAAAAACTCAATCCAACCCTGCCAATCACCCTGTTCAGTAATTAATAAAAGCTTGTCGTAATATTCTTCACGATGCGATTCCAGATATTCAGACAAATAAAACATTGGGCGGGACAATAATCCGCGTTGAAAAAGCACCAAGGGAATCAACATGCGGCCAATGCGCCCATTACCATCTTTAAACGGATGCAAAATTTCAAATTGCGCATGCACGATGGCAATTTGTAAAACCGGATCATCATCGGTAGTAGCAATATAGGCTGCCCAGTCATCCAAGGCTTGCGGCAACACGATTGGATTTGGCGGGACAAAGCGCGCCTCGTCGATTGTGCAGCCAGGACGACCTATCCAATTTTGATCAATACGGAATTGCCCCGGCGTTTTATCTTGCCCACGTACGCCTTGCATTAAGCTTTGATGCAATTCTTTAATTATCGACAGCGAAATAGGGCGATGCTGCAAAGCTGATTCTGCCGCAAATAAAGCACTACGATAATTAAGCACTTCTTCCATATCGGCTTGCCGCTCAGGCGCAACTTCCACGCCACCGTCTTGCTGCAATACCTCTTCTAGGGTTGCTTGAGTGCCTTCAATACGCGAAGACAAAACGGCTTCATTGGTCGTAATTGGCGAAAGCAAAATTTCGGCATTGGGCAAGGAACGGAGCAGCCCATCGTAACGCCCTAACGCCGCATTGGCGCGGCTCATTAACGGCATCAATTTTTGCCAATTTAAATGTGCAACGGGCAAAGCCGGTGGGGTAACGGGTAGTATGGACATCATTAAAGGCTCTTCACGTCATCAATACCGAATTGCTTCAAGACTTGAACTGCATTAACTTTGGCAGCATCATCGGCAAATCCGGCATCTCTGAAAACGACTCGGCACACGGCAGGAGTAAGTTTGGCTTTGAGTTGACCAATAGCTTCTGCTACCGATTCGGTAACGTCTTTATCCAAGCAAACCAACAAAGCACCAGCACCAACTTCAAATACAGTTTTACCTTCGAGCGTATGTACATTGACTGGTAAATTTAAATCTAGACCGTACTTTAATAAAATTTCGAAGAGCACATCTTCTTGAGTGCGCTCTGGTTTGATAACTTCATTGGCGCTTAGTAAGTCTTCAGATAACGTATCAAAATCAGCGTCCCACGGTTTGATGTTGCTCGAATCCAATTTGAAAACTTTAAAGCCAGCGTCAATATTTTTAATGCCTGACTTATTAATATTGGTAACAATTTTTTCACCCGCACGACGAATACGTTCCTTACCTATGTCGGCAATTGTTACGTACCCGGCTTTAAATGCGTCTGAGGATTTATCAATAAGCTCATCAAGTTGAACACAAATAAATCTACGATTACCCCCATCTTTTGAATTTTGCAATATTGCGGCATGTCCACTTGTACCTGATCCGGAGAAAAAATCTAAAATCAAATGACACTCATCTTTATCAGTTGAAATCTCAATGATATTTTGAATCAAAGATGATGGCTTTGAGTGATCAAAGAGTTTTGGGTGTTCCAATAACTCTGCGAGTTCCTTTGTACCATCAGCATTTAATCCATGTTTATCCCACCATGATTCTGCTTTTATTCTTTTAGTCTGCTTATCTTTAAGGAAGCTTTTTTGTATTGGGCCACTTTTCCCAGTTTTCCCGAAAATAATTCTGCCGTCAGCAATTCTATTTTTCACTTCAGCTTCATTAAAAACCCAATAACGTCCTTTCGCAGGTAAAAACACATCGCCAGTATTTGGGTTTACTATTTCGAAATAAGGACCCTTATGGTTTGCTGACAAATCCATTGTCGTCCAAGGTCCACGTGGATCGTCATCTTGATTTGAAAACGTTTTATCAATATAACTTTGCGTAATTGGATAACCAAAATTACTTTCATCCAAACTTTCAATACTTTTCGAATATACGAGGATTAAATCGTGTACTGCTGGCATAGCGCCCTGATTATTTCCATTTGTTTTCTTTTTCCAAACAATTTGAGCTAAAAAATTTTCCTCTCCAAATATTTCATCACTAACTTTGCGTAGATTACAAACCTCATCATCATCAATACTAATAAAAATAACGCCATCGTCACGCAATAAGTTTCGAGCCAATTTTAATCTCGGATAAATCATATTTAGCCAATTAGTATGATACCGGCCTGATGTTTCAGAATTTGCCGAAAACTTGATACCAACTTCGTCAGTTTGCCCCGTCAACTCCAAATAGTTTTTTATGTTGTCACTAAAATCATCAGGATAAATAAAATCCTTACCCGTGTTATAAGGAGGATCAATGTATATCATCTTGACTTGCTGGTGATAGCTCTTTTGCAGCAATTTGAGCACTTCCAAGTTATCGCCTTCAATGAACAAATTTTGTGTTGAATCCCAATCCTTAGACTCTTCCTTACAAGGTCGCAACGTGCCAGTTGACGGCGTTTGTGCCAAGCGACGTGCCTGTGCTTTGCCATTCCAAGTAAAACTGTAACGTTCTTCGGCCTCTTCAATTTCTTCGCCCAAGAGTTGTTTAAGCACAGTGAAATCAATACCTTTTTCCGTCAAAATTTCCGGGAAAAGTGCTTTGAGTTTGGCAATATTCTCTGCCCTAATATCAAGGCTTTGGGTATCTTGGGTGCTTAATTTTTCTAAGGTCATTTTTGACATAATTATTTGTTGAGTCTATTTACTGTTAATAAGTTGAACCGTGTATTCCGACATTGTTTGTTGAAGCTGTTTGATCTGGACATTCAAGGTAAGTTGTCGGTTAAATTGGGTTTCGGTTTTTAGCATGGCACGCTGGCTAGCAAGCTGATTTTCAACTTGCCGCATAGCCTGCACTATTTCTTGCCTTTGTTGGTCAATTTGATCGGTTGTACTTCGATGATATTGACCTGTCATTCGCGCACATACAAGCGCCGTTATACAACGCGAAAAATCAGCATACAAGGAAAATAAATGTTGCTGCATACATATTGAAAAACTAAAGTCTGCTATAAATGCCTGCTCTATCAAATTAAGGCTACCAAGTTTTAACCAACCCGTATCAACAGTACGAAAAATCGTCAGTTTGCTAGTATCGGCGCGATTGATGCGTTTGTCTGCCATGCAAATAGCTAGCTGCGTCGTTATCTGAGTTGCTGATGGCACGCTGGCTACCACATTTAATTCCGTTGATTCAGTCTCCAGCACATTAGCCGATGCTGCATCAACCACTTCATTAGCCACAATTATCAAGATCAACGGATACTGAATAGCGCGTTGCAATAATTCACCCAACCGTTTAAGTTGAGTTACCGGAACACTGTTTTTTAATTCAACATGTAGCAGCGCAATTTCACCATAATCACGCTCATCATCGTCATAGCGTGCTATCGCAACAGTGGCGGGTTTAATAGCGTAGCGCCATTCTAGTGTTTCGATTTGATCTGTTATTAATTGCCGATCCGCGCTACTCAGTTCTGCATTGTCCAATAACTGTTTTTTAAATAGTCGCGCACCCAGTTTAGCCTTATCAGGCAAGCCTAGCTTGGCGTAAAAATCATCTAATGTCATTGCAGCACCAAATAACTGACCACTTCAAAATCATCAATACCTTGACTACTTTGCGAATCCAAAACAGTGCCGCCACGACTAAACAGACTCAAAACACCTTTTTCTTGGCTCTTTCCAACGATACTATCAATTGCAATCGCCAGCATTTTTTGTATTGCCTGCATATCTACGCCTTGCTTGGTTCGACGATTATAGTCAGCCACGGCAACATCATCGGGCGTAGAAAAAGAGGATGCCTGTTTTTTCATGACATCTAATATTTGCTTGGTCCGGGTAAATGCCGCTTTCACCTCACCAGCATCCGTGACGTACACCATAAAATGAGGTGCCAATGCGTAGTTACTATCTACCTGCACCTTATTATTTGGTTTGCCAGGGATATTGCGTAAGCAAAATATCACGCCGGGCTCGAATCCGTCTTCAATCAAACTGGGAACCAATGTCGTAACAGCATACAAACCGGTGGGAGCTTGTTCAAGATCGGCCAGATAGGCTTGCATATACGCCGATAAATCCATACGAAAATCGTTGAGCGTCATATCGGTAATGGACACACCGCCGGCTAAATCCTCCAGATCAACCACTGCTTCTTGCAATTGCTCTAGTTGTTTGCGCCGGTATTCCAGATCATTCATCTGATGATTTTCATCTTGATCAATGACGTTTTCTTCACCCGTAGCAGAAATATCTAACAACACCATGCGGCCACTCACGCGGGCTTCCAGGTTAATGTATTCATCCAGCTCCATATTCGGCCAAAAATTCACGAGTTGAATACTGCCGTTTTTTGAACCAAGCCGGTCAATGCGTCCGAAGCGCTGAATGATGCGCACTGGATTCCAGTGAATATCGTAGTTCACGAGAAAATCGCAATCTTGTAGATTCTGCCCTTCTGATATGCAATCAGTGGCGATCAATAAATCAATTTGCGTAGTGGCAGCTGCATCAATTTTTTCGCGCTCTTTCGATATTGGCGAAAATTGTGTCAGCAAATTTCCCAAATCGGTATCGATGCCTTTCAGCGTGGTTTTATTTGTACCCGCCCCCGTAATTAATGCCGCATAAATACCATGCGTTTGTTCTGCCCATGTTGCCAATTGTTGATAGAGGTAAATGGCAGTATCTGCAAAGGCGGTAAACACGATGACTTTTTTATTGCCACCATCGGAATTTTGATTAATTGGATTATTGACCTTGGCAGTGATGACTGCTTTCAGCTCACTTAATTTAGCATCACGATCAGCATTCACTTTTTTAGCTTCCTCTAGCAGAAGCTGCAATTGATATTTATCTTCTTGCAAATCTTGTTTCCAAAGCAGCAGATCCATATCCTGAATCAACACTTTGACTTTATTACCGACGGCTAACGCTTCAAACTCACTGGAATCAAAATCAATGTCTTCAATGCTTTGCTCTTCAACCGCACCTGCTTCATGGGTTTCAATACGTTCAAGTAACTGCATCACTTGATTGAGCAATTTTTCCACTGTCATCGCAAACGAATTAATGGAGCTTTCCATGCGTTTGAACAGATTCACACGCATTAAATGGATCAAACTTTGTTCACGATCCACTTGTTTAAATACGCCGCCCTGCCCGCCTTTAACTTGTTTATCGTATTTGCGGTTGTATTCTTCACGCTTATCCATGCGCACATACTTTAAAGGTGCATAGGCTGACATGTGCAGACGGCGAATGGTGCGATTAATCTCGTGCAAGGTAGGAAACTGGCCCTGGCTATCGATATCCGCTTTAATATTTTTTGGTTTTAAGCGTACTGGGAATTCACCGATATCAGCCGTGCCGTAATATTTTTCAATATGTTTGCGTGAACGTGCAATCGTTAATAAGTCCAGCAATTTGAAATAGTCAAAATTCATGTTGTCCATCAATCCAGCAACTGTTCTGGATGATGGCGATAAATTAACCCATTGATTAAATCGTGTTTGTGCCTGCTTTAAGGTTTGTTCAATACTGTTGATGCCATGATCTGCCAGTGCATTATCGCGGCCTTCCGTAATGAACGCGACCTGATTTTTAAGATCGTTCATGCGATTATTAACCGGGGTGGCAGAAAGCATTAATACTTTCGTTTTCACACCAGATTGAATCACTTCTTGCATTAAGCGCGAATAACGGGTTTTGCCGTCGGTACGCGGATTGTTATTGCGAAAATTGTGGGATTCATCAATGACGATTAAATCGTAATTTCCCCAATTAATGCTAGCCAGATTAATTTCCCCGGACTGACCTTCATCACGCGTTAAATCCGTGTGATTCAGAACGTCGTAATTGAAACGATCTGCCGCCAAAATATTGCGTTTGTCATTGATGGCATATAGCGTCCAGTTATCACGCAATTTTTTCGGGCAAAGTACCAAGACACGATCATTACGCAATTCGTAATACTTAATAATCGCCAATGCTTCAAACGTCTTACCCAAACCAACACTATCCGCAATGATGCAGCCGCCATAACGCTCCAGCTTGTCGATGGCACCAAGAACACCATCTTTTTGAAATTTGTAGAGCTTATTCCAGACTAGGGTATGTTTAAAACCTGTTTTGCTTCGAATGATTTTTTCTTCGTCCAAGTCTTCTAAATAATTTCTGAAAAGATTAAAGAGCGTCAAGAAGTAGATAAATTGAGGAGACTGATCTTTGTAAAGCAATTCCAGCTTACTCAGCAAAATTTGCTTGGCATCTTCTACCGCGCCGGGGTTATTCCAGATTGCATCAAACCAATTGCTTAAAGCCGCAATATTGGTGGTATCTGTGATACCCATGTTGATGTCAAAACTTGCTGATTCGCTATAACCCAATCCTGAATGCGTAAATTGAGAGCTACCTTGAATTGCTATGCTGGGTGCAGAACCATTTTCAACATGAAATAAGGTTTGATTGAGTGAACCACTTTGTTTAGTTGCCCGTACTTGCGTTTTTTGCTGAATCCACTGTGCGCATTTTTTGGCGACCGATGCTTGTTTGAGTTCATTGCGTAAGCGAATTTCAAATTTATCCCCAGTGAGGGAATAGGCAGCTAGATTAGAAGTTTGATTATCAGGAAAAACATGCGCTGCATGAAGTTGGGTGATGATCAAGCGTGCGTCTTGTATTTTATTTAAACATTCACTTAATGCATTAAAACCATAGATTGAGAATGTGCCAGTAACAACGGATAGCTTGGATTCGGGCGTCAAATGACTCGATAGTGTATCGCCCACTTTTCCACTGGTTTTATTGTCAATAATCAAGATCATGCCCCGCTATATACATACTTGCATTTTGGCATGAAATCTTTTCGTAGAACGCAAAAATAATAATAAAAGAGGCAACTAAATCAAAAACGTTACTAATTTACATTGATTTTCATCGATAACACCGTTCCAACTTCAATTTTGATCAAACGGGCACGGGTTATTGGCATCTGCGTTTATCGCTTTTGCAAACAAAAGAGCTGGCGTCCAGCCGCATTTTTGAGCGCAGGCAAAATTGGCAGCGTATCGTACTCGTATGCAAGTTGGACGGCGGCACTGCGAATTGCGAGTGATACTGACGCAGCGTCGTGTTGAAACGACACTAAACTGAGTAATTATGTGCTCCTATAAGTAAAGCATGAAAGCTATACAGTACAACGGTTTTGGATGGCAAGCATGGTAAACAATTTTGATTTTTCCGTAGCACAGTCTGTAGCACAGAACACATTTTGCTTTGTAAACCGTTGAAAAAATTGACTTTTTCGCCGCGCTCGGCCTTGAAAATCCTTGTGTCGGTGGTTCGATTCCGCCTCGCCGCCATCAAGTATTGGTAGAATTGCGCGCTGCGTTATTCGTTGATTTAGGCACAGAATCGACCCTGAATTTTGATGACTGTT
>Ga0302155_10003026_pt1 | contig 11063 bp, 7 predicted proteins | sample I_Bog_N3_1_FD_193508 | JGI IMG/M metagenome (GOLD analysis project Ga0302155, IMG submission 193508) | Peat permafrost microbial communities from Stordalen Mire near Abisko, Sweden - I_Bog_N3_1 | ecosystem: Environmental > Terrestrial > Soil > Wetlands > Peat | place: Sweden: Abisko, Stordalen...
CTGCGATAGAAAGCGGAATTGCCAGTGGTGTCGCCGAACCGGGAACCTTTTCCAGGATTCGCGCAAAGCACGGACTGCCCGAAAGTGCCGCCTGACTGTGCTGCAATTCCATGTATCGGCGCAAGCCGAACAGGATATTGATCGCATAGCCGCCTATACGACTGAATCCTGGGGATGGCGACAGACGGCTCAGTACCTTGCCAAGCTCGAAGAGAGCTTCGCGATGCTGGCACAGAACCCTTCGGTTGGCCGATCCTGTGAATCGATCCGCAAGGGCTTGAGGCGGTTCGAGACCGGCAAGCATGTGGTTTTTTATACTCCCGACCCGACAGGGATTCTTGTGGTCAGAGTGCTGCACGAGCAAATGCTGCCCATGAATTACTTCTAACCGTCTCTCCCATGCAATGCATGGTTCGGCAAACCTGGTTCTCCCGAACCTTCCTGCCCAGGCACGCGCGCAAGCGAGCGTCTGCCCCCACCGCAGCCCCGCTAGTGCGCCATCTCCACCGGTCCCGGCCGCATCGGCTCCGCGCCCTTCCCGTTCTCATCCAGCTTGCCAAAGATCATCTTCCCGCTCGCCGTCTGCAGCACGCTGGTCACTGAAATCTCGACCGCCTTGCCGATCAGCTTGCGCGCATGATCCACGACCACCATCGTCCCGTCGTCCAGATACCCGACGCCCTGGTTGAACTCCTTGCCCTCTTTGAGGATCAGCACGTGCATCTTCTCGCCGGGCAACACCACCGGCTTGAGAGCATTGGCCAGGTCATTGATGTTGAGAACCTCAACGTGGTGCAGGTGTGCCACCTTGTTGAGGTTGAAGTCGTTGGTCACCACCTTGGCCTCCCACTTCTTGGCCAGTTCCAGCAGCTTCAAATCCACTTCGCGAATCGACGGAAAATCGTCCGACACAATCTGCACCTGGATATGCGTGCTCGACTGCATCTTCTGCAGCATGTCCAGGCCGCGCCTGCCGCGCTGCCGCTTTGACCCATCGGTCGAGTCGGCCACCACCTGCAGCTCGCGCAGCACAAACTCCGGCACCACCATCATGCCGTCAATAAAGCCGGCCTCCGCAATGTCGGCAATTCGCCCGTCGATAATCACGCTGGTGTCCAGCACCTTGGCCGTTCGCCGCGTCGGCTTCTCACCGCTGAAGATGGTGCCCAGCGCCGCCGGATTCAGCAGGTCGCCCTTGCTCGCCCCCACCAGCAGGCCCACATAGGTCATCAGCAGCAGCACAAAAATTTGCAATGCCGCGGAGTTGGCGCTGCTCAGCGGCGCAGACTTCAGCACCAGGCAGAACAGGAACGCGCCAAAAATGCCCAGCACGCTCCCAGCCACCGCGCCAATCAGGCGTCGCAAAGTCAGCGCGCGAACGCGAAGCTCGAAGACGATCACCGCGGCAGCCGCAACCCCTCCCACGGCAGCACTCACCCATCCATCCAGGCCGAATGGGTGAAGGAAATAACAGACTCCGGCCAAAAGAGCCACAAAAAGAATACGAAGCAGAATGAGATCCATAAAAAGCCAACTCCCGCTTGCGCTGAGAAAAACCCTCCAGCCTGGGCACAAGTGGCGAGTATGCCCACTTCCCCTCAGAGTCGTCAAGAGCAACTTAACCGCTTTGCAACAACCCGTACTCCACAGTAACCATTCAAAGCCTTATCAACCGGCCTCAGGCAGACAGACAGCGCCGTTGCCGAGCCGAGTCCCCGCTGACTTGCCGACTCGCTTGTCCCGCGCAGCGGACGCTGACTCGCTGAATCTCAACCCATCCCAATTCCGGCCAGATATTCATTGCTTGTTCACGTCCACATAATACAAATCCGTCGCCACCTGGAAATCATCCTTCCCCACCGCCGTCTCCATCCACTGCCACTTCGTCGTCGGCTTGATAATCTCCCACTTGTCCGCCGTGCCCACCTTCACCGGCATCGCAAAATCGTCCTCGTCCGCGTCCCACTTGTACATTGCCATTCCCGGCTTTTCCCCAAACAGCAGCTCCAGCCGCGGAATGTGCGCATGGCGCAGATATTGGTTGAAAATTGGCGTCAGATTCAGCCCCGTATGCTGGTTCCACCACGCCACCACGTCTTCGGTCATGATGTTCTGATACTTGAAGTGCTGGTAAAACTCGTGCAGCAGCGCCCACCACTTGGCGTCGTCGTTCACCACGCTGCGAAGCGTATTGATCATCAGCGCGCCCTTGAAATACTGGTCCTCGGTGGGCTGCGCATTCACCCCGCGCTCCGCCACAATCGGCCGCAGGTTGATCACCTTCGGCTTCAAGCCCCCCATGTACTTCAGCGCATCGTCGTGACCCCAGCGATACTCCACATACAGCGTTTCCAGGTACGTCGTCCACCCTTCGTGAATCCACATGTCCGACGAGTCCTGCGCCGTAACGCTGTTGCCAAACCACTCATGCCCGCTCTCGTGAATGATGATGAAATCGAACCGCGTGTTGATGCCCACGCCCGTCCAGTCCCGCCCCAGGTAGCCGTTCTTGAACAGGTTGCCATAGGTCACAGCGCTTTGGTGCTCCATCCCCGAGTAAGGCGCCTCCACCAGCTTGTACCCGTCCTTGATAAATGGATACTCGCCAAAGTAGTGCTGATAAGCCTCGATCATCCCTCGAGCCTGCGCAAACTGCACCTTCGCCTTGTCCAGATCCTCCGGCAGCACATAATAATCCATCGTCAGCTTGGCGCCCGAGGGCTCGGCCATCTCCTCGCCAAAGTGAACGTAGTTCCCAATGTTCAGCGACACATCGTAGTTGTTGATCCCATAGCTCACATGCCAGTCCCAGCGCGTGTAGCCATCGCCCAGGTCGGTATGGCCCACAAGCCTTCCATTCGATACATCCATCAGCCCATTCGGAACCGCAACGCTGATGTCCATGCTTTCCCCTTCGTCGCGCCACTGGTCCTTGTCGGGCCACCACATGCTTGCGCCCGTCTCTTCGCAGGCGGTATTGATCCACACATGCCCGCTCGGGTCCTTCTTGAAGGTCATCCCCCCAAAACGCCCCGTCTCCTCCGGATGCCCCGAGTAATAGAACTCGATCGAGTACGTCTGCCCCGCGCGCAGCGTCTGGGGAAAGTCGATGAACACCGCGCCATCGTCGCGCACATAGGTGAGCGTCGTGTCGCCCAGCAGAATCTTGTCAATCGAAAGAGTGTCGCGCAGGTCGAGCTGAATGCGCGTTCCATCCTTGAGCATCTTGAAGCGGATGGTGTTCTTCCCGCTCACCCACTGCTTCTCCGGGTCCACGCGAATGTCCAGGTGGTAATAGAGCAGGTGGTTGTTTGCCCGATACGGCCCATACGCCCCGCGCAGCATGTCGTAGTGGGTAGGCAGCGGCGCAACGGCATCAATCGGCCGCACATGCTGAAGCTTCTGCACCAGCACCTGCTTTGCGGCAGCCTCAGGAGTCGCCTCAGCCTGCGGTGCCGCTGTAGTCGCCGGCGCCGGCGCAGCAGGTGCGGGCGAGACCGGTGCGGGCGGGGCCTGCTGTGCCAAGGTCGCCTGCAAACCGAAAGCAACCCCAGCCAAGAGAATCGGAAATCCGGATGATTTTGCTCGAATCCCAAAAAATCGCATGGCGCTATCCTAATCTCCCAAGCCACGCACGCAAAACCTTCCCCGAAGAAGTGGTCGTGGAAGAGTCGTTTAAGAATAGACGAATCGGACTGCTTCCCCAGGCCGCTCTTCCGCGTCCATTCACCAGCAGCAAATCGATTTTGTCCAACAGGCGTAGCAAGGCCTTTTCCCAGCCCTTGCCAAGCTGGAACTTAGCGAAAAGGAACTGCGTAACTGTGACTATGAGACTCCCCGCAATCGGCCTGAGCCTGGTTTTCTGCGTCGCGAGTCTCGCAGCGGCGAAATCCACCCAGAATATGCCAGCCAAGCCGGCTCCAGCGCCCACCGTTGCCACTGTTCCCCTCATCAACCAACCCCTCAAGCTCGACGATTTCGCTGCAATGACCCCGCGCCCCGAGCTGCGCGGAAAGCTTGCCCATATCACAAACTTCGTCCAGAACTCGCCGGCCGATGGCAAGCCCGCAACCGAATCAACGGATGTGTGGATGGCCTACACCCGAACCACCCTCTACTTTGTCTTTCTATGCCATGACGGCCATCCTGACCAGCTACGCACACACCTCGCCCGCCGCGAAAATGTCCAGACAGACGACAATGTTGAGGTCCTGCTTGACCCGTTTCAGGACCACCGGACCGGGGTCCTGTTCCAAGTCAACGCAAATGGCGTGCAGGCGGACGCCTCGTGGAGCGAAGCAAACGGCCCAGACTACAGCTATGACACGGTTTGGGATTCCGAAGGCCGCGTGACGAAAGATGGCTGGATGGCCCTGATCGCCATTCCCTTTCGCAGCCTGCGTTTCCGCGCCGGGCAGCAGGATTGGGGCGTCGTTCTTCAGCGTACCCTGCCGCGCAATTCCGAAGCGGATTTCTGGCCGCGCGTGGCCGCCAATGTCAGCGGCGTACTTACTCAGGAGGCTACAATCCGCGGCATTGAAGGCGTGACCGGCTCGCACAACTTCCAACTGAACCCATATACGCTCGGCCAAAACGAACGAAAGCTCGTTGACCTCGACCCGACGAATCCCTTCTTCAGTTCGCGCCACTTCGAAGCCACTGCCGGCGGCGAGGTCAAGCTCGTCATCAAAGACAGCGTCGTGGTAGACGGCACCGTCAACCCCGATTTCAGCGATATTGAGTCGGATCAGCCGCAGTTCACCGTCGATCAGCGTTTCCCTGTCTTCTTCCCCGAGTTGCGCCCGTTTTTCCTTGAGAACGCGAGCTTCTTCAACACCCCCATCACCCTCGTCTACACCCGCACCATCGCCCATCCAGAGTTTGGCGTGCGCATGACCGGCAAGGTGGGCCGCAACAACCTTGGCGTCTTTGCCATTGACGACCGGTTGCCCGGCGAGACCGTCGCGCCCAATGACCCGCTCTACGGAAACCGCGCCTTCATCGCGGTCGGCCGCGTGTCGCGCGACATTGGAACAGGCTCAAGCCTGGGTGCAATCTACACCGACGATGAGTTTGGCGGCGGCTGGAACCGCATCGGCGGCATCGACGTCACCGCGCGCTTCGATGACCACTGGACAGCGCAAGGCCAGATCGTTGAGAGCTCAACACTGGGCGACCTCGACCAGGGTCAGCCCGGCGGCACACCTCCGCCTTACTCAGCCGGCCCCGCCAGCGACCTGCAGTTCCACCGCAACGGCCATTCCTTCAACCTCTACGACGAATATCAGGACGTCAGTACCGGATTTCAAACTGCTCTGGGCTTTCTTCAATCTTCAAATATCCGCTCTGACCACCTGCACACCACCTACCAGATCTACCCCAAGCACAGCAGGATTCAAAGTTGGGGCTTCGAACAGAATCAGAACCTCGCCTTCGACCACCAGAACGATCGCGTCTACCACTACACCACCGTCGATCCATTCGTTCTGCTGCCGCGCAATTTCGTCGTTGCTCCGCTGATTGGCCAAAACTCTGACACCATAAGCCCTGCCAACTATCCCGCCCTCGCCACATTCAAGAACTTCACTGAGAACTTCGCCGGCCTCGTCCTGCGCGGCGCTCCCTGGAGCCAGCTCAATCTCAATCTCGTCACCCTGCGCAGCGGAAACGTGAACTACAACCCGCTTCCCGGGCAGTCACCCTTCCTGTTGAACCAGGAAATCGTCAACCTGCTATTTACCGTCCAGCCGTTCAACCAGCTCACCATCGACAACACCTATCTGCTCGATCGCGACCACGCTGCCGCCGACGGGGCATTCGTCTACGAAACCCAGACCATGCGCACCAAGGTCAACTACCAGTTCAGCCGCTCTATCTCCGCGCGCGTCATCGCCGAATACGATTCCACCCTCGTCAATCCCGCCAACACCTCACTGCTGCGCACAAAACAAGTGGCCACCCAGGCGCTCCTCACCTGGCTGCCCCACCCCGGCACGGCCGTCTACCTTGGCTACAATAACGATCTGCAAAATCTTGACCGCGGTCTTTGCAATCGCCTGCCCAACGGCGCCTGCGATCCCAACAACACAACCTTCCCCAGAGCCGGCCTCTTCCTCAACGACGGCCGCCAAATCTTCATCAAAGCCTCCTACCTCTTCCGCTTCTAAGGAACCTCCGATCAAGTCGAAGTTTTGAAAGGGCACGACTTCAATAGCCTGCCCTGAGCGAAGTCGAAGGGTGCCGCAAGTGCCGCAAAATCAACTGGGCTTTACAGGCTGCGTAAAAACTCGTATCGGCAATCGATTTCAAATGCTTTGTAACAGGGCCTGACCGGGGTACCGGGGAACCCTCTGGGTCGGGGTCGCGGGCCGATAAAGCCAATCAAATCAATGTTGGGTTTTAACCCCTGCAAAACTTTCAGTCGACATTTGCTCTCAAACAGCCCTTTTTCCGAAGCCTCTTTAGCCCCTGAAGGATGCCTTCCTTGAGAAGGTACACTTGTGCACAACTTCCTTAACCCGCATCGTATGCTCGACCCTTCCATGCGGCTTTCCGTCCCGCCAACTTGCGGAACAGCGCATTCCACTCCAGCGCCAGCATCACAGCCACGCCCACCGGATGCAGCAGCGCACTCATCCAGCTTTGTCGAAAACGCGCTGCGGCCATCACCCGCGGCAAATAAGCCGCACAAACGGCCGTAACGGCAAGCGGCCAATCCGCTTTTCCGAAAGCAAACGGCAGCGCCACGAATGGCAACACCGATCCGCAAGCCAGCAGCAAGGTGAATGGCACAATGCGCGCCGGCGCTGCAATGCCTTCCGTCGCATTCTTGCTCAACCCGCTCCACACCTCGCTCGCCGACCGGTACATGCGGCATGTAGCCAGGTCCGTCAAGTCCGCCAGATCCGTCGCAAACCCGTTCTCTCGAAAAACCTTCGGAAGCATGAGTCCATCGTGCATGGTTGTTTGAATCGCACCATGCCCACCCACTGCCCAATACGCGTCGCTGCGCATCATCAAAAACTGCCCACACCCCGCCGCAAATCCCGCAGCAGTTGGATACTTGCGCATTCCCGCGAGCGGCAGATAGCCAAGCAGCACAAAGTGAATCAGAGGCAGAAGCAGTTTCTCCAGAAATGTGCCTGTCTCCTGGCGCGGAAATCCACTTACCAGCGAAGCCCGCGAATCGCTCAGAAAGCCCGCCGTCCGCGCCAGCGCCTGCGGGCCAATGCGCACATCCGCATCCAGAAAGCACAACGTCTCATACCGCGCCTCAGATGCCAGCACATAGCATGCGTGCTGCTTTCCGTTCCAACCCGCGGGCAGTCCTTTTCCCGTCTCCAGCCGCACACGCGGGTCTTTCCCGGCAAACTCCTCCACAACGTCCGCCGTACTGTCCCGCGATCCATCGTCCAGCACAATCAATTCAAACTCAACACCCTCTGACGCCAGCACGCTCGCCACCGCGGCAGCAATCGAGCGCTCTTCATTGCGCGCAGGAATGAGCACAGAGATCGGCGCTAGCCCCACACCTATTCGTTGCGGCGGCTTCCTGTAAAGCTGCAGGTTCAAGCAGAACAGAACCGCCGGAATGCACGCGCAAATCAGTAGCAGAATGATCATCGCCTACACACTCCGCTCTCTTTCAATTCTGTGTCCAGGAGTCCGCTGTCTTTTTCGCCCGCCTGCTTTGCTGTACTCTTAGCAGCAACCGTATGCTCATCATGGTATTTCTTGCCGCGCATCATCGCAGTCGCTTTGCGCCAGGCGTCATATACAAAGCCCACGCCGGCCTTCCCGCTCAACAAGCTGGTGAATGCAGCCGGATCGCGCGCCATCGCAAGGGAAGCCAACGCATCTTGCGCGGCGGCCATTCCACTCACCAGGGACTTCTCAATCTCCGGAGTCGACATACCTGCATCAAACCACTGCGGCTCCCCAACCTGAATCAGAATCTCCGGCAACCGCTCGTCCCAGAATGTGTACTCGATTGCCAACGGCACCGCAGTTACTCCCGGGTTGCGCCTGAGCACTCCTGCAAGCCCCGGCTGAAACTCCGGAGGCCGTTGCCTCACATCCGCGAACGCCCCCTGCGGAGTCACCCACAGCATCGCTCGCTCGGTGCTGAGAATTTCCTTCGAAGCCCGCAGAAATTGCACCGCGCCGCGCCGTGTCCCTCGCTCTACAGGAAACATTCCCATCTTCCCCAGCATCCGGTAGCGCTCCAGCGCCTCCGCATCCATCGGCGCATAGTGCACGCTGCCCGCAAAAAAGCGCCGCGCCAGCAACATGCAAACCAGCGGGTCCCACCAGGACCCGTGGTTCAAATAAACAACCAGTGGCCCCGATTGTCCGCGCAGCCGCTCGCCATCCGCCAAGCGTACCGTGTGAAAGTGACGAGGGAAATACCACCCAAGGTAAAATGCGAACAGCCGGATCAGCGCCGCTGAAGGCGCTCGAAGCCTGTCACCTACCTTGCAATCGTCTCTCATACGGCCACTGCCAGCAACTCCTCAGTCCTCTTCCGCGACTCGGCCGCGCTCTCCTCGCCGCGATATTTGCGGTCCAGCGCGTCCGCCGCAATCCACCCTGACATCATCACCATGGGCATGCCCGGCCCCGGATGAGCAGCCCCGCCCGCAAGATAAAGCCCCTCCACGTCCCGACTCGCATTCGCCGGCTTGAACGCCCCATTCCACCGCCCATGACTCGAGATTCCGTAGATCGCTCCATTCAGCACCCTGTAACGCTCGTGAATATCCATGGGCGTCAACGCGAGTTCAAACACAATCCGGTCCTCGATATCGGTCAGCCCCGCAGTCCGCTTCAGCTTGTCAAGAATCACTTGCCGATACGCCGGGAGCATCTTCTTCCAGTCATGATGAGGCCGCAGGTAAGGCGTATGCACAAGGACATACAGTGCATCCCCACCCTCCGGCGCAGTCCCCGCTTCCGTCCGCGTCGTCGACGCCAGGTAGCACGTTGGATCAAGCGCCGGCTCACCTAGATCGTAGATCGAATGAAACTCCTCATGCGGATCGCGCGAGAACACAAAATCGTGATGGGCGAGGTGATCGTAGGCTTTGTTCAATCCAAGGTAGAGAACGACGCCCGAGCAGGCAGGCTCGTATGTCCGGCGCTTATCAAAGTTCCGCGCCACTGGCCCGCCAATCAACTCACGATAAGTGCGCACCGCGTCTTCGTTTGACACCACTGCATCAAATGGCTGCGGATCCCCGTTCACAACAATCCCACCAACGCGTCCGCCGTTCGTGATCACCCGATCTACTTCAGCACTCGTGTGATACTGCACGCCAAGTTCACGCCCAAGCTTCACCAGAGCCTCGGGAACAGCGCGCGTGCCGCCCATCGGATACCAGATTCCCTCTTCCGCCTGCATGTGGCCAATCGCGCACAAAATCGCTGGCGACGCATCCGGAGACGAGCCCACATACTGCGTGTAGTGGTCCAGCATTTGCGCCACCCGTTCATCCGAAATAAAGCTGCGGATGGTTCCAGCCACCGTTTGCCCCAGTCTCATCCGCGCCACATCTCTCAGCACGCTCAACTGGAATGCCCCATTGATGTCGAACGTATCCATCATCGATCCAACAGAGCGCCAGAAAAAGAAGCGATCGGAGATGCCGTGCAACTGCTCTGAAAGCTGCATGAAATCCTTGAAGCCCGCACCTAGCCCTGGCTTGCGCGCTTCCAGGGAATCCGCCATCGCTCCCACATCATGCTTCAGATCAAGCACTGATCCGTCATCGAAAAAGCACCGCCATTGCGGATCCAGCCGCACCATCTTCACGTAATCATCCAGATTGCGGCCCGCCTCAAGAAAGACGCGGCGCAGCACCGAAGGGCGAATCAGGATCGTCGGCCCCATGTCGAAGCGAAAGCCCTCCTCGGCCAACACCGCAGCCTTGCCCCCGAGCCACGCATTCTTCTCGAACACCTCCACCTGGTATCCGCGCGCAGCCAGTGTTGCTGCCGCCGACAAACCACCCAGGCCCGAACCGATGACTGCAATACGCATCTTGACTCTCCTCTTCCCGCTACCACTTCATCCCACGCGCGGCCTTCACCAAGTCGCGCAATGCTTCAAACCGGCTCCGTCCGCCTCTGCCGTGTAATACGCGCAGCAGCGCAACAAACAAATCGCCATGTGCAACTGTAGTCGGCTTCCACGCCCGCCTGCTCGTGCTCCGCTGCACAAGAATGTTCTTGACCGCCGTCATTTCCAACAGCCCTTCCGCGCCCCGCGTCGATCCAAATCCGCTCAACCCCCGACCGCCAAAGCTTGCCCTCGGATCTGCGCTGGCAACAATCACATCGTTCACCAGCACACACCCAGCGCGCACGCGCCCCGCAAACAGCCGCGCTTTCTCCTCCGGACCAAACACCGCCGCAGTCAACGCATAAGGACATTGGCTGTAAACATCCAATGCATCCTCATTCGTTTCCGCATTCAGGATCGTCAGCAGGGGAGCAAAGATGTCGGTCTTCGCAATCCGCATCGAAGGCAACCCTCCATCAACGAGCGTTACGCCCACCGTAGCCGCGCTACCCGAATCACCACTCTGCCCATTCAGCAGAACCCCCGCGCCGAAAAGAGTCGCTTCCTCCACCAGTTCACTCAGCAGCTTGAGCGATGCCCGCGTCACCGGCACGGGCTCCAGAGAACGCAATGCAGTCGCCAGCCGCGGCCCAAGCGTCGCGGCAACTGCCTCGGAAACAATCAGCCGCCGTGGAGCCATGCATGTGGCCGAGCCATTGAATCGCATCCCAAATGCAATCGCCTCCACCACTCTCTCCGGGTCCGCTCCCGGAAGCACGAAAACCGCATCGCACCCCGACAGTTCCATCACCGATGGCGTCAGGGTCTCTGCCAATGAACGCATGACAGCCCGTCCCGTGTTTGCTGACCCAGTCAGCACCACCTTGTCCACACCCCTCTCAATCGCCACTTGTGCCGCTGCGGGGCTCTCATCAAGCACAGTCAACAACCGCGCATCAAGTCCACTCTCAACCAGCAATGTCTTCAACGCAAAAGCTACGGC
>Ga0302155_10003039_pt1 | contig 11033 bp, 10 predicted proteins | sample I_Bog_N3_1_FD_193508 | JGI IMG/M metagenome (GOLD analysis project Ga0302155, IMG submission 193508) | Peat permafrost microbial communities from Stordalen Mire near Abisko, Sweden - I_Bog_N3_1 | ecosystem: Environmental > Terrestrial > Soil > Wetlands > Peat | place: Sweden: Abisko, Stordalen...
TGAGACGTGTCTATGCGGGCATTTTCCAATCATCGAACTATGTGTCTTACGAAACAAGCTCAATTTGGCTCAAGTTACAGTAGGAAACTGTTGCGTGAAGAAATTTCTCGGGCTTCCGTCAGATTTGATTTTTCAAGCTGTTAAACGTGTTCGCGCAGACAACGATAAATCTTTGAATGGGGAATCTTTGGCGCACGCCTTCGGAAAGGGGTGGATTAATCAGTGGGAACGGGATTTTTATTTTAATATCATGCGCAAGCGAAATCTGTCTCACAAACAAGCGAGTACGAAGCGAAATATTAATTTAAAAGTCATGACAAATATGCGACGCCCCTCATGATACTGGGTAGATTATGGTTTCTCTGGAAATCAGTTTTTGAACATCGTCGTTAATCTATGACTAAGCTGGGGACACAACAACGCGAACACGAAGACCATCCTCTTGAGATCGTTCTTCTAAGTTCCTAATTAAACCATGCGCATTCTGCAGCAAACCGCGCATGTTCAGCGTACCTCGCTATGTCAATCAATAGCTGCTCTCCCACTTCTTTGTCTTTGAGGCCTTCCCTGGTCATTTTGATTTCTACGCCAATGGTCTTCCGTCGGTGCTTCATTGATACGTCTTGTCAAATCGCCAATGTGAGTGATGTCTCCGCTTCCTGAAAAGAAAAATAATCGCCCTCACTCCTCTCCGGCTGGCAGCGGGGCACGTAACGTTCTGGGCGGATAGAACCCTTGTCGTCCGCGGGCGTAATCGTCGGTGAATTCGACGGCATTCAAGGCGCGGGCTGTAGCCGGATGTACTACTTCATTCTCAAGAACAATGATCTGGCCAGGGCCTTCGAAGCGTGACAGCCAGCCATAGAAGCTTGTGTTAACCGTGGCGGTTGGAATGTCTCGATCCATGTTGTCCGCTGCCTCCTTCTGAGCGTAAGCTTTTAACGGCGAATCCAACACGACTACGCCCAGGTGGGGATGACCTTTCTCCAGTGCGTGTTGCATCAACGCGATAGTCATAGCTGAAAGGAATAGGCCGCGCTTGCCCGCGCCATAACTGAGACGTCGGCGACCATCGATGACTAAATCGCAAGCAGCTGGGTCAACGTACACCGATTCGATGGAAATAAACCCCCATTCGTTAAGCATTTGACGCGCTATCACTCCGACTTCGTCGCCGTGAGACCCTACGTTGCGGACGAGGGCGGTCCTTTTCTGCTTCGTTTCCTGCTCGAGAAGGGTGATCTCTCCCTTAAGTCGATCAATTTCATCGAAGGCGTCCAACCATGACGAGAAACGCGTGTGAGACTCGGCAAGCGCACGCGGATCCATATCAAATTCCTGCCCTGTGGCCAGCAAAACAGACGTCTCTCGCTCTTCCAAGAGCTTAAGGGACGTCGTTAAACGTTGAACTTCGGCGGTAGCATTTGCGATGCGCGTCTCCTCGTGGGCTACGGATGCCCGCAGGCCGCGCTGAAGTTCACGAATTTTCTCAGCCTCGGCGGCAATTGCCTCTCGGTATTTCGTCGGCGGCCTAGATTTTAGATTGCTGGGATCCACGTGCTGATTAACGGGCGTGTCACAGAGTGGGCAAGTCGTCTCTTCTAGGACCTGGAAGAAGGCAATGCTCTCATCCGTGGCTCCGAGCCGGGCAAGGTCGCTTGAATACTTTTGATCCAGCAGCATGAAACGCTCGCGGATCGACGTAGCACTCGCGAGCTGTGTCGATGCAACAGTCAGATCACCGCCTTCCACTCCGATTTGCCGTCGCAGTTCCTTCAGAACTAGCGAGCGCACCTGGAGCTGCGTAGTGAACATGTCAAGATGCTCATCGACCCGAGCCAAGGCCGCGACGGTCGATACACGATCTATATCAGGCGGAATGATGCCCTGCAAACGCGCCAATTCCGATTCTGCGACCGCCAACTTACCTTTGGCTTGGTCTTTGAAGGAATTGCTTTTGTAGAGCTCCACGGCGGAATCGTCGAGCCCGCTGAGAAACAGCGAGTAAGAAGATACACGCTTGTCGGCCCCATGACCTTTGCCCTTAGTCGCGTCTTTTGAAATCATCCCGGGCTGGGAAAGCAGCGCCCAATGCCTCAGGTCATCACCGGTGATGAAACCCTTCTCACTTCGTGAGCGAAGCACCTTTTTACCTTCCGCTCCAGAGAGCTTGACGAGTAACTCACCAAGATCCTGATCCAAATCGTCAAGGGGGGGCAACGCACCGTCAACGACCCAAATTTCGTCCAGCCGCCATAGCACACGCGCAGCACCGCCAGCCATTGCCTTGCGCACACGGTACTCATGCATATCGTGCAGGAAGGCAAGCTCAAGCAAATCGTAACCTTCTGACTCTGGGAAATGCTCAAGTGTCCCTGTCCCGCCCAGCAGGAACCAGATACAGTCCCAAATATGGGACTTGCCAGTGTCGCTGGGCCCCCGAATGAGGGTGTGATGTTCGCCAAACGGCACGACGGCGGGCAATAGACCAGGACCGCTTACCGACAAGTACTTCAGCGTTATTGCCATTGGGGTCCTCGTGCGTTGGAAGCTTCAAATTCTGCACCCCACAGGTGCCCTTTCTCGGCGAAACTTCTGGTCATGTCGCGCGAGCTGACTTGGGCGAAGGCCGCAGCCGCCCACTCACACCGGTGTTCTAGTTCACGCAAGTAGGGGGACATCAGTGCGCCGACCATGCTCCTTGCGTTAGCCCCCGCGAAATAGCTTATGCCTGTCTCATCCATGGTTACGGCGACGAGGCTACGGGTGCTCATCAGGTAGAGGCTTTGAGCGATGAGGTCGCGGCGGCTCAGGTATTCGCCGCCACGGTATGGCACCGGGGTGTGCAAGCTGGGGGGGCCACCAAGATCATTTGAATACACGACGGCATAGTCAAGAAGAACGAGTTTCTGGAGGTCGGCACCGGCAGGATGTAAGGAATTGAGCAAGTAGACCATCCTAACGCCCAGTTCATACGGCGAGTTGAAGGCGGCGATAAGCTTGGACTTCTTCATTTGACCCACTTGAGCTTTCCTCCGTTGACGAGATGATGGCAAGCTCCTGGTAGATCACCGCCACGAAGCTGAGGTGACAAGCGACTCTCCTGTACTTGCAACGACGACGCCTTATCGACCGCTGCATCGACACGCTCCACTCCCGTCTTAAGACGGAGTTGCGCGACAGTCGGCCGGATTCCTGCGTCGACCATATCCAACAGCCGCTCAAACTCCAACTCGTGCGGGTAAATGTCGCGGCTGAAGCGCTGAAGACCTTCCGCGCAATAGAAGGTCTGCCGCTGTGCAGTGAGGTGTTCTTCGTAAACACTGCCATCCACATTGGCCCGAGTCACAGGTGAGGTTTTGTGTTCGGTGTAAGCACGCAGAAGTTCGTCAATGTATATGCCTTCATGTCCAGCAGGCTGGGCAGGCATCGGATCATCGTCGCCGCGATTAGGCACGATACCGAACAAGTCATGGTGGACGACCTTGTCAAGAGAGTGCCAGGCCAATAGGTCGTGAACGGGGCACTCGACGAAGCGATCGAAATCAAAATCGTCGATGGCAGACTGCACGTCTTGGGTCAGCTCGGCCGCTCTGCCTTTCATGCCGGTGTGCTCATTTTTCCATGCATCGAGGAACTTCGCCTTAAAAGCTGTGGCTCCTGAGGCCATCGTGTTGTGAAGGTCATTGCCGACAGCCCGTGGGCAACAAAAGTAGTAGTAACGCGGACGGGGGTAGGTTTTCAAGGCTAGCTGCTTAAAGAACTTCGCCATCTCCGGAAAAGCATCGCTATGGGTGAGCCCTTGAGCGTAGTGCTTGGCTTGGTACAGGTCCCAACCGTCTAGCACCAACGCCTGGCCAAGCCGGGCCTCAATGTCACGACCACCGTCGCCCGCGCCTCCTAAGCGCTTGACAGCCGCATATTGGCTCCCGCCAGAAAGAGGGCGCATGCGCGCGGCAGCGAGAATCAATTCTTCCCATTGGTCAGGATTGAGCAGAAGGATTTGTGACGACGGCTGAATGACGCCGCCCTTCGCTACCAGTTGGTTTTTTCGCGGTTTTGGAGTTGTTTTTGATTTTGGTGGCATAGTGAAGGTCGCTTGAATCCCCTGGACGAAAGATGCCTATCGCATAATGATAACAGTATGCAGACGGGAAAATACCGTCGCGGGGCATCATCAAACAGACTGGTCTCAAAGCTGAACATATCTGTTCGGCGCGCCTGAGTGCCCAGCATGTACTACAGCTTGAAAACCGGCCATGAAAAAAATGATCCACAATGCACAATACAAAACGTGTTCATTCCATGGATGCTGCAGACGCGCTCACATTCCATAAAACAGAGATTCTTAATAGCACTCGAATTATGAAAGTGAATTGCAACTACACCTCTGCTCTCGTTTTATCAATTTTTTAGGATCGGACTCATTACATATATTCCGGCATCGAGACATTCTGTGATCAGCTTTATAGTCCATTCGATCTGAGCAGTTGTTGGTCCCATCACCAATATCTTGCCCCCATCTTCCAGTTCATGATTTAACGATGACAATGTGCTGTGAGCGGCATGTTGTGAAAGAGTCCGATATATAGTTTCGTATAGATGCCCCAGTTCAGATGCCATCGCAGCATCGTATACACTGAAGGCGGGCCCTTTTTGCTCTTTAACTATCGACTCCAAGCGCTGACGGTCATCCGAGCTTAGAACTGAGCTAATTTCCGTATGAGCCAGCATGCGCTTCACGTGTTTCCCCTTTTCAATATCATCATGGGCTAACATCCTCTCTAGAACTTCCGGCTTACGCACGAGTGCTGTCGCGTGAAACAGTGTCTCTACTGCACCGCGCAGGGTACCCTGAGCATCAGGGATCATCCCCCTCTCCGCCAGCAGAAATGCTGCTTGGCAAGCGCGAACGCATTTTGACCACATCGCTACAGCAATTCGCTCCGAGGGAGCATGATCGCTAAACACTAAATTCTTAAAACCGGTTGCTGCAAAATTTGCTTTTTCTACGCAACGACTGCAGGCTTCAGAATATTGGGCCCAGACTTGTAAGCGGAAGTTTTCGATATCTGCCGACAGAAAATTGTGCATTGACTGAGACCTGGTTAATTCGTGTTAAAAAGGAAGAAGTAAAGAAACCACATACTTTAAACTTTACGTTCACCAATGAGCCTTTTTTGATGACAACAGTGGCAAGAGACGAATTTATGTTGATTTATTAAAAACGAACCCACTTTCCCAGGAAATTTGCATTCTAAGTTGACCCATTTTTAGACCACAATCCTGCTCATGACAGCGAGCGGGAGAACGGAGTGATAAACGTGGCCTTACTTGGAATTATTCGACGCTGGTACATCAGAGACCGCATCTCGATCCGGGAAATTGCCCGTAGGCTCGACATTTCCCGCAACACAGTTCGCCGCCACATCCGATCCGGTGTCAGCGCCCCCTCTTATCCAGCAAGGCGTTCGCCTAGCTCGCACGACGACTTCGCTGCCAGACTCTCTGCCTGGCTCAGCGCAGAGGCGCTTAAATCTCGGAAGCAAAGAAGGACCCTGAAACAGATGTTCCTGGACATAAGGGAGCTTGCTTATGAGGGGGCGCATGATTCATTAGGGCCTGGAAAGCGGATCAGTTAGAAAGGGGCAAATAGGCGAGCAAATCAACAGTCAGTAGTTCATATCCAGATCTGGCGCAGTTTTTCAACAGCGTCTGACCCACTCTCCATATACAACTCTAGCACCGACTTCGGGCGCGGCTTTAGCGAGTCGAGCCACTTCCGGCTTCGAATGGCACATTGCTGCTCATAAGGCAACAGAGCCCAAGGTGCTTTGCACGGACGTCCTGCATTGAGGGCCAAGGCGTCAGCTTCCGGGTAAATACAATCGAACACGCGCAATGGCGAATTGGCCGGTCGCGTCTGGTCCTGGGCGAACACGAACTGCGGCGACGATACCGTGTCCTGTATCGAGACCCGCATTCCTTCCTTGGCGGTGTGGTCGATAATCACCGCCCAGATGGCGAAAAACTGCATGTAGGTAAAACTTAGCCTTGCTGGGTCGTCCGACGGGCTCTCCGGTGATGGCTCGGTCAACCGCAGCGAATAGTTCGTGGAGCGGCGTGTGAAGAGCCCTTCGACGACGACCAGATTCTCCACGGACATTCGCCAGACGGCATACGCAAGGCAGGTCGCGCAGATACCGTCCGCGGTGAGCGACAGCAAGTCTTCCCGGCTCAACTGAGCAAGTCTCGTGAGGCAGGTCCGGTGTCGCCTGACATAACGGCGGAACACGTGCCGCCGGATCGACCGGTAGCACAGACCCGTATGGTCGCGCACCGTATTGCGGTCGTCGGTCGCCGTTTTGCTTCTGCCGCAGTCGGTCACCCGGGCGTAGCGGCAGGATCGCGATTTGACGTCTTCGAGGATCCACGAGCCATAGCGAAGTGGCATTCGGCTCTGGGCAAATCCGGCTTGCCAGCGCAGGTCGACCTCGTTCTGGTTCGTCATGTGGCAGGTACTGACGAGATGACGCAGCAGCCGGTCTGCTTGCGGCACCCGGGCTTGCACTCCCCTCCACCATTCTAAATACTCGAGGATATGCCCGATCAGCCGGTGTTGATTGCTCGCTCCCATCGGCATCAGCGCGCGCAACTCGTCGAACGGTACCTCGGGTGGTTCACCGCGCGCAAGCACGCTGTTCGTCGTCGGAACGACGGTTGTCTTCGGTAGGTCGATTGGCCAGCCGTGCCAAGGGCACTGGCGCACCCACACGAGGTCGAATAGCACGCAGTGATACCGGTACATCTCCCAGCACATCTTGCAAAACCGAAGCTCATATTCCTTCGGGCGCAGGATCCTGATGCCCAATTGGTCCCAGAATCCGTTCCTCAGTTCGGCGGCTGGCACCTCCAGTAGTTCGCTAAACCGGTCGAAATCGATCCAGCTGCTGTCGGCGCAGTCGCGCAGGCGCCCTTTCTTGAGAGGCACCGGCTGGCGAGCGATCAGGGCAATCAGCTCGGAATCCTTTAGGTTATTGAGTACCTTGATTTTCTGGAAGAGCGACCAACCGGACTCGAACGGAAACTGCAGGGCCGGATCCCATGTCAGCCTTTTAGCGCCCGGACGCTTCCACATATCAGCCTCGCTTAGCTCATAACGTCGCTGAACGACCGCAATTTCGATGCCACCACCACGGCATCAATTTCGCCAGGACTTAGCCGGAAGTCAAGACTGTCTTGGTGCCGGAGCGACAGCAGCAGGTCCTCGATCGTGAGGCAAATATGCTCCATCGGCACACCTTGCTTGGCGATACTGCCGGCAGCCCGATGCAAGGCGTCCCACAGCGCCGTACGGTAGTTCTCCAACCGAAATCCGGACACAAAGGCTACCGGAAAGAAGAACTGGGTGTAAGTGATACCGGACCCCTCCGGATATTCCGACGCCAGGTCGTACGAGCGCAGCAGACTCCCGAAGTCGCCTTCACTCACACAGCCGTCGAATTGCAATGTGTCACTGAGAAAGCGTCCGATGATCTGACGGGCATTGTTTGCTAGCAGGCTCGTGCGACGGTGGAGGATCTCGGGCTGGGCGAATGATATCGCCGTCATGCGCAGATCCTGCAGTTCCAACTGGTTGTGAAAGCACACCAATTGCTGCAGGTCGACGTCGTTCAGCAGCTGCATCTCGTCGATCAGCAGTACGTACTGCTTGGCCCCAATACGTCCCGCCTTCACCCGGATATCGGCAATTGCGTTCCCAAACAGTTGGTCGGCGTCGGGCCGCCTAGACAATGCATGCGATTCAGCCTCTAGGATCAGCCGAAGCATGTGGGCGGTGGTCGGCCGACCGCTTGGGCGAGTACTCAGTAGAGTGACGTACACGTTCGGAAATTCCTCGCGTAGCAGGTCGCGGATCGCCAGCGCACATCGGGTCTTGCCCATTCGGGGGGAAGCGTAAAACACGGTTCCTGTCCTGCGAGCCCAGACCAACTCGCGGACCAAGGCGTAAGTGCGCTGCATCATGGGCGTCGGAAGAGTATATTCGCCACCGCGGATAGGGTGTCCGGCGAGCAATCTCTCGCGAAGCTCTGCATCGAAGGCTTGAGTGCTCGGCGACCCGCCGCCGCTTGTACCGCTGCTCGGCATGGCTACCTCCTGTTCTTGACCTTCGTGAAGAAATCCGGTGCAGGTTCAGACAGCAAACGTCCGCGCATTTCATCGACCACACGACGTGGCATGGCGGCTTGATCTCGCGCCGGAGGCGGAGCCTGGATCGTGGGGGCGACATGGCCTGCTTCTTTCTTGACGCGGACGATTTCCGTTGCCTGTTTTGGGCCAGGACCGGCCGATGTCCGCGTGCCTTTACGGGTGGCGAGGTACTGCATATACAGCTGCATTGGATCGTCGAAACCTGTAACGGTGATGAGTCGCTTGGTTATTAGGCTGTTGATAGCCTTGCGGGTACGCCGGCTGTGCTTTATGAGGCCCCACTTGCCATGGGCTTTTAGCACGCCCAGCTCGGCACCGTTGGGAAGGTAGGCTTTTACTTGCCGCATATCGTCCTCGTCCACTTCCAACAGCAAGCGCGCACCGATTAGGTGACCGGAGCTCGCCAGCACTTCATTGGTGTAGTGCACGCGATCGACTTGGATGTATGGCCGACGCCCGGCGCTGCGACTGCCGCGTACGGTTGCTGCCTCGTACTGGCTGAAGCCTGCCTCGGCAGCAATCCCTGTAGGCCGTTTACGGCATTCGAAGCGCTCGGGCCGATCCATGAAATACCGAATGGCTTCCAGCGGCGTCAGGTACGATAGTCCCTCTGACGGCGTGGCATTATGCTGAGCAAACTCCACGTCCAACAGTTGCTCGACTTCGGCTGCACGGATACGATGCTCGACTGCCTTGCGCTCTGCCTCGTCGGCGCGACCGCTGTGCGGATTGGAGCCTGTCGTTGACGGAAGCCGCTTGAACAAGGTCCTGGCGATCTGGTTGAAGGTTCGCTCGACGTTCGGCCGACGCTCGAAGTGCGCCACCGGCCCCCAATTGATAGCGAACCCCAACGCAGCTCGTGCACGCGCGTGGACTGCGGCCGACAGGTGCGCCAAGGCTCCGTCGAACATGGTCGAGCTCCAGAGCGCACCCTGCGCCCCTTCAATCACCCCGCTGGGCAAACCGCCGCCATCAGGATAGCGCAGACCGGGAATAGTCAGTTCCATCGGCGTCCAGGTGCCGCTCGCCGCGTGACGGATGACCCTGAGGACGTCGTCGGCATTGACCTCAGGGCGGTAGACGACAGTGTAAGCAAGTACTGCGCTGCTAAACCGGTCGACCAAGGCGATCATGTTCAAGCGGTCGAGCCGTAAGTCGGTTTCAAGTCCCTCTGGCGTATGGAAGGCGACCGTCACGTGAGCTTCGATCTTGTAAGCGTCGATCTCGACCGCGTCGTACGGCTCGTCAAAACTCAGGAGTGGAGAGATTCCTTTTCCGACGTTCAAATGCGCGCGCGCCGCACTGTCTTCGCGGACCGTTGCGCTACGGGAAAAATTGCGATCCAGGACTTCTTTCATGAATGACTGAATGGAGCGGAGCCCTCGGTATTTCGTGGTGAAAGGCCATTCATTCCGGCCAACGCCCTTGTCCTCCACGCAGCGCAGAAAAATCCGGTGCAGGTCGCACGGCCGGAGCTTAAACTCGGTCACCGCTAGGCGCTTAGTATCGTTCTTAATGTACTGAACGAGCAACTTCTCGATGTCCGGAAACCGTTTGAGCATGACGCCCAGAGCGCCAACCATGCCAGCACGCTCACTCGCGGGACTGCGTGGAAGCTCGCTTGTTCGCGTGTATGAGCCGGTTCGGGCATACGGGATACAGGCTCTAAATCCCTGGACCCTGCCGTCATCCGCTACCTTCAGACAGCGTTTCGCAAGCCTCGGTAGGCAGGTTTGGTTTACACCTGTGAGCTGCTCGATCTCGGCCACCGGCACCCACGAAAAATATAGTCGCATGGCCTCCGCCTGAGCCCGGAATTGGGCGCGACGCTCTTTATCGAACTCGGCGTCCAGTACGCTGGGCCAAAGCTCGATCGGCACCGCGTCCTTAATGACCGCCTGGCGAGTACCCATGACGTCATTTCCCTTGGAGCACGTTCCGCTTCCAGCCGCTGGTACCGCACAGCCCGTGCGATGTCAGGTCGAGTTCGACATGGCCGTGGATCGCCGCTTTGACGGCCGCGCCGTAGACTGCTGCGCGGTCATGGCCGGGAAGATCGCTCGCCAAGTCGTCGAGCGTGCCGCTCCAGCGCCGCATTAGGACAGCAGCCAGTTGATTCATCACCGGCGTCATGTCTTGATACCGGAACAGTCCCGCATAGGCAATGGCCTTTAACCAACGTAGCGCAAGCCGTGAGCGCGTTTGAAGCTCATCTACGGTAACGACGCGGACGGTCGCCATCCCGACGCCTGTCTCGACGCTCGATACGCCGGGTTCGGTAGCCGCGACGATGTGAACCTCAAGCTGATGGTTCTTTCGCTCTAAAATCATCGCGGCAGCTGGCTCAACTTTCAGCTCGGCACTCATCTCTTCGGTCACTGGGCGGAAGCCAACGACCGATGGATCGGATTCCAAGAAAGTCAGCCAATGCACTAGGCTCCGATCGGAGTGAAGGAGGATGTCTTGATTCTGCTTGACGCTGTACACCAGCCACAGATTGCTGTTACGGTGACCGCGTCCGCGATAAGCATCAAGCACGCGTCCCCGTTGTCGCGAAGGCAATGTCTGCGCACCTGCCATGGTGGCCTCCCGTCTAATCCAATTCGGCACTGATCTTTCCAAATTAGTACACGCCGCAGCAAAGTGCTAGTTTTCTTTCCAAAACTTTGAACGAAATTTGTTGCTTGCGAGCCGCTTTGATGCTCGCCTTCGCTGTAATTCGCAATGGCTTCGATCTGACAATATTACTTCCGAGAGCTCAACGGGCCACACAACATTATTTCATCATTAAAAACGTGTCATTTTTCCGGAGGTTTCATCTT
>Ga0302155_10003040_pt1 | contig 11032 bp, 9 predicted proteins | sample I_Bog_N3_1_FD_193508 | JGI IMG/M metagenome (GOLD analysis project Ga0302155, IMG submission 193508) | Peat permafrost microbial communities from Stordalen Mire near Abisko, Sweden - I_Bog_N3_1 | ecosystem: Environmental > Terrestrial > Soil > Wetlands > Peat | place: Sweden: Abisko, Stordalen...
GCCTCTGATCGAAAAAACATTCAGAAAATATAAACGCCCTGTTGGTAGCAGCTGGAGAATGGATGAAACCTATATCAAGATCAATGGACAATGGAAATACTTGTATCGTGCCGTCGACAAAGAGGTGACAAGGGACTGAGCGTTATTGTAAGGCAAGTAAAATATCTCAATAATATGGTTGAGCAAGATCATCGTGGGATCAAGCGTGTGACACGTCCGATGCTAGGGTTCAAGTCATTTCGTGCAGCCAGAAATATTTTGGCGGGAATTGAGCTTATGCATATGATACGCAAAGGACAACTGAACCTGGTCGGGTGTGAGAACATGTCATTTGCAGAGCAATTTTATGCATTGGCAGGCGTAGTCCGTCCAGCGATAATATAAAAAGTCGTAACGGCTTAAACTCGTCTTTTTAAAAGTTAATGCGACGGAACCGGTGTTGTTCCATGACCGCCAAGGCTGGACAACACTACGCTTGGAGCTCACGTAAAACGCGTACCCAATCTTTGTGCGCGCTTCCGTAATGGAGGCCATGTTGACCGTTGAGGTCGTCGCAACTCCTTGCATCCAAGCCAAACCCTGCGTCATGGCAGCAAACACATCTTCATAGGCAGCTTCAGGGTACAGGCTCAGTGCCATGCTGAAGTAAACCACTGTACTTGCTGGAAAGCTGCGCACGGGATAAATGTATTGGTACATATTGGGCACAAAGTGGTTCTGTTCAAATATAAAAAGCGGGTCTTCCAATTTTATTTTATATGATATACATTGGAAGCAAGAAAAAATATTAATATAATCAATAAATTATAGAATAATAGTATATGAATTAAATGGTTCTATTAAAATTTATATTTTAATAGTTAGTGGATCTATTTTAAATTTACTCCATTTTATCGGCATAATCATCCATTTCTTCATAGCATGGTATTGCCGTGTTATGAAACCATTTTCTTGTTTCACATAAAGAAAATAAACAACCATTATCATAGCTAAAATTGCTTATGATTTCTTAGGGAGAAGAACGTGCATGTTGTTATTTTAGGGGGGGGGGTTATTGGTGTTACCAGTGCTTATTATTTAGCATTGGCCGGGCATGAAGTGACAGTGTTGGAGCGGATGGAAGCCTCGGCACTCGACACTAGTTTTGCTAACGCGGGTCAAATTTCACCCGGATATGCTGCGCCCTGGGCCGCACCCGGCATTCCGTTAAAAGCCATTAAATGGATGGTGCAAAAACATGCGCCGCTATCGATTTCACCGGATGGCAGTGTGTTTCAGTTGCGCTGGATGTGGCAAATGCTGCGCAACTGTAGTGCTGACCGGTATGCGGTGAACAAGCAGCGTATGGTGCATCTGGCAGAGTATAGCCGCGACTGTTTTAAAGAGTTGCGCGCAGCAACCGGGATTGCTTATGAAGGACGGCAGCAGGGGACTTTGCAGGTGTTTCGTACAGCGGCGCAACTCGATGGTGCGCAAAAGGATATACGTGTGCTGACCGATGCAGGAGTGCCGTTTGAGCTACTGACGCCACAACAAATTGCGGCACTTGAGCCGGGTATGGCGTCGATTACGCATAAATTGACCGGGGGATTACGTTTGCCCAATGATGAAACCGGTGATTGTCATTTATTTACTACGCAACTGGCACTGATGGCGCAGCAGTTAGGGGTCAAATTTCGTTACGGAGTTGAGATCGATGTGCTGGATCTGGTGGATGGAAAAATTGCCGCTGTTGTGTGTGGCAGTGAGCGGGTAGTGGCCGATGCGTATGTGGTGGCGATGGGTTCGTTTTCACGCAAATTAATGTTGCCGATTACGGATATTCCGGTGTATCCGGTAAAAGGCTATTCAATTACGGCTCCGATCCGTAATGCTGCTACCGCGCCACTATCAACGGTATTGGATGAAACCTACAAAATCGCCATTACCCGTTTCGATGATCGTATCCGGGTCGGCGGCATGGCAGAACTGGTGGGGTTTGATGCAGTGTTGACGCCGCAACGGCGTGCCACGCTGACGATGGTGGTGAATGATTTATTCCCCGGTGCGGGTGATACCGACAATGCCACATTCTGGACCGGATTGCGGCCAATGACGCCGGACGGTACGCCGCTGGTGGGAGCTACTTCAATCCCCAATCTGTATTTGAATACCGGTCACGGTACGTTGGGTTGGACCATGTCATGTGGTTCTGGCCGGGTATTGGCTGACCTGATTTCCGGCCGGCCTTGTGAGATTGATGCGCGTGATTTGGCTTTATCACGGTATTAGTCGTTGGCTGGCATTGTTGTGCAAGAAGCAGGTGAGGATCTTTGGTGCAAAAACTCTGGTCCGGTGAAATGCATTTGCTCTGATTGATGTGGCATCTATATTTATAAGTGACAGAGAATGATGCGACGGTTATCTCTGCCTGCGCTGATATCAGTTTACTGTGCAATGGGGCCGTAAAATAGTTAGCCAGTTTTAATCCGAATCAGGGCCCGGCTGTTGCACGTGCTGGCGCTGTTGCTTATTATTTTTTGAATGAGGAAATCCAATGCCGGCTTACGCATGGGAATTGAATGATGCCGCTTTAGTGCATCACGAATGTTATGTGAATGGTGTATAGATGGATACTAAATCAAAATCAGTATTTACGATGGCCCATCTGACAAGCAGGCAGGCCATTGCTGGCATGGAAGAAGTAAAACTACCCATTGCCGTAGCAGAAGCCGCACTACGGGCATGGTGCGGAAAAACCGCGACCGAGCGGAGTGTTTGTTGAGGCGCTGGTTTGATCTGATTAATGTGGTGACTGGTAATGCCAGAGCAATAGATGGTGAATTTATCTCCAGCACGATCGTATGCAAACTGACGTTTATGGGCTCGACCGGTATTAATTGTTTGTTGATGGAGCAATCTGTCCTGAGCATTAAAAAATTGTCGCTGGCGCTAGGTGGAAACGCACCGTTCATTGTGTTCGATGATGGCGATTTATAACCGAGATCACGCCCGTATCTGGCGTGTTGCAGAAGCACTGGAAGGAATGCAGCATGGTCAGTATTAATACCTAGCTGATTTCCACAGGAGTTGCCCCATTTTGTGGCATAAAAAATTCCGGACTGGGGCGTGAAAGCTCGCATCACGTCCATACGGAGTATATGGAAACTAAACATTTTGCACTCGGTGGACTATAGTTTTCTTTGTTAATAAAATTGGCTTTTATTTTTTCTTACGTAACCCTAATTCCCGCATAAAGACAGGTTCTGGCACGCTAAATTGTCCTCCTAGGATGTCTTTCTGTGGAATCCATCCCATCTTTTCATTTATTTTAATTTATGCCACGCCCAATTATTGCCGCAATACATGTTGATGCACTCACTCATAATCTTTCAGTAGCGCGTCAGCATAGCCGAGGAGCCAAAGTATGGGCGGTCGTCAAGGCCAATGCGTATGGTCATGGTCTGGACAATGCCTTATGCGCTTTTTCGCAAGCAGATGGACTAGCGCTGGTTGAGGTTGATGGTGCTGTGACCCTGCGTGAATCCGGATGGCGCAAACCGATTTTATTATTGGAAGGATTTTTCCGTGCAGAAGACCTAGTTCAGGTTAAGCAGCATCATATCGACGTGGTCGTTCATAATTCGCATCAGATTGACTTATTGGCGCGATCTGGATTCCCCGCTGGGGCTAATGAAAATAGCGGAAAAAATGTAGTCGAAAGTATTAATAAAATTCGGGTGCATCTTAAAATTAATGGCGGAATGAATCGCCTGGGTTTTAAACCGGCACAAGCCGCAGTTGCTTTTCAACGATTGCAGGCCATTGACGACGTGGAAATCGTTGATATGGTCATGCATTTTGCCAATGCGGATGATGCATTCAATACGAATTTACCTTTAGCAGAACAATTACGCCGATTTGTGCAGGCACAGTCGGCAATTAAGGCCGTGTCTGAGACATCCGATGTTGCTAGGCATAGTAGTTTATGCAATTCTGCGTCGATATTACTACAGGATGGATTAAACACGGAATGGGTACGTGCTGGCATCATGCTGTACGGTGGAACGCCAACCTTAGCGACAGCCATTTCGTTTGATCTGAAACCAGCAATGACATTGAGCAGTGAAGTTATTGCGATTCAGGATTTGGAGGTCGGCGATGCAGTTGGTTATGGTAGTCGCTTTATTGCCCCAACTGCGATGCGGATCGGCGTGGTGGCATGTGGTTATGCCGATGGTTATCCACGGCATGCGCCAAACGGTACGCCAGTACTAGTGGATGGCGTACGCACCATGCTAGTGGGACGGGTTTCCATGGACATGCTGACGGTTGACCTGAGCGCCATTCCTGAGGCGAGAGTCGGCTCCGCGGTAACATTATGGGGGCAAGGACTGCCGATTGATGATGTGGCGCATTCGGCGGGAACCATTGGTTACGAGTTGATGTGTGCGGTAGCACAACGTGTCCCGTTGGTGGTGGATAGCAATTAGGGGAGTTAACCCGAAACTTAATTCTATATTTAGTCAGTAAAATTTATCTCAAGGCAATGGACGTTAGCTAGGAGTCTATTGGACTCAACGTTTTAACCAGATATAAATAATGATGAATCGACCACAGCCGAAATACATTCAATTGTCGTGACTATTCAGCGGCAGTGTGCGGGCGGGGGTTTCCAGTAAAGGCACACCGTAGAACATCATTCTATGCGGTTGCTTGAGTGTGTCCGCGTTTGCTCTTCAATGAAGGAAAATCAATGAATATGAAACGCTTGTGTTGGGAAAACAATGCGTAATTACGATGAGATGAGTCATGCAGAATTAATTGAAATTATTAAATCTCTTGAAATGGTTCCGCCCGAATTGATCACTGAATTAAAAATTTTGGATTAACGGGGCTATTCAAACAACGACGGGGAGAATCTCAGCCCCACTTCAATAAATTTGGACACAATTTTTTCAGAAAATAGCTCTTTATTAAAATGGATTTTTGATCCAAACACCCTTTCATGCCTCCTTGTGAAGGATGCCGCTCTAAATTATTTGGGTTATTCCCGCGCTGAGTTTTTATCACTTAAGCTTCTGGATTCGTTCCACCAGGATTTTTGCCGACCAAGCAAGAGCTAGATCTTGTTAATGACGCCAGCACTGTAAAATCGGGTACATGGGAATATTATGGGGAAAATAGGAATGTTGGTTTTTTACAATTTTTTGCTCTGGATATTACCTGTGTGAATAGACCTGCTCTGCTAGTGATTGCCAATGATGTTTCCAAACAGTATTAAATGGAAGTCGATTTGATTCGGATATGAGAATGAATAAACCACAGCCAGATCTACGCTCATTTCAGCATTTTGGATTGAGACACAAAAAATGGGATTACGCATCTGTCCGAACATATTTTCTCCTTTTCGCTGAAAATATTCGCGAAATTCCCTGGATTGCCAGTCCGAGTTTCGAGAGGCTGTTTTATGTCAATAATATACGTTCGAATCTTTTTGGAATCGACCAAAATAATTTTTACAAAGGATTGTGTGACTGAAGAGAGTTTTTATTCTCGAAATTGTATCTCCTGCATCTGAATTATAAAAAGTCACACCATCTTCGTCTGTCGCCCTATCCCCGCGACTTCTCTTCAAAAGTCATCTGGCCTAATCCCCGCCAATTAAGAACGATTTTGAGCACACGTTGTACTCGGTTCAATGTTGTCGCGTCGATTTATATTTAAAGCAATACCAATGCCGATCCAATCTTTTTTGTGAAGTCATCAACGGAGTTTACGAATGCGTAGCAATTTGCAGATAACTAATATTGAATACATATTGAAAGAATCAGAAACCGTTGTATCGAAAACCGATTTGCACGGAAATATAACGTATGTCAATCAGGATTTTATTACCATCAGCGGATTTTCCGAGAAAGAATTGATCGGTGCCCCACAAAACATAGTGCGTCATCCTGACATGCCGGTAGAAGCCTTCGAAGACTTTTGGCGAACTATCAAAAGTGGCAAAGCATGGACTGGTTTAGTGAAAAATCGCTGCAAAAATGGGGATCATTACTGGGTGGAGGCCAATGCAGCGCCCATACTGGAGAACCGCCAAATAATCGGTTTTACCTCTATTCGAATCAAGCCGAGCAGGAACCATGTTGCTGCGGTAGAAGCGGCATATCAAGCAATCAAAACAGGTGATAAGACACTGTCGGTCTATGAAGGTGCCGTAGTTAGGCGAACTTGGTTGCGGCGCTTCAATGTAGTGAAGCACCTATCAATTAAAACGAAAATGATGCTCTTGTCTAGCATTTTGATCATTTTATTCGTTAACAGTGCAATTGTTGACTCTCGTTTCGTCATGGGGTTTTGGACCTTGGGTGTATTTCTTGCGTTACTGTTTTTTACCATGTTTTCCAGCGATATCGTGAGACCGCTGGAACGTGCCAGACAGAATATCGACCACATGAGTGCTGGAGACTTATCTGGGAAAATTGATTCAGATGGTAATAACGAATTGAGTCAGATGGCGCAGTCGTTACGAATTTTACAGATCAATGTAAAACTGCTGGTCGGCCAGATCAAGGAAGTAACCCATATCGTCAACGACGGAGCGTACGCTATTGCATCGGGTAATGCGGATCTGTCAGAACGCACCGAAGCGCAAGCAAGCTCGCTTGAAGAGACTACGTCATCAATGGAAGAACTTACTAGCGCAGTGAAGCTGAACGCCGAAAATGCAAAGGAAGCAAATCAGCTTGTCGTCACAGCATCTAGCATTGCAATTAAAGGAGGCGAAGCAGTCCAGCAGGTTGTCTATACGATGGCAGCGATCAAAGAAAGTTCGCGCAAGATCGTTGATATCATTAGCGTCATCGACGGCATTGCATTTCAGACAAATATTCTAGCACTCAATGCGGCGGTTGAAGCCGCGCGTGCCGGCGAGCAGGGACGCGGTTTTGTCGTTGTTGCAAGTGAAGTGCGTAATTTGGCACAGCGTTCAGCCGTGGCGGCAAAAGAAATTAAGACGCTCATCGGCGATTCAGTCGAAACAGTAGATGCTGGTAGCAGATTGGCCGACGAGGCTGGCAAAACGATGAGTGAAATCGTTACTTCGGTTAAGCGTGCTGCTAATTTTATAAAAGAAATCAGCGCTGCAAGCCAAGTGCAAAGTGCAGGTATTGAGAAAATCAATCAGGCGATCATACAAATTGATGACGTGACACAGAAAAATGGCGAATTAGTGCAACAAGCTGCTGCTGCGGCAGAAAGAATGCAAGAACAGTCAGAAAAACTAACACAGCTCGTGGGTTCGTTTAAATTGATATCGGGAGTGCGGGAAACGCTGTTATTTCATCCTCAAATTTTATCCAGACGTGTGATTCCGAGCGCGTCCTTATTCAAAGCAGAGAGAAACCAACTTTCTTAAGTTCGAGGCTAAAACAATTGGCGTTGGTCAGTAGTCATGCAAGAACATAATTATAAATAAAAAACTACATATAGTCCGCTATCCCTTTCTGATCGAGAGTTGACTCTGATGTTTGGGTCTTCTTTCCCCCCCAAAGTTATAGCCGTCCTCAATCACATGTCTACTTCAACCATGAGGAGATAGTTGCATGAGAAATACGAATCACGAAATTAACAAAGTTACCATAAAAATAATGTTAGATCAATCCGAAATTACGCTACGCCATGCCTTCCTTGAGATCACGGAAGCCGATATCGTTCTACTGCGCGAAATTCACCCGCGACTAGCGGAAAAACAACCGCTTTTCATTGATGCGTTTTACGATCACCTACGCCAGTTTCCTCCCTTGCAGGAGCTATTGGCCGATGCGGAAACGATAGCACGGTTAAAGCAAACGCAAGCGGCCTATTTTAGTAGCCTCACTGGGGGTGACTACGGTACAGATTACGTCAAGAACCGACTGCGGGTGGGTGTCGTCCATCACCGGGTTGGTCTGGAACCGCAATGGTATCTTGGTGCTTACCGCAAGTATTTATCGGAATTAGTGCCCGTCCTGCGAAATTTACTGGAAGATGAACCAGAAAAATTTCTACCCACTTATGATGCGTTGCTTAAGGTTGTGTGTTTCGACATGTCCTTAGCAATGGATACGTACATTAAATCGGACCGACAAGAAATTCTTCATCTAAAAAACTACTCCGAGCAGATCATTAGCAGCATGGCATTGGGCGTGATGGTGATTGACGGGGGGCGCGTGATTCGCACCGTGAATCACGCCATGCGCGGGATGTTCGGCCTCGGTGAAAAGCATGCCAATGATGATACCGCAATTTCAGCCGTGATTTCAAATTCGTTGTTGCTCAAGTTTATTGAGCAAGGACTGGCGCAGCAGGATTATCAGCGCGATCTGGTTATTACCCTATCTTCGCCCACAGCAGTCGACACGTATCTCCGCTGCACTATTTCCAGAACCTTACTCGATCAGCAAAATCTGTTGATTTTGATAATCGAAGATATTACGGCGCACATGCAGGCACGCGCCGAATTACTCGAAAGTGAAGAGCGATTTCGCGTGGCATTCGGGCAGGCGGCAGTGGGATTAGCCTACGTCGGCCACGACGGCCACTGGTTACGAGTGAATCAAAAATTCCAAGAGATTATCGGGTATTCTGAGGAAGAATTGCTGAATCTGACGATTCTGGACCTCACGCCAGTCAAAGAACAGCATATCACTCAGGCCGTGCTGAAGCGTTTTTTAGCCGGTGAAATTAAAACCTATACGAAAGAAAAGCAGTATATCCACAAAGACGGCCACCTTGTCTGGGTGAATGTATCCGTTGCACCTATACCGATAGGGCAAGGATCAATCGGTTTTATTTCGGTGATCGAAGATATTTCACAGCGAAAACAGTTCGAGAAAAAATTACAGCATCTGGCACACCACGATGCATTGACGGGGTTGTCAAACCGCGTTTTGCTGCTAGACCGACTGTCTCAGGCCATTACGTATGCCAATCGCTCAGGCAGGTTTGTCGCCGTGTTGTTTATCGATCTCGATCGCTTTAAAAATATCAACGATAGTTTGGGGCATGACGCTGGTGATCAGGTGATTGTTGAAGTGGCGCGGCGTTTGTTGCTGAACACCAGGGAAGGCGACACCGTCGCTCGTTTGGGTGGGGATGAATTCATTGTGGTGTTGTCGGATGTTGCACGGGAAGATGAAGTGGCATTGCTTGCGCAAAAAATTCTTGATGCCCTATTTTTACCGATGATCATTCAAGGACAAGAATTATCGCCGATCGGCAGCATCGGGATTAGCGTCTATCCGCAAGATGGCAAAGAAGCTCCGACGTTGTTAAAAAACGCGGATGCAGCGATGTACCAAGCCAAAGGAACCGGGCGTAACAGTTTCCAATTTTATGCGCGAGAGATGAACGCCCGTACTCTTGACCGTTTAAAGCTCGAGGGCGGATTACATCATGCGCTGGAACGGGACGAGTTCATGCTTCTTTACCAGCCGCAGATGGATATCGCCACCGGCGGAATTGTCGGAGTTGAAGCCTTGCTTCGTTGGAAGCCAACGGGGAAACCCATGGTGATGCCAAACGATTTCATTCCTATTGCGGAAGAAACCGGGTTGATTGTACCGATCGGCGAATGGGTATTGCGCACGGCATGTGCTCAGCATGTGGCCTGGAAGAAATCAGGATATCCCGAAGTGAGAATGGCGGTGAATCTTTCGGCGCGCCAATTTAGGCAGAAAAACCTGGAACAACTGGTCGCGCGGGTATTGCGAGAAACAGGTTGTGGTGCCACCTGTCTCGAGCTCGAGATTACCGAAAGCGTGGTGATGGAAAATCCGGAAACTGCAGCACAAACATTGCAAAAGCTCAGTGATATGGGTGTACAACTTTCGATTGATGACTTTGGTACCGGTTACTCCAGCCTGAGTTATTTGAAGCGCTTTCCGATTCATTCACTGAAAATTGATCGATCGTTTGTGCAAGACATCACCACGGATGCCAATGATGCTGCCATCGCTAAGGCGATCATTGCCCTTGCACACAGCATGAAGCTGAAGGTTGTTGCGGAAGGGGTGGAAACGGCCGAGCAATTAACTTTTCTGCGTGAACAGCGGTGTGATCATATGCAAGGATATTACCTCAGCAGACCTCTGCCACCGGAACAGCTAAATGTGTTGCCAGAAAAAATTAGCTATCTATCACGACCACATCGTAGCGGCGGTTAACGAATCCTGCTAGGGTACCGTAAAGATTCCTTCTTATGCGGAGCGAAGCATAAGAAGGATTATGCTTCGCTCCGGATTATATGAAGCAAACTCAACAGCCCCTTCTCCAGAAACGAGATTGTCCGATTATAATCGGAAGTTTTGTCGTGTTAATGAGTCGAAATGAAATTTCTGCCAAGAAAAAATTAATTCTTAAATTGAACGGATTTCTCCTGCCAAAGCATAAAATTCGTCGGCAAAATACACCTCTTCTGTTCCCGCAAAATTCAACTGAGTTTTGCGAATCATGTGCATTAATTTAATCCCAGCTAGGATACTTTTGACTGATTGGAACGAGTTGAAACCAAACATTGGTTTTGTTATTCGTTTCACTGCGCGGTGGTCCTGTTCGACGATGTTGTTGAGTTATTTCACCTGGCGAATTATCATTGGTACTTCCATAGAATCATTGATTTGATCAATCGCCGATTTGGTCGCACCACTCTTATCCATCGTAATTTTTTGCGACGCCGTTAGCATGCATCGCCTTATTGAAGAAGCGCATGAACCCCTGTTTTATCGTAACCGTCCAACAATACCATCTGGAATTGTATAACCCCATGCTGCACACTCTGATTTTTTAATTATCTGGAGTGAGCATGAATTTTGATCCGGTCAAAGTGGAATTTTGGAGGAGGCATTGTAACCGTCCAACAATACCATCTGGAATTGTATAACCCCATGCCCTCTGTGTCAAGATAGTTGATAAGTTGCCGATTTAGGCATTCTTAAATCCCAACTGGCGGTAGGAGTAGTTAATGCATCACATTGCCGATGAGCGTAAGCAAGCGATATTAAGTAAAATG
>Ga0302155_10003042_pt1 | contig 11028 bp, 9 predicted proteins | sample I_Bog_N3_1_FD_193508 | JGI IMG/M metagenome (GOLD analysis project Ga0302155, IMG submission 193508) | Peat permafrost microbial communities from Stordalen Mire near Abisko, Sweden - I_Bog_N3_1 | ecosystem: Environmental > Terrestrial > Soil > Wetlands > Peat | place: Sweden: Abisko, Stordalen...
GAGGTCGTTGACTGAGTCTGCCGCGGCGGCATGATCTTGGCGGCAGATGTATACTCGGTCGGAAGTAATAAACTGTAGAGCACGCCTAGAATCATGGCCCCGCCGGCAAGGCCCACTACCAACTGTTTATGCTCCGCAAGGAGAGTGAGGGCCTTTATCGCCGCAATTCGAACCATTGCCTCGTTACCCTCCGCAGGAGATTCAATTCCCATCGCCATCTCCCCCCATTCGCTATGAATCATCTGTTCGCTCATTTTGCTCGCCTGAATTACGGCAACGCGCCAATCAAGGCACAACTAAAGGAAGCTTGCGAGAGCATATGCTTCCCATACGGCAGATCTTGGAGGAGATTCAGAGGGGATCTGAGTCTTGTTTGCAAGAAGAGTGTGTCTCCCGGCAACAGGGCATCTTCACCACGTTGCCCCGCCAGAGATCTGTGATGGCTCCGGCTGTTCGGACAGATTCTCTAAGTTCTTGGGTGCGGGCTCTTGTTGTTGTATTACGCTGTCATGGATTCTTGCAGGCAGTTGAAGTAAGCCTGATCGGGGAATCCGCAAGGGGTTGACGGCGTTCTCGGCGCGGAAAAGCCATATCCCGGCAAAGATTATGTTGCGCTTGCGTGGAAGAGGCAGGTGCAAACGCCGAAGCAATTCGGACTCCGGGTGGTTTGAGACGCCGAAATGGCTCGTAGAACCTGTGACGCGAGCCAACCCCTGCCCGCGCTTGCGTTGACCCTGCGAATGGTGCGCCCCGACTATGGGATCAAGCTAAGTACGGCGCCGGTCATTGCGGTTTGGGAGATTATCTGGGTGATCAGGGGCAATTTCTCCATGAAGCCTCCTGGCGTTCTGACCTTAGGTGGAACGATGATCGCGTCTCCAGGCATCAAGGCTATATTCTCAAAATTTCCTGCCCAATGATTGCCCCGGCTTTGCCTGCTCACTACCGTCCCATCCGCGCGAATCAGGAAAATGCGTTTGACATCCGCTGTCCGAGTTGGACCGCCTGCATCGTTCAGATAGGCAGAGAGTCGCTTGTTGACCTGATAGCGTAATGCGTTTTCATTGTAGACCTCCCCGGTAACTTGAACAGTGCCGAGCCGGGGTGGAATGTAAAAACTGTCCCCATCTTCCAAAGGGCAATCCGGAATGTCTTCTCCCACTTTTGCATCGAGCTTGATTCCGAGAACAACACGGCCTGTCGGCTGTACTGCAGAAAGCCTGTCGATGAGAACCCTCTGCATTGCGAACTGAGCCTGTTGATCCGCGGCTTTTCCACTTGTGGCCTGGGAAGCATCGGCGTTTTGTGTGTTCGCATAAGCCGAGAGGAGTTCCTTCTGCATCCGGTCGATCGACAGCTTGAGTTGTTCTTCCTGTACCTTTCGGGTTGAAATGCGCGTCAACTGTGAGGCGTAGAGGTAGGAGTGCGAAGTCAATCCGCCCGCGCTCTCCACCACTTTCCGCAAGGTGTCGCCGGGATTCACACGATACACGCCTGGAGCATTAACCTCGCCGCCAACACGGACGAAGGTCGAGTGCTTTTCTATGGGCAAAGGAATGTCTTTTCGCGAGAACACAGTGATGACATCACCAACTATCAAGAGCTGGTTGTCGGAAGACGCCGGGTTGTCGATGGCGTTGCCAAGATTGAAGGCGATAAGTTGCGTGCTCAAATCATGCTGGTCGAGCCTCTCAATCGCTGCATAGTCCCAGTTGATTTCCGCGTTGCCCCGATCAAGGTCGGTCATTATATCGGCGTGTTCTATCTCAGTCGGTTCAGGGTGCTGTTTCTCGGTCTGATGGTTCTCCTGAATCCAATGGCCGTTCGTGATCAGCGAATCGCGAAATGGGATCAAATCCGTGACTCGCATCCCTTCATGCCAGACGAAGCGTCCAGGCGCGGCGACATTGCCGCGAAGCGTAACCGCGTTATCGAACCGCGGAGAAATAGGAAAGATGCGCAGCAGGTCCCCGTCCTTGAGTGTTCGTTGCAGGCCGGATGCATCGAGTGCGAACTCATCGACACGCCGACTCCGACGGTTCTCAATCCGCTCCAGAAGGGCACGATCAACCCCCGCCAGATTGGTCAGGCCGCCCGCACTCTCCAATGCGGATGCGAGGGTCGTTTCGCCTTTCAATTCATAAATGCCCGGTTCATTGACGTTCTCGGCAATCGCCACCTGGGGACCGACTGGAGGAATATAGATCACATCTCCAGGAAGGAGCTGAACATCGTGCGACTTATCTCCCCTGCGCAGCACATCGTACAGATCAAGGTCGACGAGCTGGCGATCTCCGCGGCGCAGCTGAATCCGCCGCATGGTGCCGGTTGCCGATGGGCCTCCAGAAGCGAAGAGCGCGTCAATCAACGTGCTAAGGGAACTGACGGTGTACGCGCCTGGTTGCCGAGTACTCCCCAGCACAAAAACCTGGATGGAGCGGAGATGGCCCAGCGTGACATTCAGTTCAAATCCTTTATAGATTGTGCCAACAGCCGCCCGCAGATAGCTGTCCAGTTGCTCATAGCGCAAGCCTACGACATTTAAGATCCCAACCTTCGGAATGGAGATTTGTCCGTTCCTGTCCACCGTGGCGTTGATATAGAAGTCGATCTTTCCCCAAATCCTGATCAGCAGTTCGTCGCCCGGACCGATCGCATAATTGGCAGGGACTGGAATATGATCCACGGGAGCAAATGTCGAAGGAACTTCGTCGAAAAGCTGTCTCCCATACACCGGAAGCAAAAAACCGACCGTATCTTCCGCGAATCTGTCGAAATCTGACCGGACGGTTATGGGACCGGCCTGCCTCGTGGACGCCGGAGCTGTATCAGCGGCATCCTCCTCCTTTTCCGTTTTGGTAGCGACGGAGCTTTTCGACCTCGAAGCAATCCCGTTTTGCACTCTGGGAACGGCCGGAGATAATTGTGTCGAGCAATCCTCTCCAGTCGTAGTGGGCAAAGACTGAGTCGAGGTGCATGGAGTAGCGACAGTAGACTGCCCCGCGCAGAGTGTGCAGGACAGCAAGACGACAGATGATAGCTTTCTGATCATAAAGAAATTACGCCTCAAATTCGAAGTCATTCGAAACTGATGACAAAAGTCGCGAATAAGAACATAGCTCGCGAATACAGATTCCCGCATCAACAAATAGTACGGGGCGATCTCACCGCATTCAGATCCTTCGCACCCGTTTTTTTAACAACTGCTTTGTGAGCGGCCTAATTCAAAAGGGAAGCCGGCGTCAGCTTCGGTCCCGCTGGGGCCTCGGACTGCACTGAAAGAACCGGAGCCTTAGCCCAAACAACATGATCTGTCTTGGTAAACAAGGCAGTCTTCAAGAGTTCGGCCCCTGGATTGTAATCGGGAATCAATTCTTTGAGCAGCAGAACGAGGTTGGCGACGTCTTGTTTTTCTGCGATGTTTTGCAGGCGTAACAAGAACGTTTTGATTTGCTTTATATCCCGATTGAGATTGCCGACATAGCTTCTGATCTTTGCGTGCGAGGTTGGAATTAGATGTTCATCCTGAAGATGCAATTCTTCGAACATCTTTTCCCCCGGGCGAAGACCAGTGTATTGAATCTCGATCTCTCGTCCAGGCTGGAACCCCGAAAGCAAAATCAGGTTCTTGGCCAGATCCGCGATCCGAAGGGGCTCGCCCATCTCGAGGACGAATACTTCTCCGCCCTTGCCGATAGAGAAGGCTTGCAAAACCAGCTGGGCCGCTTCAGGAATGGTCATAAAATAGCGAGTCATTTCCGGGTGGGTGACTGTTACCGGACCGCCGGCGGCAATTTGTTCCTTGAAGATTGGAACAACGCTTCCGTTACTTCCAAGCACATTCCCGAAGCGCACTGCAACAAACTTGGTGCCGCCCTCCATCTGGAGCGCGCGAATCAGCACCTCCGCCGTGCGCTTCGTTGCGCCCATCATGCTGGTCGGCCGAACCGCCTTATCGGTGGAAATCATGACAAAATCATCGACTCCGTGCTCGATGGCCGCAAGCGCAACGTTCCAAGTGCCGAAAACGTTCGTCTCGATGGCAGCGAAGACCTGCCTCTCCATCAACGGAACATGCTTGTAGGCGGCTGCGTGATAGACAATCGACGGCCGATAGTGTTGCATCACTCGCTTCAGAGTGTCGCGGCGGGTGATACTACCGATCTCCGGGTGAAAGGCCACGTCTGGGAAGCTCTTAGCCATCTCTCTGTCAAGATGGAAAAGGGGGGTCTCAGCCTCATCGAATCCGACCAGTGCAAGTGGATGGAATTTTACGATTTGCCTGCAGATTTCTGACCCGATTGAGCCGGCGGCACCCGTCACCATGACGACCCGCCCTTGAATGCGCTCCCGAATCCGCTCCAGGTCAAGCTGCACTGGAATTCTACCAAGCAAATCCTCTACAGCAACCTCTCGGATCTGTTTGCCCAACTCTGTGCCCTGGATAAGCTCTCCCAAACTGGGCACCGTCCTGTATTCCACTCTGGCATCCGTGGCGAATTCCAAAATACGCGCCATTTGCAGTCCCGACGCGGACGGAATCGCAATGAGAACTTTCTCGACAGCGTGGTCCCGCACCAATGCGCCAAGGTCGGCTCCTGCCCCCAACACCTGCTTCCCTAGCAATATCAGTCGAGCCTTGAATGGGTCGTCATCGATCAGTCCGATCACATTGAAACTCAGAAGGTCGTTCTGTTGAAGTTCCCGAAGGAGCGCCAACCCCGCTGAGCCCGCGCCGTAGATGAGTATTCTGGTCCGGTCGCCGTCTTCCCCCCGCAGGTATTTGTGAGTGGTGAAGAGCACACGAACCACTAGCCTGCCTCCCAAAGTCATCAAGCAGGAAAGCAGCCAGTCAAGGACATAAACAGAACGCGGGATGTCCCATGGTTTGAGTAGAAGAACTATCACCGATCCGCTCAGGATTGATCCTGCTGAATTCGCTACGACAATCCTGACAGCATCGTGAGCGGATGTATACCGCCATCCTCCGCGGTCCAACTTGGCGACAATGAAAACGGTGGACTTTGCGGCAAACCAGATACACAGGGCCGCCGCCATCGGATGGGGGTAGTTTGAGGGCAGCACGAAATCAAATCTCAACTCAAATGCAAGGACTCCGGAGAGGGCAAATACAGCCCCGTCCAAAAGATATCCACTTATTCTGTTCCTGATCAGTTTCCCGCTAAGGCTTGAGTCAGGAAGTGATATGGAGGACATATACTTTTCCTTGGATTGCATCCAATGGTGAATGGCGCGCTGCTTGAATTGACAAAAGCTCTCTTTCGCCCGGCCCTGGAGAGCGCGAGCAACTAGACTAAGGTCAATTCGTTTCTATCAGTTTCGCGTCCCATCTCTGGTCCGGTTTCATTTTCATTTTCGATGAGTTGCATTCCGGCCGTCTCACGGCTCTTGGCACGAGTCGCTCCGGCGAACCTTAAGATCACCCAGGCAGAGGCTGGTGCACGACTCGAAGAGAAGTCATGGATAGCGACTCTGAACTCCCGAGCGCCTTCTTCCGCTTTATTCAATTGGTGCAGAGGCTCGAGCAGATTTCGAACATCACACAGGGATCTAAACCTTCAGCAGAGAATATCCGCTGAACTGAGCTGTAGCTCGCAACAATTGCGACAAGGGTGAAAATGAGAGTCTTGCCGCTTTTGCAGCGTAGTTCGCCCTTCTCGATCCACGGTTCAAGGTAGCGGGCTGCGACTTCGACAAATTCGCTAAGATGCCTGCGGGCTAGGGGATCGAAATCCGCACTCAGTTCAAGAGCGCTGTATTGCATCAGCCGAAGGATTTCGGGCTTCTCCATGAGGGTTCTGGCGATCAGATCGAAAGTCCGCGCAATCGCTGTTTGTCCATCGCTGGCTTCCGCGATACCGGCCAATAGATCGCCCCGGAGATGCAACTGTCGCAGCCCCGACTTCATGACCGCCAAATAAAGGTCGTGTTTTCGCGGATAATGCCGAAAGATTGTGACTTCATTCACTTGCGCGGCGGAAGCGATCTCGCGGGTGCTGACGCCATTGTATCCATGCAGAGCAAGAAGACTCGTTGCAATGGCCAGTATGCGCTCACCTGCGTCAAGCCCTGCTAACCCCTTAGATTCAGGCATTTCGTTCTCCCGCAGTGCTGCCACACGGTTATGACCTGTTCCCCCAGGAACAGTTGAGGGCTTTGGAATCAATAGGCTCCAATTCCTCTGCATCCACCTCTACGGCGATGCTTTGCATAATGAGATCCATGGTGAGAACAAAGCGGAGACTGTTGTTCTTGCGCACAACGATGCCCTCTAACCCGGCAAGGGCGCCTGATCGAATCCGTGCCCGCTGACCAATCGTAAGAAGAGGGTGCGGCTCGGCCCGACGCAAATTGAGGCCGGTTCGCAGCGCCTCGACCTCAACATCTGGCAGCGGAGCCATTTCGCCTGCTGTGCCACCCACAATGGCCAGCACGCCTGGTACTTCCAGTACCCGCACACGCTCTGTCCGCTTGATGCGCACAAAGATGTAACTTGGGAAGAGAGGGAGATCCAGAACGACCTTTGAGCCATTGCGCCACTTGCGCGGTGAGTGGTAGACGGGAAGATAATGCTCGACATCCCTCTGTCTCAAATGCTGCTCTACACGCTTCTCATGGCGCGGAGACGTGAAGGCAACGAACCATTTCGGCACGAAGTGCATGTCCTGCGCACTTTCACTTACAGGTTCGCCGCCATGAAGCAGATTCTCTCGGCATTTAATTTCAGCCATAGCTTCGCTCTCCTCACTTAGATGGGATCTCCCACCATATTCCATTCGGAACCAAGTGAACGATTCAAAATCAAATCCCAAGAGCCCGCATGAAGGTAAGTGCCCTCATGCTTTCTAAATCGACCAGAGGCCCTGAAGGATCATGTCCAAACACTAGCACCAGATTTAAGCACGTTGTTCGAAATCAACGATTGTCTCGCTTCAGCGACAATTAGATTTCCCACAATTGTTCGGATTCCCCTTCTGGAATCTGAATGGATCGATTGAGGGTAATGAGTGTAAGGAGCGTTTTTCAGGGCCAGCCGCTGTTAATACTCGTGATTGCCAGACAACAGGCAGGCTGCGTCGGCACTCGTCAGGGCCCCAAAACATCCGTGATGGCAGCGGCAGACAGCTAAGGCAATGGATCGCCATGGAGCGACCGGTCCAATGCGCTGAGGATGGATTAATGAATCGGAATCTGAAGAGCCTCCTATTCGATTTATCTCTTGGGAATCGTCGTTCTGTTCATCGCATTCGCAATGGCCGACGATGGACCGAGGAGAGAGAGTAACAAGTCTGGGTATCCAAGCGACGCAACGGATGAGCAGTGGGCGTTTGTGGTTTCGTACTTGGCGCTATGTCATGAAGATGCAACGCAGCCGGACCATTCTCTGAGAGCTGTATGCAATGGCCCGCGTTCTATCGTGAAGACCGGCGACCAGTTGCGATTCATGCCGCACGATCTTGCTCCATTGCCGGTGACGTGTCTACAGATGTGGCGCTAGAGCAAAACCAGGGATACTGTAGCCTGATTCAAATCGTCAAAGGTCGCCGCTCTCTGTTGGTCGCGTCGACTTCAGTGCACAGGTTTCGGGATACGTCATCCGCGTAGTGCAGATGAACCCTGGAATCCGAAGTGAGAGCACCAGACTCCGCTGGAAAGAAATAGAGCATCATTCCGATCAGCTCGGGATCCAGCTCGACCAGGTCGATCCGCTCGATGGTCGGATGCTTGAGTGTCTGCGCGATGCTTCCGCTTGCGCCGCCGCCAATGAGCAACACTCGCCTGGGCGCTGGGTGCTCCAGCAATGCGTAGTGAACCGATTCTTCGGCGGCGCTTTCGTCGGGCGTGCTGGCAAGGACGAGGCCATTTTCATAAAGACTGCGGATGTTGACTGTCTCCGTCGCTGTCAGATTGCCGTAAATAGAATCGCGCGATGCGAGAACGTGGAATCCGCTCCACTGGCGCGCCAGGGCTTGTCTTTCGAGCCTCGGCGCAACCCCGACGAAAAAAATGACCGCAAGTGAAATCGCCGCCTCCGCCGCGCCCACCATTCGCTTACGGCTAATTTTCATCAAGAGGACGGCAGCCATCGACAGGTTCAGAAGAAGCACGATGCTGGCAATCTGGAATGGCTCAAGAAAGCGCAACAAGACCCGACTGGCAACGAGGCCTCCAATTGCGGAGTCGGCAGCCTAACGCAGATAAGAAACGCTGACAGCCCTGCGCGCGTCGACTGGGTCCGATTCTCCGATCATGCGCGTGGCGGCCACAAAGAGAACGCCCGCTAGAGCCAGAAAACGCTCAGACAGCCGAGTGATGCGAGTAGCTCCGGGATCGGACCGACCAGTTCGCCCGCCACGGATTGAAACAGGCTCTTGCTGGCCCACAATGCCAAAATGGTCGCAGGCAGGCTGAACCCGAGCAGGCATTCGAGCATTGCTACCATTCGCCGCGTATTGCCTCGATGCAGCGCAAAAGTGCCGCACTTAATGCTCCCGGCAGCGGTCCAAAAGAGCCCTGTCGCCAGGAAGATCCCCAGCGACATTTCGTTGCCGTTGAAGACGACCATAAGTTCGCGCAGGAGCACGACTTGGCCGATGACGGCACTGAAGCCGATCAGCATCAGCGCCGCCTTTGCGGCAATGGCCAGGCCTCGCGCTTCAAGGCTTGCAACTAAATGGACAGATGTGCTCATCAGACGGCAATTATTCATCGGTCTCGCGCGCAATGCAACCTGTTTTGTTTCAACCGTCAAGAGCCGGGCCATTCCATGCTGCGCGCCTGGAATAGGTGATGTGTATCACTGCCGGACGGGTTCAGGAGGCCGAGAATGAAGGGTTTCAGGGATGCCCCAACCTTGAGAGTGGCCAAGCGACTCATGTTTCCAGCGCGGTCAGCGGCGAAGAGGAATAGAAATGGCGAATTCAGTAAAACCGGACCGCGGCCAGATGCGGGTGGATGTGGACGAGTGCAAGGGCTGCGGTCTCTGCGTGGATGCCTGCCCGCCGAAGGTGATCGTCCTCACTGAGCGGCTGAATCGCTACGGCTATCGCACGGCAACGTATACGGGCGTGAGCTGCACAGCCTGCGGGATCTGTTTTATGGTCTGTCCCGAGCCGGGAGCGATTACGGTGTTGAAAATTGTGCCTCGCGCAAGCGATGAGCCACGCCGCGGCGAACCGGGCAATGCAGGAGCGAGCGAATGCGCAAGCAGTTGATGAAGGGGAACGAAGCGATTGTCAGGAGCGCGATCCTCTCCGGATGCCGCGCGTTCTATGGCTATCCGATTACGCCGGCCAGCGAGATCGCGGAGGATGCGGCGCTCTATATGCCGCGGGCGGGCGGAGTGTTTCTGCAAGCGGAGAGCGAAGTCGCGGCAATGAACATGCTCTACGGCGCGGCATCGACGGGCGTGCGGTGTATGACGGCCTCGAGTGGGCCCGGGATCAGCCTCATGCAGGAAGGCATAAGCTACATGGCGGGCGCGGAGTTGCCCTGCGTAATCGCCGATATCACCCGCGGCGGGCCAGGATTGGGCAACATCGCAGCCGAGCAGGGGGACTATCACCAGGTGGTGAAAGGCGGCGGCCATGGTAACTACCGCACCATCGTGCTGGCGCCGCACTCCGTGCAGGAGATGGCGGACTTGACGGCGCTGGCCTTTGAGTTGGCAGACCGCTATCGCAACCCTGTGGTTGTGCTGGCCGATGGGTTCATCGGCCAGATGATGGAGCCGGTCGCATTTCCGCAGACCGCAGTTGAGCCGCAAACGCCTGCCTACGCGGTCACGGGAACAGAAGAAACGCGCGGCAATCTGATTACCTCGCTGCATCTGGACATCGATGAGATGGAAGCGCACCAACATCATCTCGAAGCCAAGTATCGCCGCGCCGAAGAGTGCGAGGTGCTCGCGGAAGAGTGGCGAACTGAGGATGCGGAGATTGTGCTCACCGGCTACGGTATCATCGGCCGGATTCTGAAGGCCGTGGCATCGGAGGCGCGCGCTGACGGTCTCAAAGTTGGTGTGCTGCGTCCCATCACGCTCTTCCCCTTTCCGAAGTTTCATTTCAAGCGGCTGGCCGAGCGCGCGCGGCTCTTCGTCGTGGTGGAGATGAGCAACGGCCAGATGCTGGAAGACGTCCGGCTGGCGCTCAACGGCGCGCGGCCTGTTGAGTTCCTCAGCCGCGTCGGCGGGAATGTGCCGTCGCATGAAGAGGTGCTCGGTTTTGTGCGGGAACAGGCGCGGCAAATGCTGGCGGCATCGCATACGGAAGAGAAGCAGGTGGCCCATGTCTAGCGAGACGATTGTTGAGTACGCGGTATCGCACGGCAAGGCGAAGTCCTTCTACGATCGCTATGAGCGAAAGAGCGAACTGCAGCACCAGACGCATTTTTGCCCTGGGTGCGGGCACGGCCAGGTGCACAAGATGCTGGCCAAGGCCATCGATGAGCTGGGCATTCAGAACAGGACGATTCTGGTTGGTCCGGTAGGCTGCGGGGTCTTCACTTACAACTATTTTGACGTAGGCAATATCTCGGCCGCGCACGGGCGTGCTCCGGCGGTGGCTACGGGAGCGAAGCGGAGCAGACCGGAAAGCATCGTCATCGGCTACCAGGGCGATGGAGATCTGGCGGCCATCGGGTCGTCGGAGATCCTGCATGCTGCGAATCGCGGCGAGAACGTTACGATGATTTTTATCAACAACGCCGTCTACAGCATGACCGGCGGACAGGCCGCGCCGACCACGCTCATCGGACAGAAAAGCGCGACCACTCCGGAAGGACGCAGCGCGGCGAACGAAGGCTATCCGCTCCACGTGTGCGAACTGCTGGCTACGCTCGAGGCCCCGGTCTACATCGAGCGCGTCGGCCTGGGAGACACAAAACAGATCATGCAGGCTTCGCGCGCGATCAAGCGAGCCGTGGAGAACCAGGTACGCGGACTGGGCTTTTCGCTGATCGAGGTGCTTTCGCCTTGCCCGACCATCTTCAAGATGACGCCGGTGCAGG
>Ga0302155_10003044_pt1 | contig 11022 bp, 9 predicted proteins | sample I_Bog_N3_1_FD_193508 | JGI IMG/M metagenome (GOLD analysis project Ga0302155, IMG submission 193508) | Peat permafrost microbial communities from Stordalen Mire near Abisko, Sweden - I_Bog_N3_1 | ecosystem: Environmental > Terrestrial > Soil > Wetlands > Peat | place: Sweden: Abisko, Stordalen...
AATGTTTCAGAATTACGTTCAGATGAGATTCTAAGTATGCACAATGTAAAATTGCATATATTAACTGATGGAAATAAATTTGATCTTATAAAAAAGTTACCTTTTGAGGAGGAAAAATTTAGTCATGAAGATAATACAAAAGAGAATATATGAAGGACAAAATATTTATTCTCATAAAAAGTGTATAAGAATTGATGTTAATTTAGAAGGATATTCTGAGATACCTAGTAAAGAAATACCTAATTTTAATTTTAATCTTGTTAAGATGATACCTGAATTGAAAAAACATAGATGTGGAATTGATGAAGAAGGAGGCTTTGTTAAAAGATTACAAGAAGGAACTTATTTAGCTCATATTTGTGAACATATAATGATAGCAATACAAAACAATTTAGGAATAGATGTCTCATATGGGAAAGCAAGAGAAATTACGGGGGATATATACTATATTATTGCTCAATATGAATATAAAAATACTGTAATTGAGGTAGCTAACGTAGCTATTGATTTGATAAATTCTTTAATTAAACAACTTCCCATAAATTTTAAAGGAAGAATGGATATAATAAAAAATGTATTACAAAATGAACAAATGGGCTGTACTACAAACGCAATTTGTGATGCAGCAAAAGAATATAATCTTCCAGTTATGCAACTTGGAGATAGTAATATATATCAAATAGGATATGGGAGAATGAGTAGGGTTATAGAAGCTTCTATAGGAAATAAAACTAGATGTGTAGGTGTTGATATTTCTTGCGATAAGCTTTTAACAAAACAGTTGCTTCAAAATCAAAATATTCCTGTAGCAGAAGGAAATAAGGTGTGTAACATAATTGGATTATTACAGGAAGCAGAAAGAATAGGATATCCAGTAGTTTTAAAGCCTCAATATGGAAATAAGGGTCAAGGAGTAATGCTTAATATAAAAAATCAAAAGCAATTAGTTGAATCGTATATTAATTTGAGAAAAAATCAAAAGGACATTATTATTGAAAAGTATTTTGAAGGAAAAGATTATCGAGTTTGTGTAGTAAACTATAAAATAGTAGCAGCATCTTTACGAGTTGCACCTTTTGTTATTGGAAATGGAAGAGATAACTTAAAAAAATTAATTGATATTATTAATGAAGATCCATTAAGAGGAGAGGATCATGAAAAGGCGTTAACAAAAATAAAAATTGACTCAGAATTAACTTTATGTCTTTCAAAGAGAAAATTTAAATTGGATTATATACCTAAAAAGGGAGAAAGAATATTGTTAAGGGAAAATGCAAATCTCTCAACTGGTGGTATGGCAATAGATTGTACAGAAGAAATTTGTGAAGAAAATATAGAGTGTTGTATAAATGCGGCTAAAACTTTGGGATTAGATATATGTGGCGTTGATATTTGTACGGGAGATATAAGTATTCCTATTAAAGAAAGTAATGGAATTGTAATGGAGATAAATGCGGCACCTGGAATAAGAATGCATCATTATCCTTCCGAAGGTAAAAAGCGTAATGTGGGGAAAGCAATACTTGAAATGCTTTATGATGAAAAGCCTAAAAACATACCTGTAGTAGCTATTACTGGAACAAATGGAAAAACTACTACTACAAGATTAATAAGTCATGTACTGAAAAAAATGGGAAACAATGTAGGTATGACATGCACTGATGGTATATATTTAAATGATAAATGTATACATAAGGGTGATGACTCAGGGTTTAATAGTGCAAAGACAATATTAATGAATAAAGATGTAGATGTGGCTGTATTAGAAACTGCTAGAGGCGGATTAATAAAAAAAGGTATAGCATATGATTTTGCAGATGTAGCAATTATAACAAATATAACTAATGATCATTTGGGGCTAGATGGAATTAATTCTATTGAAGAGTTAAGTTTTACAAAGGCATTAGTTGGAGAAGCTGTAAAGAAAGATGGATTTGTAATTATAAATGCTGATGATAAATATAGTAAAACTATAATTAATAGATTTGAAGCTGAAAAAATTTATTTTTCAAAATCTAAAGAGAATCCATTAATACAAGAAAATATAGCTAATGGTAAAATAGCAATATTTATTGAAAATAATACGATATGTGTAATTAATAACAATAAAAAGTATGAAATTATTTCAACTAAAGATTTACCTATATCGTATGATGGGAAATTAGAATACAATATTGAAAATGCAATGGCAGCATGTGGGGGGCTAATAGGATTAAAAATTGATTATTGCATGATTTCAAAAGGTTTTATGGATTTTAAGTTAAATAATGAATATAATAACGGAAGATTTAATATGTACAATTATTGCGATAGAAAAATTATTTTAGATTATGCTCATAATATTGAAGGATATAAGGCGGTGATATCCTCATTAAAAAAAATAAAAGGAAAAAATGGTTTAATTGGAGTAATTGGTATACCTGGAGATAGAAAAAATGATGTGGGATATGCAATTGGAGAAATATGTGCTAATAATTTAGATAAAATAGTAATAAAGGAAGATAAAGATAGACGTGGCAGAAAGATTGGAGAAATTGCAGAATTATTAGAAAATGCTATATTAAAAACTAATAAAAGTGCAAATTTAAAGGTATGCCTAGATGAAGTAGAGGCATTAAAATATGCTATAGATATAAGTAATAAAGATGATATAATTATAGTATTTTATGAAAAATTAGATTTACTTTTAGAGTTTATAAAAGAAGAACCAATGAATCAAACGGGTGCTTTAAATACAAAGTATAAAACAATATAGTAACAATCTATAGTTTTTGAATAAGGCATATTAAATAAAATAACAGGTCAAAGATGCGACGTATATTTTGCGTCAGACAAGGAAGTGTATGCGTTTGCCTCATAGCGGGCTATTCGGCGAACATGCCGACGTGAGTAGAGAACCAAAATCTATGATTTTGTGTGAATCACTTACTCAGCGAGTGTATACGAGTCGAGCTTCCTTATGACACAAAATAGACTAGCATACTGACTTGCTATTTATTTTAATATGTCTAATATTAAATTAGTTCTTATTGAATTTAAAAATATGCATAACTATTGAAAGCAACAAATATATTTTCGCAGAAACCCAACTTAATTAGACAAGATTTTTTACCTATGATAAAATATTGTTAAAATGCAAAGAAGGGATATATGAAAATGAAGATTAAGGCTTATGCAAAAATAAATATTGCCTTAGATGTTGTGGGAAAAAGAGAAGATGGATATCATTTATTAAGAATGATAATGCAGACTATAGATTTATATGACACAATTGAAATTGAGAAAATCAATTCTGGCATAAAGTTAAAATGCAATAAACACTATGTTCCTACAGATGAAAGGAATTTAGCATACAAAGCAGCAAAGCTATTTAAGGAAACCTATTCTATTAATGATGGAGTTGATATTAAATTAATTAAAAATATACCTGTTTCAGCTGGATTGGCTGGTGGTAGCACTGATGCAGCAGGTGTTTTGAAACTTATGAACAAAATATTTAACATAAATGCAGATGATGAAAAATTAAAAGCTTTAGGATTAAAGTTAGGAGCAGATGTACCATATTGTATCAATGGTGGGACAGCATTGTGTGAAGGTGTCGGAGAAGAAATTACTCAATTGAAACAATTTAAAGATAAGATTTTGGTTTTAATAAAGCCACCTTTTGGTGTATCAACTAAAGAGGTTTATAAAAATTTTGATTTATCAAAAGTGATTTTTCATCCAAGAATAGAAGAATTGATAAAAAGCATGGAAAATGATGATATTTACTTTGTAGCAAATAACATGAAAAATTTATTAGAAAATGTAACTTTAAAAAAACATAGGATTATTACTAATATTAAAGAAGAAGTTAAATTAAATGATGCTATTGGTACGATGATGAGTGGTAGCGGACCTACTGTTTTTGCTTTTTTTGATGATATGCTAAAAGCCCAAATGTGTTATGATAATATGAAAAAAAAATATAAAGATGTATTTATAACACGAACAATTTAACTTCAAGTAAGGCACATGAAAGAAAATAACAAGTCAATGATGCCATATATTTTGCGTCAGACAAGGAGATAGGTTTACCTCATAGTGGGCTATTGTTTGAACTTATACCCACAAGGGGCACCTCGTCTAGGGTCGCTAGGCATCAGATAAAATAGACTAGCATGCTGACTTGTAATTTTTTAAAAGTGCCTAACTGTATAAAAAGCCTCCAAGTGGTAATAATTTTAACTACAAGGGGGCTTATTTATGAAAAAATGGTTAAAAGTAAAAAGAATAATTTCTATATTTTTGACATGTGTCAGCATAAATATATTTCAAGGATGTACAAGCATCCAAGATCGTGTTAGTAAAAATCTTGAAGGCAATTTATGTGTATTAGAAAAAAATAATCAAGATGAAGATAAAATTAGAACTCTTAATTATGATGAAGTGAAAGATTCATTAATAAGATTTCATGTTATTGCTAATAGTGATGATGAAGAAGATCAAAATTTAAAATTAAAGGTTAAAAATAAAGTTATAGATTATTTATATCCTTATTTAAATGATTCACAGTCATTAGATGAATCTAGGCAAATCATAAAAGATAGGATGGAAGAAGTTAAAAAACTTGCAGAAGAAGTAATTAAGGATAATAATTATGAATATAGTATACAAGTTGAGTTGTCTAGGGAGAATTTTCCGGACAAGTCTTATGGGAATATAACTTTACCTCAAGGTAATTATGAAGCCTTCAGAATAATCATAGGAGATGGACAAGGCAGAAATTGGTGGTGTGTAATGTTTCCACCATTATGTTTTGTGGATGAATCTAAGGCAGAAGTAGAGTATGATAAAACAGAAAACAGAATAAATTCAAAAAAAAATAACTCGAATTTAGAAATAGAATTAAATTCTGATGTAAATAAATCAGAGGAATTAGATAAACAAAATAATGAAAATGATATACAAATAAAATTTAAAATAGTAGAAATATTAAAGAGTATATTTAACTAGGAGGAACAAGATGACAAAAGCATTAGCTATGATTTCAGGAGGATTAGATAGTATTTTAGCTGCTAAACTAATTAAAGAACAAGGTATAGAGGTAATAGGAATTTGTTTTAGATCATATTTTTTTGATGAAGAAAATGCAAAAAGGATGACAAAGCAAATAGGAATACGATTAGAAGTAATAGATTTTTCTAAGGAACATTTTGATATGGTTAGAGATCCTAAGCATGGCTGGGGAAAAAATATGAATCCATGTATAGATTGTCATTCTATGATGATGAGATATTCAGGCGAATTACTTGAAAAGTTTAATGCAGATTTTATTATTACAGGTGAAGTTTTAAATCAAAGACCTATGTCGCAAAATAGATCTGCATTAGATGTAGTAAAAAAACAATCTGGATTTAGTGATAAAATTTTAAGACCGTTATGTGCAAAGAATTTAAAAGAAACACAAATGGAGATGGATAGATTAGTAGATAGAGAAAAACTATTGGATATTTCAGGGAGAAATAGAAAGCCTCAAATGGCATTGGCTGAGAAGTGGGGTATAAAGGATTATCCATCTCCAGCAGGTGGATGTAAATTAACAGAACCTAATTATTCTATCAGATTAAAAGAAGTTTTAGATAGAAAAGAAGATGTTACAGAAAAGGATATACACTTATTAAAGTACGGAAGACATTTTATAAGTGAAAATAATACTAAGGTAATAGTGTCAAGGACTGGAGAAGAAGGAGAAAAAATAAAACAATTATTAAATAATAAAGATATGATGTTTATAACATCTAAGTTTAATGGTGCAATGGTCATAATACCAGAAGGAGATAATCCTACAGATGATGATTTGGCATTTGCGTGTAGATTAGCTGTTAGATATAGTAAAGGAAAAGATGAGGAATTAGTTCAGGTTAAATTTGGTCAATTCTCAACGGAATTTAATATGATTAAAGATGTTACCGCTATGACTCAAGAAGAACTGGATAAGCATAACATTAATTAAAATTTAAGTTATTAAGTATGATATCAGTAAAAAAATAATATATAATATGATTGTTAACAGTTATATGTATAAATTATAAGCTTTAATACAAAATTAATATATTGTATTATATTAAATAATAATGATGAATGTGAATATAAAAATTGGAGGAGAATTATGAATAAAAAGGCAATTGTCACTGTTGATAGTGCTGTCTTAAACCAGGAAGAAGACATAATAAGTGTAGTAACACCAGGTGATTTTTATGAAACAGAAGACGGGTTTAAAGTAGAATATAACGAAACGAAAATTTCAGGAATGGAAGGAACAAAAACTACTATACTAATAAGAGGGAATTCTTTTGATTTAATAAGAGAAGGAACTACAGAAACTAAGATGGAATTTGAAAATAATAAGAGGACAGTAGCTTTATACAAAACACCTTATGGAGTAATGGATGTTAAGATAGATACTAAAAAGCTTAATATTAATATCAATGAAGATGGTGGAACTATAAATACAATGTACATATTAGAACTAGGTGGTCAACCTGCATTAAAAACTAATTTAACAATTGATATAAAGGTAAATTAAAACTACACTTATGCATATAGCAAACAAAAATAAAGATCATGCATTTGTGGTATCTATAGCAGTATTTTATTATGGTATAAAAATAGAAATGGTTGTTTCAAAATTACTAAAATTATTTTGGAATAGCCATTTTTTATTTTTAAAAAAATTGCAATATTAAAATTTATGAATATATTTAAGAAAATAATAAGAAATAATTGATTTAGATAGCAATCTTTGGGTATAATAAAAAATTTAAAGTCAAAATGATTAAATTTTAAAAAGGAGGATATAATTTAAAAAGGAGGAATATATATGCAAAACAAATTAAAATATGTGAAAATATTAAATAATATATGCAATTATTATGGAATTAATGAAGATGAATTTATAGAATTATTAAGAAATAGAGACAATAAATATATATTATTACTACTTTTAAAAAATAATCATTGTTTAGAAATTGACGAAATTAAAGAGATATTTAAGTTAAAGACAGTTAAGAGTATAAATAGTAGCTTGAGATTAGCTGAAGAGAAGTTATTAGTAAATCGATTTTTTAGAGAAAAATATTTCGAATTAGAAAATAATATAGAAAATAATGCATGATTAATTTGTAAAAAAAGACTAGATATTAAGATAAATATGTGATATTATAATATTTATGTTATTAAACAACACAAATAGCCCATAATATATTTTATGAGGTGATATTAATCATAGCATTAGCTTGTGAATAAGTCAATACTAAATTATAAAATTAATTTACATAGGGAGGATAAATATGAGCGCTAAATACGTTTTTGTTACAGGTGGAGTTGTATCGTCATTAGGTAAAGGCATAACAGCTGCATCACTTGGAAGATTATTAAAAAATAGAGGGGTAAAAGTTTCAATTCAAAAATTTGATCCTTACATAAATGTTGATCCAGGTACTATGAGTCCTTATCAGCATGGAGAAGTTTTTGTAACTGATGACGGAGCAGAAACTGACTTAGATTTAGGACATTATGAAAGATTTATAGATGAAAATTTAACTCAAAATTCAAATGTAACTACTGGTAAAATATATGGATCAGTTATAGCAAAAGAAAGAAGAGGAGAATATCTTGGAGGTACAGTTCAAGTAATTCCTCATATAACAAATGCTATTAAAGATAAAGTATATAAAGTAGCAAAAGAAAGAGATGTTGATATAGTAATAACTGAAATTGGTGGAACTGTTGGAGATATTGAATCACAACCATTTCTAGAAGCTATAAGACAGATAAAAAGTGATGTAGGAACCGAAAATGTATGCTTTATTCATGTAACTTTAGTGCCATTTTTGGGAAAAGCAGGAGAATTAAAAACAAAACCTACTCAACATTCAGTAAAAGAATTAAGAGGCCTTGGTATTCAACCTGATATAATAGTTTGTAGAGCTGAAAAGGAATTGTCAGAAGATCTAAAAGCTAAAATAGGATTATTTTGTAATATGGATGGAAAATCAGTAATTCAAAATCTTGATGCAGAAGATTTATATGAAGTACCATTAATGTTGCATGATGAAGGATTAGATAACTTAGTATGTGAAAAACTGAATTTAGGATGTAGAGATATTGATAATTCAGAATGGATTGAAATGGTAAAGAAAATAAAGAATCTTAAGAATAATGTTAAAATTGCATTAGTTGGTAAATATGTTGAATTACATGATGCTTATATATCAGTAGTTGAAGCATTAAGCCATGGCGGATATGCTAATGATTCTAATGTTGAAATTAAATGGATTAATGCAGAAAATCTTGAAACTGGTAATGTTAATGAAATACTTAAAGATGTAGATGGTATTTTAGTGCCAGGTGGATTTGGAGATAGAGGAATAGAAGGTAAAATTACAGCAATAAAATGGGCAAGGGAAAACAAGAAACCTTTCTTAGGAATTTGTTTAGGAATGCAATGTGCTGTTATTGAATATGCGAGAAATGTATTAGGATATGAAGATGCAAATAGTTCAGAAATAAATCCAGATACAAAATATCCAGTAATAGATCTTATGCTAGATCAAAAGGATATAGAAAATCTTGGTGGTACAATGAGATTAGGATTATATCCTTGTAAACTAGATGAAAATAGTAATTCTTATGAAGTATATAAAGATGCAGTTATTTATGAAAGACATAGACATAGATATGAGTTCAATAATGATTTTAGAAAACAAATAACTGAAGCTGGAATGAAGATTGTGGGAACTAGTCCGGATGAAAAATTAGTTGAAATTGTTGAAGTTGAAAATCATCCATGGTATGTAGCAGTTCAATTCCATCCAGAATTAAAATCAAGACCTAATAAACCACATAAATTATTTGTAGGATTTATTAAAGCGGCATTAGAAGAAAATAAATTAAAATAAATTTGTTTTATTATCAAATTTAATATATAATAAGCTTTGAATATAGCAATTCACATGAACTGGTAAGTTTATCTTAATGACTTACCAGTTCAAAATTATATGTAATTATAAAAAACAAAGTGTGATTTACAGATATCACCCCAATAGGCTAGCGTACTGACTTGTTATTTCTTTGAATATATCTAATGCTAATTTACAGCTGAATTTCAAATTAAGTAAAAAGTAGAAAACCATAAATAGTATTACTGAAATATTATGAATTATAATCTCACATCTAATTATCTTGCTATTAAATTTTCCGATATAAATAGAAATAAAATAATAAAAGAATTGATATTTATAGGTTTATAATCTATAAATTGGAGGTGCAAACTTGACAAAACAAGAATATGAAAGCATGACTTTAACGAATTTAAAAGACATTGCGAAAAATTTAGGTATTAAAAATATATCTAAATATAAAAAGAATGAATTAATAGAAGAGATATTGAAGTCTTCTATTAATTTTGTGGAAAAAGATGGTGTGATATTAAAAGAAAATATAGCTCCTAAAATCGTAGAAGAAATTAAAAAAATTGAAAATTCAATGAATAATTTCGTGAAAACAGATAATAATGAATTTTCAAGAGCAACTACTAATGAATCTGTAAAAGTAAATAATGTAGAAGTAAGACCGGGAGTTACTGAAAAAACAAGTATAGAAAAAAAAGAAATTTTAAAAGAAATGATAGATGATTCTATTGTTGAAAAAGGAATTTTAGAGATTTTAGAAAATAATAGTTTTGGTTTTTTAAGATGTAAAAATTACTTAACTAGCAGTGAGGATATTTATGTTTCTCCATCTCAAATTAGGAGATTTAATTTAAGAACAGGGGATGAAGTTGAAGGCAAGGTAAGACAAGCAAAAGAAACTGAAAAATTTAAAGCACTTTTATTTGTTCAAAAGGTTAATGGTGAACATCCGGAAAAAGCTATAGGTAGAAAATCATTTGAAACACTAACACCTATATATCCAAATGAGAGACTAAGATTAGAAACTTATAGTAATGATTTATCATCTAGATTAATGGATATAGTTTGTCCAATAGGAAAAGGACAAAGAGGAATTATAGTAGCACCTCCTAAAGCAGGAAAAACTACTTTGTTAAAAAAGATTGCTCAAAATATAGCTAAAAATTATCCTGATATTAAATTGATAGTATTACTCATAGACGAAAGACCAGAAGAAGTTACGGATATGAAGAGATCTATAAATGGGGATGTAGTTTATTCGACTTTTGATGAAGAACCACAAAATCACGCTAAGGTAGCGCAAATGGTTTTGGAGAGAGCTAAGAGAATGGTTGAACAAGGAAAAGATGTTGTTATTCTTATGGATAGTATAACTAGATTATCAAGGGCGTATAACTTAACAATAAGTCCAACTGGTAGAACATTATCTGGTGGACTTGACCCAGGTGCACTTATAATGCCTAAAAAGTTCTTTGGAGCAGCAAGAAATATTGAAGAAGGTGGAAGTTTAACAATACTTGCAACTGCACTTGTTGACACAGGTTCAAGAATGGATGATATGATATTTGAAGAATTTAAAGGGACAGGAAATATGGAAGTTCATTTGGATAGAAGATTACAAGAACGAAGAATTTTCCCGGCAATAGACATATATAAGTCAGGAACTAGAAAAGAAGATTTGATTTTATCTAAAGAAGAATTAGAGGTATCATTTGCCATAAGAAAAACAATGTATAGAGATGGAAATGGAGATAATGTTACAGAAAATCTTATTAATATGTTATCTAAAAACCGTGATAACAAAGAATTTGTAAATACTTACTTAAAAAAATAGAATAAAAAAGATGACCATTAAGCTTATTGGTCATCTTTTTATTTGCTTGAGATTAAATTATTTGATATATCAACAATTTTTGTTAAAGAGTAAGTTGAAGATAATAATTTGAGGTTAAGTTTCATTTTATATAATTCATCTGGATTTTTTATTAAATAATTTACTGTTTCATTAATTTCATTTAAATCTTTAACATATATAGAATATCCTTCGGTAGTGAGGAAATCTATATTT
>Ga0302155_10003050_pt1 | contig 11012 bp, 8 predicted proteins | sample I_Bog_N3_1_FD_193508 | JGI IMG/M metagenome (GOLD analysis project Ga0302155, IMG submission 193508) | Peat permafrost microbial communities from Stordalen Mire near Abisko, Sweden - I_Bog_N3_1 | ecosystem: Environmental > Terrestrial > Soil > Wetlands > Peat | place: Sweden: Abisko, Stordalen...
GAGCACGGGTCTCGGGCTCATAGCGCCGGAGGAAGAGTAGCCAGCCACGGCTCAGAACTCGTCGTCATCGTCCGCAACCGAATATAGGCATTCGAAGCAGCGATAGTGTTCATCGCGACCTTCCGACGTTTTGTCTAGAGGCGGATTCATCGCCGCTATAATCCTCCCGACGACATCACGCCGACCAAGGATGCATTTGTCGGCCAGCAGATGATAACGCCGCTCTCGCTGGTCGAAGACAACGCGGCCTCTTGGCGGCTCCTCGTATTCAACTTCGGCGGGTATCGCATCGAGATGAATGGCGAGTCGATGCGTAAGAAGAAGAAGGAAGCGGCGGCTACGTCGATCGGAGGCCGCTCATGAGCGTTCCTCGCTTGATCCTCAAGCAGCCCACCGGTTGGTTCGCTGCCGGTCGGGAATTTGCGCAGGCCCTCACGCTGCTCTCCGATGGTGCCTTCAGACTCTACGTCCATGCCTGCTTGACGGCAAATCGCCATACCGGACGCCTCAGTGCAACGGTTGAAGAGTTGGCACGAGCGACGACAAGAGCGCCAACAGCGGTCGCCATGAGTCTGCATGAGCTGGAGGAGCGGGCCGTCTGCCGCGTGATTAGAGACGGCGGCTCAAAGCTCCTGCTTGAAATACGCGACCGCTTCTGGCCGTACCAAAGGCAACAGTCACCGGGTCTCCCACCTGAGCCGGAAGCAGAGTTCGTCCGAGAGGTACGCGGCCTGTTCCTGGCCTCGGCCTGCGTTCAGGCCAGCTTCTCGGCTGCCGACGAAATGATTGCGGTTGGCCTGCATCGGCGAGGAGCTTCGCTGGAGCAGGTAAGGCGCGCAATCCTGCTCGGATGCGCCCGCAAGTATGTTGCAATGATCAACGCCGGGGTCCGAACGCCGATTACCAGCCTGCAATACTTCTCCGAAATCGTCGAGGAAGTGAAGGAATCGGCGATACCGGAAAGCTACTGGGAACCGCTTCGCGCCAAGGTGGCTCGAATGGAACAACAGTGGCGGAACGCTCATCCAGAAAGCCCCTGAGGCAGCAACCCGTGGGGCAGTCCTCGGCTGCCCCACAGCGCCGAGATGCCTACCCACATGAAACGTAGTGCTTTTCCACATCCAACGGAATCCACCCTGGCGCAATTTACGCTGCATTGTTCGTGAATACATAGTGGACAGTTTTTGAGACAACGATGATATACGTTCACTCGAACCCGGCCCACATGCAGATGCAGTACAGGGTGCACACCCCGTCTTACGTGTGAACCCTGGCGGCCGGAAGTTCCCTTCGGCCCGCCGGATCCTACTACAAAAAATTAATTGCCATTTCATACTGAGTTAACGCCTTGATTTAGTCGGCAATTTATTTGCAAAGTAATAAACATATCCTTTTGAGTCAACATTTTGGCGTTGACAAAGCGAACGAATCCAGAAATTATTCAGACGTAATATCCAAACAAGATCTTCTGTTCCTCGAATCGGGGCTTCGACCGAAGCGGCAGCGGCGGCGTATAGGGCATAGCCTGTCTCGTGGCGCAAAACAGCACAGGTTCTTCGTGCTGGCGAGCGGCGGCCGTCATGCAATCCACGTGTGCCGAGAATGTCCGCCGCGATCACAAACGGTTTTTCCCGGATGCAGACCAGCTAAGAAAAGGTCGGAGGATCATGCACAACAAGATGGCGGCAACGGCAATCTGCATCGCGGCGTTTGCGATGAGCGCGGCGGCGCAGGGGACAGGCTCAGGAACCTCGGTAACGGTGCCGCTGTTCAATTCGGCCGGTGCCCCTTCGACGGTTGGGAACTCGCCCATCACCGTCTCGGGAAGTAACGTCGCGATAGGAACGACGAACCTTCAAGTCTAGCAAGAGAGCATGTATTGGTTGCGACATTCAATCATCACAAGCCGGAACGCGGTGAGGAGCGATAAGAAATGGGGACTATGCGGAAACAGATTATTGGTTTGGCATTTTGCATCGCGGCGTTCGCAGTGAACGCGGCTGCGCAGACGAATACATTTCCATCAAGCGGGAGCACCGGAATTGGGACGACGGGGCCTGGTTCGCAACTAGAGGTCTATGGGGACGCCGGAACAGGGGCACCAATCCAGGGTCCAGGCACGCTTTACTTGGACGACCCAACCAACGCTTTGGGAAGCGGCGGAGCTATTGTTTTCGGCGGTCTCAATGGAGCTGTACTTGCTGGAATCAAAGGGTATCTTACAAACGGAACATCCCCCATTTCTTCTGGCAATTTGAATTTCTATACCGGATCGAGTGGTAGTGGTCTCGTGCAGCAGATGACTGTTCTGGCAAACGGCAACGTCGGCATAGGCGCACCGGGACCACTATATAAGCTCGACGTAGCCGGCCAGATACGCTCCTCGAGCGGTGGCATAGTTTTTCCCGACAGTTCTACACAGACCACCGCGTACACTCCTGCAGACGCGGCTTTGCTTTCGGCCTTCACGTTCAATAGCAGCAACGGCAACATCGGTATCAATACAAATAACCAAATATATCCATTGACAGTTAACGGCAACATTTTGACCAATAGCACTGCAAATAATGCGGCAGTGCTTCTTTATACGAGCACCGTTAATGTTAATGGAACACCCGAAGGGTTTGGAGGAATTGAGGCGACAAACAGCGCAGCCAATGAAATTGTACCTCTGATCCTGCAGCAATTTGGCGGTGCCGTCGGCATAGGCACTACGATACCAAATGCCAAGCTTGAGGTGAATGGGAACGCGCAGATCGATGGGCCTCTTCAACTGAACGGTTCGAACGCTGCCATCTTCTTTCCTGGCAACAATCAACCCCAGACTCAACCGTATACCGGCATTACCTGTGGAGGAGACTACGCAGAGTCGGTAGATGTGGCAGGAGACAGGAAGAACTACGAGCCCGGAGACGTGCTCGTGATCGGCGCGGAAAGCGGGTCCGATGTCCTTAAATCGGCTGAGCCGTACTCCACTCTTGTCGCTGGAATCTATTCCACCAAACCTGGAACAACGGGCAGAAGGCAGACTGCCGACGCCAAGACCAGCACCACCGAAGTGCCGATGGCCATGGTGGGTATCGTTCCGACCAAGGTGAGCGCAGAGAACGGCTCAATCAAGCGCGGCGATCTGCTGGTCACCTCATCCATGCTCGGATATGCCATGAAGGGGACTGACCGCAGCAAGATGCTGGGAGCCGTGGTTGGCAAGGCGCTTGGAAACCTAGATTCCGGTACCGGCGTAATTGAAGTGCTGGTTTCGTTGCAATAGCGCTGCTGCAGACTCAGGGAGAACAAAATGTCGCAGAAATTCCGCAATCTGATTTTGCTGTTGTCGGTAGTGCTGGCTTTGTTCGGCCGTGCATTCGCGTCGACCACGATGACGATCACGATTGGCGGGCAGGAGATACAGATTAGTGGTACGAGTGTCTGGGATACTGGACAAATCACGCTCGTACTTACCGACAGCAATGGGCAAAGTTATCCCGAGACTGTTAGCTATGGGCAGTACTCCACACCTGCGTCCATCGCCTCAACATTCGGCGCGAAATTCACCAACGACTACTTCACGCAGTACGGATTGTGTGCCTATGCCTCAGGCGCTACCATCACGTTTCATCTAAAAGGGACAGCAACGTTAAACTCCCCGAGCATCACCGATCCATCTGTGTCCTTTTCTGTCGCTCCCAACGTTGTTATCACAGGCATCTTGCCAAATCCATCGGCAGTGGGCTCAACAGTTACGATCTACGGGGGGCCATTCGGAGCATCGCAAGGGTCGAGTCAAGTAGTGTTCTACCACCAAGCTGAAGTATGTTCTGTTATGAATCCGGGCTGCAGGGCAGTTGCTGGGACGCCTTCTTCATGGAGCGACAGTGCAATCGTTGTGCAAGTGCCCGCGGGTGTGTCTACGGGAGATGTCGAGGTGATCGTGAACGGAAATTCGAGTAGCGGGTTTCTGTTGATGCTGTCGACAAGCACTTGCCCGTAGTGCTGAGGCCTGTATGCGCTTGAAGTGCACATGGGAAGAGATGATCACAAAACGATTTCTTAGACGGAGTTCGATATGCGCTTTTCGTTAGGATGTGCGGTTTATGCTGCAATACTTCTTACCGCAGCCAGTTGCGTCTTGACCCTGAACCTCTCCGCGCAGGAGAAGAGAATCACCGGCCCATATGACACGTTGCTCATTGCGCCAACCTTTGAGGGCCCGGAGGGTGTCAAAGATTCGTCAGCACTTCGCGTTGTGCATGGTTATCTGAAAGAGACGAGCCTTGGGCAATCTGCAAGCATGATTGTCGATGGACAGATCGTGATAGGAGAGCCTGCTTCCAGAGAAGAAGGAGACGCTACGTGGACGCTCGAAGCGGGAGGGCGTTTCCGGTTCGATATTCATACTTCGACAGGCTCAGTCAGCACGAGAATCGACGGGATGTCCGGGTCCTTGCAGCGTGAAGACATGAATATTCTCCGTATCCCAATGGAAACCGCTGCGGCAGGTCCGTTGATAACGCCTTGGACCATGTCGGAGTCATTGTCAGATCCCCGTGTCTCGATCAGTGATGGTGGCGAGACGGTTATCGAAGGAAAATCTCTATTCAAGGTCGTTTTTCGACGCCCAGTGTGCGCACTCTCCGGATGCCCTGAGTATCTGCAAAGATTGCGCTTGACAACCGACCTTTACTTCGACAGCCACAGTTATTTGTTGATGAAGAGTGTGGATGAAATCAGGCTATCTGAGACGTCGATGGCGAAGGTCCTCCGCGTAATCACATATGGTGAGTACCGGCAGGCCGATCAGTCCCTTGTTGCGCATCAGTATGCGGAAACTTTGGATGGACAACTCAGTTGGACATTTGCGGCTTCCCGTATTTCCCTTGGCAAACCTCACGATCAATCCCATTTCCATTTCTGAGGGCTAGACCTATGAAAACGATGATGCGGAAAACGATGCGTCGCGTTCTTTGCGCAGTGCTTGCCATATTGGCGTCGCAGACCCTCATTGGGCAATCGACATTGACCTCAGTTGGGAAGCCTACGGGCTCCGCGATCTTTCCGATAGAGCATGGGTTTGTTGATCTCAGCAATGGAAATGTGCACCTGGAGATTCCGATCGAGGGCTATAAGCAACGCGGTGACGTGTCGGTCCAGGCTGCGTGGATCTACGATAGCAATATTTGGTCTTTTTCTATTAACCCGACAACTGGCAAACCAACTACATGGGAGCCGTACAACGTCCTTGATTTCTACGCTCATGACTCCTATGGCGGCTGGCGGTTCAACTATTTGCCGGGGGCGGCGTACACGATCACGCCGGGAGGCCCCAGTTTCTCCTGCACCTTGCCAAATGGGTCCAACGAAACCCTGTCGCCGAATGGCTCTTTTACTTGGTATGACAGCAGTGGGACCTATCACACCTTTGTCATCCAAACAGTCGCCTCGACAACCTGCACGAATACTGGCGTTCCCACGAATGTTTCGTCCGGGGCAACTTATGCGTCCGACGGCAGTGGCTATTATGGAACTGTTTCTAATTACACGGACCTCAATGTTTGGGCACCCAATGGCACACAGGTACTCAGCACAGCATCCGGCTCTCCGCTGGCGGTACAGGTCGATCGCAACGGCAACTGCCTCGCATGCAATGGAACAGGCGACACACTCGGGCGCAGTCCCATCAATGCGACGATTGATCCTCAGAACGCAAACGTCGAATATCTTGATGTGACGACTACCGGTGGCGGCTCAGTACGCTATACGATCACATTTGAATCCATAAACCTTGCAACCAGCTTCGGGGTGTCTCTCGGAGGTTCTCAGGTTCCCGAATTTTCGGGTTCGTTGCAAGTACTAGAAAATATAGGCCTTCCAGATGGCACATCCTATGGGTTTACATACGAGAACGGGACGTATGGGGAACTCAAAGGGATCACATTGCCCCACGGCGGAAGCGTTGGTTTATCTTATTCAAGCAGCAGCGCGTCGGGTGTCACCATGCCCGCGCGCTGGCTTAACCAACACACCGGCTCGGATGGCACCACGAACTTTACTCTGACAGTTCAGACCAATGCGTACACTAACCCTGTCACCAACAACGAATGCAATGTCTATACCAATGCAGTAACTAACACGACCACTTCGACGATTGATGCGGGGTCCGCAGTCGGGTACAAATTTCAGAATTGCGGTGAAGGATCTTATGACATAGAAGAAGATTATTATCACGACAATAGTAGCGTCGATAACAATAAGTCTGACATGTCATCGATCACGACGAAGACTTATGACTATACAAATAAGTGCCCCAATCTTGGATGTACCAGCTATTACGTTCCAGGAACCACCTCAACTAAAGAACCACAGCTCGCGCAATGGATCAATGTCACAAGCATTACTCAGACCATATGGGATCCATGTTATTTATGGATTACAGCGGGAATCAATTATCAATATGTTGGAACGGCGGGCGCTGGGCTTCCAACATATGCCAAGCAGACGGATTTTAAGATTACCAGCAACCAGTGGTGTCCTAATATCCCTCCTAGCGAAGGCAACAGAGAGGTTGATACCGCGTATGGCTACAATGTCAACGGTGCACTCTTCCCCACATCGAGGACGTTCAAAGACTCTACTGGAAATCCAATATCCCAATTTGCTTATTCGTACGATCAGCCGAATTCCACAACGACTTGTAAAGCTGGAGAACCGAGCCATTTGGTAACGGCTCCAAGCGGCACTCCAAACCTCACGAGTGTCAGCGGCAATAGAGGAAATCTCACATCGATCACCGCAACCGATCCTGCTTCAGGAGCAAATCGTGTCACTTGCTTCTACTACGACACGGCGGGCGCGGTGCAGGCAACAATCGACCCAAAAGGGTACGAAACCAGCTTTGTCTATGATCCTACGGATACATTCCCAATCACCACGACGGCGCCGAGCACGGGAAGTGCTAGCCACGTTACATCTAAGACCTACGACCCCAACACCGGTCAGGTGACCTCGTATACCGATCAGAATAAGCAGAAAACAACATACAACTACGATTCACTGGGAAGGCTGCATACAGTAACGCTCTCAGGTGGCGCAAGCCCAATCACGCTCAAGACGATTACCTACCCGTCGGCAAATGAAACGGATGAAGTAGATCAGCGGTCGTCCACTACCGGAACTCTCACGCAAACATTTGTAGATGTATACGGCCGCACAACCAAGACGGTCTCGGGCGGGATCACACAGGATACCGTCTATGATCCGCACGGACATAAGTATAGCGTCAGCAACCCGCATATCGTAGGGACGCCTTCGACAACGGACGGGACGACCTACTGGTCCTACGATGGGTTGGGAAGAGTGACCTCCGTGACAAATCCAGCGGGGGAAAAAACGTCCTATAACCATTGGGGAATAAACCTATTCATCACGGATCCGCTCGGTTTTATGACGATTCAAACCTTCGATTCTTTTGGAGATTTGACAAGCGTTGAGGAGGGGGCCAAGCAGACATCTTTTGATGAGAGTCCTTCAGGCGACCAATGGTTCGCAAATACAAACACTGCTTATCAATATAACGGTTTCGGAAAGGTATCCAGGATTGATCAATATGGCGACGGATCTAGCGCGGACCGGGTAAGAACATTCACATACGACGGATTCGGGGAAGTTATCTCTCAGACGACACCTGAGGCCGGCACGCTCCAAATCGGTTATGACAACAATGGAAATGTCACAAGCAGAACTAACCAGAATTCCGGGTACAACTCGACTCATTATGGATACGATGCACTGAATCGACTCATCTCGAAGACGTTCTGGAGTGGCTCGACTCAGTTGGTTTCGCCGGCGTACAGCTACACTTACGACGCGCTGGACAGTTCCGGGGATCCGTACGGGAAAGGGCTCCTGACGGGCACATCCAACGGATCGAATGTTCAAACGTTGTTGACACACGATTCGATGGGCAGGCTCGTCTCCACCAGTTACTGCTTACCAAGCGAGTACTCACAAAACGGCTGCTCCTTTCAATACCAGGTTTCCGCTACCCACGACTACGCGGGAAATATGACCTCGCTCACGTATCCAGATGGACGCCAGGTGACATGGACCTATAACGATCAGAATCTTCCGGTCAGCGAGACTTACGCACAATTCAATTCGGTTCCCGTCAATACCCTCTATGTATCGAATCTGTCGTACACTCCTACCGGCCAGGTGCAGCAGGCAGTATTTGGTAACGACATACAAGAGGCTGCAACTTACAATGCCAATCAGAACATTGCAACGCTTACTTATGTTTCGGGTACATTTCCAGCTCCTATAGCGGAGAAGAGCTATACATGGTCCAATAATTCCGCAAACCTTCTAAGCGTCGTCAACGATCTTGCCGACTGGCGGACGCAGACCTTTTCCTACGATTCTCTCAACAGGATTGGGAGTGCGTCCGATACGGGAGCGGCGGCGAACGCATGTAACTCAATCCTCCCCGCTATCCCGCAGGCAAGCGAAAACTATACGATCGATGCCTGGGGAAACATGAAGGAGTCCGGAACCTGGAGCTTTCAGGCAGCCATCGGAACGAACAACCAGATTGCCCCTGGCCAAGGCTACTATTACGATTCAGCGGGGAATCAAACTCAAGATGCCCTTGGCAACACGTACAACTATCGCCCAGACGGGCTCATGTCCTTAAGCGACGGAGTCATCTATACCTATGACGCAAATGACCAGCGCGTGCGCAAGGACGGGACCAGTTCCAACGAGTACATCTATTTCGGCGGGCAGCTTCTGGCCATGCGCAACGCCGGTACCGGAGCGTGGACGGATCAGATCTTCGGCCCATCCGGGTCGTTGGCTCTTGTCCCAGGCACGCAGACAGGCTCGCCCATCTACCGGATCAACGATCATCTTGGGTCACTGAACTACACGTTGGATGCAAACGGAAACATCCTTGGGGTTGCGAGCGCACTTCCGTACGGTGACTTGACGGTCAACACAACTGGCGACAATTTCCCATTCACCGGCCTCGAAGCGGACGCGAACGGCGCCTACCACGCGCTGCATCGGGATTACGCTCCCTCGCAGGGAAGATGGCTTTCCGCCGATCCCTACAACGGAAGCTACTCGCTCGCCGATCCGCAAACGCTGAACCGATACGCGTATCTGAACAATCGCCCCATGAACGCAACGGACCCGACGGGCCTCTGCGACGACGGCGACTATCTGTGCGATCTGGGGGACTTGTTCGATTATCTGGATTCTGGCCTCGATTCTGCCGCCGCTAGTGTGCAGTCGTTTACAGGCGTATCTATTCCCGATGAGTGGCTGCCGAGTACGCAGACCTTGCTTGCGAACAACAGCGAGGATGCCGCGCTGTCGGAAGATGGATCGAGCACCATTACGGCGCAGGGCGCGCTTGTCGGCACCGCGATGGCCGCCGGCAACCTTCCCGGCGTGGGAGCGGTTTTCAATGCCGGGTTGGCCGGGTATTATGCATACCAAGGGGAATACGGAACGGCGGCGGCTTTCGGGGGCGCAGCGGTTGCTTCCATGGTTGGGTTGCCGGGCGGCAGCGAGATCGCCGATGGGGTTGAAGCGGTTGGAGAGGCAGAAGCAGTTGTAGAACCTGCGATTGAGGCGGCATCCACAGCAGGGCCCGAATTGATCGGCTCATTCGATGTGCCGCAGGGAATGACGTTCGGTACGACGACATTTGGGAACTACGCCCACGAACAGACGGCTACCCTTCTAGAGAACAACTTCCCAGATGTTGCTGACGCGGGGGGATTTGCATTCCGAATACTGCCTGGCCAGACGGGAGTAGACGTTACGGTTGGGGGGGACTTCGTGAATCAAGTTGGTTTTCAATTCGGCGAGATCAAACCACTGTCAGCGTCCGGCCAGAGGAGCTTTAACCGGCAGGTTGGTAACTGGAATTTGCCAGGAGCTGTTCAAGCTATCACTTATGACGGTTTGGGCAATGTTTACCTGGGATTTAATTGAACGGGGGCATTAGATTTGGTGCTTTCAAATGATTATAACCAGGTGATTGCCGAGAGCCGACAACAACTGCTCGAAAATCCCAACAACATGAGCGCTGTCGGGCGGATGGCCCGTGCTTTTTGCGCCAAGGGGGAATATAGAGAAGCCCTTGTGGAATTCGAACGCCTCGCGGCGCATCACAGAAAGGACGAGATAACCAACACCTTGGCGCCAAGCAATCCAGCATACGGGATTGACACTTCAACTCTGCATTGGCTTCTGGGAGATCGCACCAGTGCAACTTCCGAGATGCATGGGCTGGCTGCCGGTGTTCTAGATGGATCAATCAAGTATGGGGACGCAGGGGGGGGGATGCGGCAAGGCCTATTGCTCTATTTTATGGGGATAACAGCCAAAATGCCCAGCGAAGCTGCGTATGCGCTGAAATATCTGAGAAATCGCGTAGAGAAGTTGAGAAAACAACTCGGGGTACATATGAACGTAGCTTGGCCATGTTCCGTAGCTCAGTATCTCCTTGGCGATGTTGCGTTCGAAGCCGTTATGGAATGCGTCAATCATCAAGCCAAATTGACGGCTCCCGACTCAGCGGCTCGATTGGAGCTCGGCAGGCGTTCTAGGCTTAAGTTAGCCCTGTTTTACGATGGCATAAGAAGCCGAGCACTCGGGGAGGAAGCACATTGTCTTGCTCGTATGCGTGAATGCCTCGGGTTGGAAGACGCTTCGAACTCGCTGGAATCGTATCTCGCCCGTGACGAGGTCCAAAAGGCATCTCTGTAAGTACTTCTAGATTCTTGCATTCTTTTTCGTGGGAGCGCGAACGGCGCCTACCACGCGCTGCATCGGGATTACGCTCCCTCGCAGGGGAGATGGCTTTCTCACAGCCTTCGGTTGCTCCACATCGGCGGAATGCCTGCCCACATAAAACGTAACGCGTGCCCACATCCAACGGAATCCATGCGCGTGCAGCTCAGAAGAGCAAGAAACGAAATGATGCTGCTTGGTATTTTATATAC
>Ga0302155_10003053_pt1 | contig 11006 bp, 10 predicted proteins | sample I_Bog_N3_1_FD_193508 | JGI IMG/M metagenome (GOLD analysis project Ga0302155, IMG submission 193508) | Peat permafrost microbial communities from Stordalen Mire near Abisko, Sweden - I_Bog_N3_1 | ecosystem: Environmental > Terrestrial > Soil > Wetlands > Peat | place: Sweden: Abisko, Stordalen...
GTCCGTTGGTGGAACTACGAATGTGAATGCTGGTAGCGGCAATATCGCTTTAGGTAATGCGGGCAACACACTGAACCAACCAGTAAGTGCCACTGGGAATAACATTGTGTTGACGGATAATGGCCCACTGACGCTGGGTAATGTGACAGCTAGCGGTAATTTGACTACGACCTCGACGGGCGCACTGGATCTTGGTACGGCGAGTGTGGGTGGCAATTTGTTGGCGACAAGTGGCAATGGCAACGTTAGCCAAGATGGTCCTTTGTCCGTTGGTGGAACTACGAATGTCAATGCTGGTAGCGGTAACGTCGTACTGGGTAATGCGGCCAATACCTTTATCCAACCAGTAAGTGTCGCTGGGAACAACGTTGTGTTGACGGATAATGGTCCATTGACCCTCGGTAATGTGATAACTGCTGGTAATTTGACCGCGACCTCGACGGGTGTGTTGGATCTTGGCGCTGCGAGTGTGGGTGGTAATTTGTTGGCCGCAAGTGGTAATGGCGATGTTAGTCAAGATAGTCCTTTGACCGTAAGTGGAACCACGAATATAAATGCTGGCTCAGGAAGTATCGCTCTGCTTAAACCGGCTAATGTGTTTATGGGGGCAATGGAATTACACGGCGCTTCAGTAAGTATTGCCGGATCGGGTGCGGGAATGCCACATATAACGTCAACGTTGGCGCAAGTTGAATCCGGTAATTCGGGGTTGATCGGTAATTCACCTATTCAGTCGGGTGCATCCACGACTATTGCGGTTGTGCCGGGGAATTCCACAGGTACGGTTTCCACCGTGGTTGGAGGAACAACGGGTAACTTAGGCACTGGTACTGGCAGTAGCACTGGTACTGGCAGTAGCACATCCACTTCATCGAGTTCCTCAACAGGTGGAAGTGATCATCCTGTCCAAAACCTGACGCTGCAGATAGGTGGAACGGGTATGCTACAAATTGTTAATGGCGGTATCAAGCTGCCGACTAGTTTGGTGATCGATAATGGGAGCCAAGATGGTGTTAATTTGAATAAAGGTATCAGCCAATGAGCAACAAGAAAATGATGAAACATGGACGTGAAATTGCACGAGTTCGAATCCCCCTCGTTGCAGCGCTGGTACTTATGTTGCCGGTCATGACCCAAGCCGCAACAGTGACCTTGCCTGGTGCAGGGTCACTGTTGCAAGAGATTAAACCTGTGGGGCCGACTGCGCCATCGGCTACAGAAACAGGACTGCAGGTACAGGAAAAGCCGGAAGTTCTTTTGCCTCCGACGGCTCCGTTCATCGTCCAACATATCCAGATTAAGGGCAATACCCTGATCGATACGGCGATCTTGCATGCTTTGGTTGCTAACGATGAAGGGAAGAGTGTCACACTTCAGCAACTAGACACCCTTGCGACGCGTATCACCGATTACTATCATGAAAAGGGTTACCCCTTGACACGCGCCGTTATCCCGGTCCAGACCATCCGTGATGGGCAGGTTGAGATAGATATTATTGAAGCGAGCTACGGTAAGATAAAGCTCAATAACAGCAGTCGAGTAGTCGACTCGCTGCTTCAGGCTACGCTGTCGCCGTTACAAAGTGGTGGTTCGATTGAGCAGTCATCTTTGGATCGCAGTTTGCTTCTGCTTTCAGATATACCTGGCGCTGCCATCTCCGCGACGCTGCTTCCCGGGCAGTCTGTTGGTACCTCGGACTTGCAAGTCGATATCAGTCAGATTTCTTCTGTTTCAAGTAATGTCTCTTTGGATAACGACGGTAGCCGTTTTACCGGTCGCGAGAGGGTGAATGGAGCAGTAAATTTCATTGATCCATTTTCTCATGGTGATGTACTGAGTTTGACTGGTTTGAGTTCTGGCAATAATATGAATTATGGCCGCTTGAGCTATGAAACATTGCTGTCCGGGAGTGGCACCCGTTTAGGGGGGGCCTATTCTGCTCTGCATTATATTCTGGGTGATTCTTTGGCCAACATTGGGGGGCACGGTACGGCACAAGTGACCAACCTATGGCTGAAACAACCTTTTGTGCGTGGTCGGAATGTCAATTTTTCCGGTGAACTCCTTTATGAACACAAGAAACTGAACGATGAAGTTGATGTAAGTGGTATTAAGACAGACCGTCATGAAGATAATTGGACGGCTAGCCTGACTGGCGATCTGAGGGATGGAGTACTTTTTGGTGCGATCAGCACATGGAATGTTGGAATGACCTCAGGTCAACTCAGTTATGATGATGCCGCCGCACAAATTACTGATGCTAGCACGGCAAGAACTCAAGGCGAATTTCAGAAGATGACGATGAATGTGACACGGTTGCAAAGCTTAAGTGCGCGCGATTCGGTACAAGTTAATTTGTTTGCGCAATGGTCTAGTAACAATCTGGATTCATCGGAGCAGATGGTGGCTGGTGGTCCATATAGTGTGCGCGCTTATGATATGGGCGCGTTGTCGGGGGATAGTGGCTATTTGGGTACGGTAGAATTCCGGCACGATCTAAATATGTATGCGCAAGGAAAATTGCAGGCAGTTGTCTTCATGGATAGCGAGCATATTACAATCAACAAAAATACATGGACCACGAGCACTAATGATGCAACCTTAAGCGGTGTGGGGGCAGGATTCAACTGGACTGGTCCGGCGCAGTGGACGGCTCAAGTGTATGTCGCAAAACCCGTTGGTTCCATGCCGTCTTTGATCGATACGAGCAAAAGTATTCGGTGCTGGGTGCAACTTGCGAAGGGATTTTGATCGCGCCTTTCGGCTGATATCAGATCCTGCATCAAAAACATAGTTGGCATGCGCCAATATGCGAAATCTCTGCAACGCTAGTTTCCCGACACTCAGAGCTTGAGTGTCGGGAAAAGTTCACAAGTTAGTGCTTGGATCTTGATGCGCATATTGAATTGACCTTTTGATTAATTTTACATGCGCGCCAACAAGTGATTTTTTGCATACATTGATACCTATTATAAACGGATCACGTTGACGAAAATTGCTGCGTTCTAGTATTGATGTGACGGTTGAATTAAGTGGGTTCAAGTGGATAGGTCGCTATTTTTGCGATCAGTTCGGGAGACGCTTTGATTGATTCAAAGGTCAGACGAATGTGTTGTTCAAGTGCGCGACTGGCACGTTTGGTATCGCGACTTAATGCCGCTTCAAAAATTAGGGTATGTTCCGCGTGTACATCGCGAAATACTGTTTGGCTAGAAATGGTCAGATACCGGTAACGCTCTGAATGGCGATACAGCATACTGATCAAACTATGCAGCCAATTTGAATCGCATGCTGAAATTAAGGCTTCATGAAAGTGGCGATTCCGATCTTCCCATTCTCTGATCAGGTGGTTCGCACGATTGCCCAGCTTTTCGTCAATTTTTCCTAGTTTATGAAAAGCGGCGATCAGATTTGCTTCCCATTCATCGTCGCCGGTTTTCATGGCGTGTCGTAATGCTTCCGTTTCCAGCAGCACCCGCGTGTCGGTGATGTCTTTGATATCTTTAAGTGAAATTGAAGCGACGTAAAAACCGCGTTGACCTTCACTCGTCACCAACGCATCCGACAGTAACATGGTCAGTGCTTCACGTAACGTGCCGGAACCAATACGATATTGATCTTTCAGATGCTCTACACGTAATTTTTCCCCAGGGACAAGGCGCCCTTCAATAATGTCGCAGCGTACTTGGCGATAGGTACTTTCAACCAAGGTTCGGGGAGGTGTTTTTACGTCAGAAAACGTAGTGGAATTTTTAGTTGAATTCATGGTTCATTCTTTGGTATAAAATCGGTATCTTGATGGCGTTTAAGTCGATAGGTAAGTTGTGGTCGGGTCATGCCAAGCATGCGCGCCGCTCCGGCAAGGTTGCCGGAAGAGCGATTAACCGCTTCACTCAGCAGCATACTTTCTACTTCATCCAATGTTAACCCAGTTGCTAAAAATGCGTCACAGATGCGGATGTGTTCAGGTAGTCGTTGTTCTTCTTCCAGTGCGCCGATATCATTAATGCAAGGACTATGATTATCTAGGATATTCAGACTAGAGAACAAGTAATCTAGTTCAATCCATCCATCTTGTAGCGTCAAAATAATACCGCGTTCGATGATGTTCTCGAGTTCGCGTACATTCCCTGGCCACTGATACAGCATGAGGGCATTCATGGCTTTATCCGTAATACCTGCTATGCGTTTATTGTGTAGCGCACTAAATTTGGTGATAATTGCTTTGACCATCGGTGGAATATCAAGCACGCGCTCACGCAATGGTGGAACAACGATCGGGTAAACATTGAGGCGATAAAACAGATCGGCACGGAATTTTCCGTTCTTTACTGCAGCCTGCAGTTCAACGTTGGTGGCAGCAACAATGCGTACATTGACTTTACGGGTTTTATCGTCACCAAGTCGTTCTATTTCACCTTCCTGCAGCACTCGTAAAATTTTGGCTTGCGCTGCAAGAGGCAACTCTCCTATTTCATCGAGAAAAAGCGTGCCATTGTCAGCACGCTCAAATTTGCCAATGCGGGTGGAATGGGCGCCGGTAAATGCACCTTTTTCAACGCCGAATAACTCCGATTCAACTAAATCGTGCGGCAATGCGGCACAATTAATGGCAACAAATGGTCCATTGGCTCGGGCGCTAGTCTGATGTAGTGCGCGCGCAAAACGTTCTTTACCAACCCCCGTTTCGCCAGTTAGTAATACACTGACATTGGTATTCGCTGCTTTAACGACGAGGTCGTAGGCACGCATAAACGCAGGAGAACTACCGATCATGCTTTCGACCTGTCGTTGTTGTTCGAGCGTGGAACGTAGTGCATCAACTTGTTCTAATAACCGTGAAACTACGAAGTCTTCTTGGTAATAGATCGTATGCTCGGCAGCGTCAGGCCATTCTTCAACGGGTTTACCGATGACTCTGCAATGTGCTGCTCCACAGGAGATACATTCTGTTTCCTTAAATAGAATGAAGCGTCCCATGAACGTGGATGTATAACCAGATGCATAACCACTCAACATCCAGCATACGGGATCGTTTTGTGGACCGAATTCTTTGACGTGAATTTCTGCCTCAAATGAGTTATCCCAACGGAAATCACCGTAAAATTTACCCGCTTTAATATCCATTTCGATCTTGAGCGGCGTCACAATCACGCCTCCCTCCAGCATGTGCAATTGCGGACCAACCACAAACGCATCCATCAGATCTTGCGTGCCTCTGATTTTTTTAGCAAGTTCAGCATCGAGTAACCCAGATTCATATCCCATGCGAGTGAATATACGACGGGTCTGTTCAAGTCCGACTGAGTTGATCAACTCCTTTCGCATACTTAATATGGCGGCGGTATGCAATAACAACATGCGGCTTTCCCCTAGCCAGATGGTGCCATTGTCGGAAGAAAACTGTACTTGACGGCGCAGGTCCAAGTTTTTCGGAAATTTAATCATTTTTTCTCCTAAATGGTCTCTTGTTTTTTACAGAGACTCTGATGATTTGCGTAAATTCACGCTTATTAAAATAATCTCAAGATTTTATAATAATTTTGTAGATTGTTGATGATTTCATTTATTTTAATTGAGTGATTTGATCATTTGATTCATTTAACTTAAAACGCATTTTTTTGCCGTATTGCAGCAAAAAAATGCATCAAAACCCATTTTTAACGCAATTAAACGCAATTAATCCTCTATTTCCTCTACATAATAATATCTTTTTATTACTAAAATTAATTATTGCGATGCACAAATTTTCTATTTATTCGATGACTTTATCCGAATTATTTATCTGGCACGGCGATTGCAATAGAGGAAGTACAGCAACGAGGAGGCGAAAAAATGGCAGATGACATATTTGATCCGACGCGCAAGTTTGTGCGGGTCATTGAAATCAAAAAAAACGGCATGGTGGAGTTCGAGTTTTCTGTTGGAGAACCTGAAATGTTGGTTGAACTACTGTTACCAGCTAGCGCCTTTAACGAATTTTGTGCAGAGAATCACGTAATAACGCTGGATCAGGCTGGGCCATTAGCTGATGTCGAGCGAGAAAACGAGCTGGCCGCGCCATTAGCGTGGAGTCTGCATAGTGCCCGTACTAAAGCCGTAGGAAATACATAATCGATCTGGACCACACAGGCCAGACATATCAAGGGGGAGTCAACAACATGCATTTAGATCTTCGTACAGTCAGTATTAAACCATTGCGTCAGACGTTTGACAATATTGCAGCCCGTATTGGTAGCGATAAGCCAGCATCGCGTTACCAAGAAGGAACTTTGGAGGTGCAGTCTGAGGTCAACTTCCACTATCGTCCGATGTGGGATCCAGAACATGAAATTTATGATGCGTCACGTACTTCTGTAACGATGAAGGATTGGTACGCATTTAAAGATCCGCGTCAATTTTATTATGGCACTTACACACTGGCACGTGCCCGTATGCAAGAAACGGCTGAAGGCGACTTTGATTTCGTCGAAGCGCGCGGCTTGGCCAATAGCTATCCAGATGCAGCAAAAGAGTTGGCATTGAAAGTGTTATTGCCTTTGCGTCATATGGAGTGGGGCGCAAACATGAATAACTCTTCAATGTGCGCTTATGGTTATGGTACCGCAATTACCCAACCGTGCATGTTTGATGCGATGGATCACCTCGGCATGGCGCAATACCTGACGCGTGTCGGCCTGTTGTTGGGAGATGCTTCTTCTATCGAAACATCAAAAAATGCGTGGCTTACCGATGCAACATGGCAACCGTTACGCCACTACATTGAAGATACGTTCGTTATGCAGGATTGGTTTGAGTTGTTCATTGCGCAAAATCTGGTTCTCAACGGTTTGCTCTATCCACTGGTGTATCAGCACTTTGACAGTGCACTCTCCATGCAGGCTGGTCCGGTCGTGTCGATGTTGACGCGCTTTCAGAGCGAATGGTATGCAGAGGCAAGTAAATGGATCAATGCCATGGTCAAGACAGCGGCCAGCGAATCTCCTGAAAATCAACAACTTATTTCGAGCTGGACCAAAAAATGGCGTGACCGTGCCATTACTTCTCTGGCGCCGGTAGCGGCACTTGCGTTGGGTGAAAAAGCCGATGACGTGATGAGTGAGTTAGTAGAAGAGTTTAATGCTCGCGCCGCCAAGTTTGGCCTAACGCTTTAAGGAGCCCCCATGTCCAACGTATTTATTATTTTTCAAACAAATGAAGAAACTCGCAGTATCGTCGATGCGATTTTGCAGGATAACCCGAACGCCATTGTCAATGAACAACCCGCCATGGTTCGGATCGATGCACCGAATTGTTTGACGATCAGACGCGATTCGGTGGAAGAAAAGATGGGGCGTGATTTTGATTTGCAAGAGTTACACGTAAATCTGATCTCGTTAGCAGGAAACATCAATGAAACCGATGATGAATTTACCCTGAGCTGGAAGCATTGAATTACACGAAAATAGAGGAGACAAAAAGATGGACGCAAAAGTAAAGCAGAAATTAGGACTCAAAGAACGCTATGCGCTGATGACACGCGGCCTCGATTGGGAAACGACGTACCAACCGATGGATAGTGTTTTTCCTTACGATAAATTTGAGGGAATTAAAATCCACGATTGGGATAAATGGGAAGATCCGTTCCGTTTGACCATGGAAGCATATTGGAAATATCAAGCTGAAAAAGAACGCAAGCTGTACGCTATCATTGATGCATTCAATCAAAATAATGGCCATCTGGGTGTTTCGGATGCGCGCTACATCAATGCGTTAAAACTGTTTTTAACTGCAGTGACGCCGTTGGAATATCAGGCGCATCGTGCATTTGCGCATGTAGGACGACAATTCCGTGGTGCTGGTGCCCGAGTCGCGTGCCAGATGCAGGCCATCGATGAGTTGCGTCACGCCCAGACGCAAATTCATTCGCTGTCAAATTACAATAAACATTACAACGGCTTCCATGACTTCCGTCATATGCATGATCGGGTCTGGTACTTGTCGGTGCCAAAATCGTTTATGGAAGATGCGTTTAGTGCAGGACCGTTCGAATTCCTGACATCCGTTGGTTTCTCATTCGAATATGTTTTGACCAATTTGTTGTTTGTGCCTTTCATTTCTGGCGCTGCATATAACGGTGACATGGCGGCAACGACATTTGGTTTCTCTGCACAATCTGACGAAGCGCGTCACATGACGCTCGGCCTCGAAATTATCAAGTTCATGCTTGAGCAAGATCCAGATAATTTACCGATTGTACAGCGCTGGATCGAAAAATGGACATGGCGTGGTATCCGCTTGTTGACCATTGTCGGCATGATGATGGATTACATGCTTCCTAAACGCGTGATGAGCTGGAAAGAATCGTGGGAATTGTATTTCGAGGAAGGTGTTGGCGCGCTCTTTAAAGATCTGGCGCGTTACGGTATTACTGTGCCGAAATGCTGGGAGCAAACAAAGATTGATAAAGAACACGTAACGCATCAGGCATGGGCGGCGTTTTATCAATATGGTGCTGCATCCGGTTTCCATACATGGATTCCTGGTAAGGACGAGCTTGACTGGTTATCTTCAAAATACCCAGATACGTTTGATAAATACTACCGACCACGCCTCGAATATTGGGGTGAGCAAGCGGCACAAGGTAAGCGTTTTTATAGCAAAACGTTGCCGATGTTGTGCCAAGTGTGTCAGATCCCGATGTTCTTCACTGAACCGGATGATCCAACCAAAATTTGTTATCGCGAAACCGATTACAAGGGAAATAAATATCACACCTGTTCCGATGGTTGTAAACATATTTTTGACGACGAGCCAGAAAAATACGTGCAAGCCTTACTTCCGGTGCATCAAATATTTCAGGGTAATGCCTTTAATCCGGACGTCAATCCGACTGTTGAAGGATTTGATCCAATCGCTGCTGTGCTGGATTACTGCCACATTGTTGTCGGTCGGGATAATTTTGATTTCGAGGGTTCTGAAGATCAAAAGAATTTTGATGAATGGCGACAAGCAGCTAAAAATAATACGTAAAAATGAAATCAGCAACGTGCAACTAGGCGCAACTTAGCGCAGCACGTTGTCGTTCGCCGTCACGGCGGACAGATTTCGCATTTAACCATAGAGGAGACCAATATGACCGTCAAAGCAATTAAGCCCTATATCGGCGAAGTGAAAGACCGCGTCGAAAATTTTCACGGTAATCAATTACTGTTTGTCGGCTGGGAAGACCATTTACTTTTCGCTAGCCCATACGCATTTCCATTACCTCCAGCAATGTCATTTGCCGATTTACTGAATCAGGTTTTACCTTCAGCGTATGGTGTTCATCCGGATTGGAGCAAAGTCAACTGGAGTCAGGCTGAGTGGTTTAAATCTGGCCAACCATGGGTGCCAGACGCAGCCAAGTCATTAGCAGAGAATGGATTGCAGCACAAAGATATTATTCGCTTCCGTACACCCGGGCTAACCGGTATTAAAGGTAGCTTTAGCTAGGAGAATGACGATGAGTTACCAGCTGACCATAGAGCCGATTGGCCAAACCATTGAAGTCGAAGATGGTCAAACTATCCTTGAGGCTAGCTTGCGCGCCGGATTTTACATTCCGCATGCGTGTTGTCATGGCTTGTGTGCGACGTGCAAAATCCAAGTGTTGGAAGGCGACGTGGATCACGGTGACGTATCCAACTTTTCATTGATGGACTACGAGCGCGATAGCGGTCTGACGTTGGCTTGCTGTGCAACTTTGCAATCCGACGTCACGATTGAAGCTGATATTGAAATAGATGCGGATGCACAAAATCTGCCAGTAAAAGATTTTAGCGGAGTTGTCAGTCGCATAGAAAACCTGACGCCGACCATTAAGGGTGTCTGGATCAAACTGGATGATAACTCTGAGGGCGGTATTCGTTTTCAAGCCGGTCAATACGTTAATTTGCATCTCCCTGGTGAAAACACCAGTCGCGCTTTTTCGCTGGGTAGTTTGCCATCGGCAGCAAATGAGGTGGAGTTGAATATCCGCATCGTGCCAGGTGGACGGATAACAACGTGGGTTCATGAAGTGTTAAAAGTTGGAGATCCTGTCACGTTATCAGGTCCCTATGGCCGTTTCTTCGTTCGTAAATCTGCGGCGCTACCGTCATTATTTCTCGCTGGTGGCTCTGGACTATCGAGTCCTCATTCGATGATTCTTGATCTGATCGAGGAAGGAAGTCAGCAACCGATCACGCTCGTGTATGGAGCACGTAGCCTCGATGAGTTGTATTACCACGATGACTTCGTTGCTTTAGCGAAAAAGTATCCGCAGTTTACGTATGTGCCAGCCCTTTCAAATGTGCCGGAAGGGAGTGATTGGAGCGGTTTCCGTGGTTTTGTGCATGACGCCGCTAAAGCGCATTTTAATAATGATTTTCGTGGACGCAAGGCCTATCTGTGTGGTCCACCGATCATGATCGATGCCTGTATTACCACGCTGATGCAAGGACGTTTATTCGAACGCGACATCTATACCGAAAAGTTTTTTTCGGCTGCAGATGTACAGCAAAGTAAAAGTCCTTTATTCAAGAAGATATGACATGGGCCAGATCAATAACTCAAACGATTTATCGATCCCAACGTTCATAAAACATGTTGTTTTGATACTTCAAAATGGTACTAGTTTCACATGCAGTAGCGAAGAAAGCATACTGCAGGGAATGGCAAAAATCGGAAAAAAGGGCATCCCAGTTGGATGTTTAAACGGCGGCTGTGGTGTGTGTAAAGTCGTCATTCGCAACGGTAGCGTAAAAAAAACCGGTGCAATGAGTCGTGCCCATATTTCCGAACAGGATGAAGTGGACGGAGTGGTTCTGGCTTGCCGGGTAACTCCGCTTAGCGATATCCAGTTAGAAGTGACTGGCTGTATAAAAAAGCGCTTAGGTTCCCAGTAGCCGACTGCACGTACTAGCGACGAACACACGTTGCATAACGCCGGCGATGTGTGCGGTAAAAAATTTGGCGTAATTTAAACTAAATCAGGAGACAAAAAT
>Ga0302155_10003063_pt1 | contig 10989 bp, 9 predicted proteins | sample I_Bog_N3_1_FD_193508 | JGI IMG/M metagenome (GOLD analysis project Ga0302155, IMG submission 193508) | Peat permafrost microbial communities from Stordalen Mire near Abisko, Sweden - I_Bog_N3_1 | ecosystem: Environmental > Terrestrial > Soil > Wetlands > Peat | place: Sweden: Abisko, Stordalen...
CTGGTGATGTGTACGACGGTTCCGCCGGCAAAATCCAGGCTGGGGAAGTGACCACCGGCGGCGTTCAACAGGCCGCCCACGCCCCAGACCATGTGAGCCATGGGGCAATAGACCAGCAGGGACCACAGAGAGAGGTAGACCGCCATGGCGCTGAACTTCATGCGCTCGGCAAATGCGCCGGTGATGAGCGCCGGGGTAATGATAGCGAACATGAGCTGGTAGACCATGAGGGTCTGTTCGGGAATGGTGGGTGCGTAGTCGGTATTGGGAGTCAGTCCCACGCCGCGCAGAAAGATGTGCTCGAAGCCTCCGATGAAGGCATTGCCATGGCCAAAGGCCAGCGAGTAGCCGACGACGGCCCATAGGATTGTGACCAGGCCCATCATGGCGAAGCTCTGCATCATGGTGCCGAGGATGTTCTTGCGCCGGACCAGGCCGCCGTAGAAAAGCGCCAGGCCTGGGCCGGTCATTAGCAGGACCAGAGCGGCGGAGACCAGCATCCAGGCGTTGTCGCCGGCAGATTGGGCGCTGGCGGTGGCTGTCTGAGCATTCTGGAGGGCCTGTTGGAGGGCGGCGATCTGGGCCTGTGTGGCAGGAGCCGAGGGGTCGGGGGTAAGGTTGGGTGCAACGGCCAGTGCCATGGCCGGACTTGCAAGAAGGGCCGACAGGAACAGCAGTTTAAGGGCGCGACGACACATATTGTTTCCACTCCCGAGAAGATGCAGAGGGCCAAAGCCATGCGTGTGGCGAGGTTCCGGCCGCCATTCCGGACGAACTGTAACGATGCCGCGCGGGCAAGGGTAGCGTGGATCGTTTCAAGCTGCCCTCGGAGCACGATTCAACGAGGACACACTGGCGCGGAGGCGCCGATTCGCTGAAGTGTGATATTTGCTCAAATTTTAAATGATTCTCATAAGCAAAAGATAAGTCATCCGACAATTTCATCGTTTTTCGGCGAATAAGAATTTCCCATGGCCCGGCCACCGGCTGCTCGGGACAAGCGGCTAGTGGCGAAGAACAGGGCTCCCGACGCTCAGGAGTGGGTCAGCGCCGAGTGGAAGACGGTTTCAGAGCCTAAATCGCGGTTTCGCCGCGTTGGTCGTCGCGGATGCGGATGGCTTCTTCGACCAGACTGATGAAGATCTTCCGTCGCCGATTTGGCCTGTGCGGGCGGCGCCGTGGATGGCCTGCACGGCCTTGTCTTTCAGGTTGTCGTTGACCACCAGTTTGATTTTGACCTTGGGGAGAAGGTCGATGGTGTACTCGCGGCCGCGATAGAACTCGGTGTGGCCCTTTTGGCGGCCATGGCCGCGGGCTTTGAGAATGGTCATGCCTTCAATGCCTGCCTCGATCAGGGCTTCTTTGACTGCACCCAGCTTGGCGGGCTGGATGACCGCGAAGCGGCCGGACTTAAGCTGCTTTAACAGTTTCGCGCCGGCCAGAGGTATAGTAGAGCTATGGCGGCGACGGCAGAGCGGGATCGTTACCTTTTCGGAGCTCTTGAGAGCAGTGCGCAAAATCGCGCCAAGCTACAGGAAGTGAGTTACGGCTATGAAGAGCCGGAGGGCATTATCCTGACGTCGCTGGACTATGCGGTGAATTGGATTCGGAAAAATTCCGTATGGCCCATGACTTTCGGCTTAGCTTGCTGCGCCATCGAGATGATGTCGATGGGTGCGTCGCGCTTTGATATTGCGCGTTTTGGCGCCGAGGTGTTTCGTCCCTCCCCGCGACAGTCGGATTTGATGGTGATTGCTGGCAGGGTTTCGCAGAAGATGGCCCCCGTCATTCGCCGGCTTTATGACCAGATGCCGGAGCCGAAATGGGTGATTTCGATGGGCGCGTGCGCCACCTCGGGCGGAGTTTTTAATAACTACGCGCTGGTGCAGGGCGTCAATCAGGTGATACCCGTTGACGTGTATGTTCCTGGGTGCCCGCCACGGCCCGAGCAACTCTTGTACGCGATTACGCTTCTACAAGAGAAGATACAGCGCGAGCCTCGCAGCCTGTTGAAGACACTGAATGCCGTGTGAGCGGGGGCGAAGATCGGGACTTCGCAGGCGACGTGTTACCGAAGTAACTGCTTGCGGTTGCGAATCGTAATTGTAATCTGAATAAGAATGCAACTTGTTGAAAAAAAGTGTTCTGCCGGAATCGTCCTATGGTACGTTTGATAGTGCTATATGGACGCCTTTCGGTCCGTTTTTAGTGTGGGGTCGAGTCAGTCCGAGCCGAAATTTACGCTCGCAAACAGCCATTGCCATTTGTTCATTCAGCTTGATTGCGGAGGAAAAACGCATGTATGCTCGTGTTTCGAAGTCTGTGAGCCGGGTACTTGTCTTGGCAGTTGCGGCGATGATGCCCGTTGCCCTGGCAGCCCAGACCAAACCGGATGCGAAGGCAGCTCCACCGACGAATGAGTCGTCACGGTGGGACATCTTTGCGGGTTACAGTTACCTTTCGCCCCATGGAACGGTGGATACGCCGCTGCCAAACGGCGTGATCGTCCCAGCCTCCTACGATTCCATCGCTGTGGGTGGGATCACCAGCGTCTCGTATTTCTTCAACAAGTACGTTGGCATCCAGGGGGAACTTGCGGTTCATGAATGGGGCGTGCAAAACACGAATTCCGTTCCGGAAACCGGCACCACGGGCAACAACAGCGGCTTTACCACCCTGGCGGGTGGTGTGGTCGTTCGTTATCCCAGGGGAAACATCACGCCATTTGCGCACGCGCTGTTTGGCGGGGCGCTGATCGATGGCCCAACTCACAATCCGTTCACATGGGGCCCCGATTTTACAGTCGGCGGCGGGTTGGACTTAGAGACGCCGTACTTCAATCATCATCTCGCCATTCGCCTCGTTCAGGCCGACTATGAATATATGCACGCCAACTTTGGCGATGGCACATGGGGTGGAATCGCCAAGGTCAACGCGGCTCGCATAAGCGTTGGCTTGGTATACCACGTCGGCACCATCGTGCCGCCGCCCCCGGTTGTCCTGGCCTGCACAATCAATCCGGTTTCAGTCTTCCCCGGCGACCCAGTCACAGTATCCGCGTCGGCTGGCAATCTCGACCCGAAGCTGAATGCGATTTATTCGTGGAAAGGTACCGGTGTAACCGGCAGCGGAACGTCGGCCACAGTGGCTACAGGTCCGCTGGCGGCAGGCTCCTATACTGTCAGTGCTGAAGTGAAGGAAGGCAAGCCCGGCAAGGAAGGCTTGAAGCCCGGCCAGACTGCCGACTGTTCCTCCAACTTCACGGTCAAGGCCTTCGAGCCGCCGACCGTTAGCTGCGTGGCCAGCCCCAGCTCCATCAACCCGAACGACAAGAGCACAATCACCGCAACTGGCGTGAGTCCGCAGAACCGTCCGCTTACCTATAGCTTCTCGGTTGCGCCGGGCACTGGCGCTATCACTGGCAGCGGCGCTTCGGCGACCTACGACTCAGCGGGTGCTCCCACCGGCGTGGTAGCCATCACTTGCAACGTCTCCGACGACAAGGGCGGCAGCGCAAGTAACTCTACCAATGTCACGATTGTGCCGCCTCCTCCCCCCGTGATCCCGCACGTTACCGCACTTTGCCCGATCACGTTTACCAAGGACAAGGCGCGTCCGACCCGTGTGGATAACGAAGCCAAGGCCTGCCTGGATCAGGTGACCGACGCTCTGAAGAACGATTCGACTGCAACGGTTGTGGTTGTGGGCGAAGCGGACGCTAAGGAGAAGACGCCGCCGAAGAGCAAGCACGCCAAGGTCAAGGACTTCGCGGCAGAGCGCGCAGCCAACACCAAGGACTACCTGGTGAACGAGGAACAGAGTGGCATCGACGCCTCTCGCATCGTCGTTCGCACCGGCACTGCGGATAGCCAGACGGTAGAGAACTACCTGGTACCCGCGGGAGCAACCTTCGACAACGATGTGCAGGGAACCACCCCAGCCGATACAAGCGCAGTCAAGATCGTCACGCGCAAAACCATCGGCGCGGTTGAGCCCAAGGTGCATCACAAGAAGAAGGCTGCCGAAGCCGCAAAGTAGACCAGCCGGTCTGCTAGGGAAACAAACCAATCCGTCAAGCCTTCCATGACTCATGGAAGGCTTGACGGACACAAAGATCGAGAACACCTCCTGCAATCCTTAGAGGCTGACCGGGAATCTGGTCGGCCTCTTCAATTTTTATGCGTATTCTGTGTACATACATCTTTCAAGCCGGGGAGTTTTATTCCTTCAATGAGTCCTTCGCGCATGCGTCTTGATTTTCTGTGCCAGCGCCGAGTCCTCGCGCCGATTGTTTCAGTGCTTTTGTTGGCGTTCCCTGTAGCTTGGCTGCCGGCGCAGGCGGTTTGGAATTCTGTCGGACCGGCTGGCGGCGATGCGCGTACCTTGACTGCGGTTCCAGGGCAGCCCAATCATCTTTATCTGGGCGCGACGAATAGTTGGATCTACGAAACCTTGGATCAAGGCGCTTCCTGGCATCGGCTTTCCCGCGTTGAGCCTTCAGAAGAATTGGTCTTAGACAATGTTCTAGTGGATGCGGCGAACCCCGCCGTCCTCTATGCGGGCGGATGGAGGGCCGAGCAGCGCGATGGCGGCCTGTGGGTAAGCCGGGACAAGGGCAAGCAGTGGAAAGTGGTGGAAGCATTTCGGGGCCAGCCAGTCTTTTCCCTGACGCAAGCGCCCTCAAATCCAAGATTGCTGGTTGCTGGCACCCTGAGCGGAGTCTTCCGCAGCAGCGATGCGGGCGCGACTTGGCAGTTGATCAGCCCGCCGGACAGTCATGAGATTCATGAGGTCGAGTCGCTTGCAGTAGATCCCGTTGACCCGAAGATCGTCTATGCAGGCACATGGCATCTGCCCTGGAAGACCGCCGACGGCGGCAAAACCTGGAGAAACATCAAGAAGGGCGTGATCGAAGACTCCGATGTGTTTTCGATCATCGTCGATCCAGCCAAGCCGAAAACGGTTTTCCTGAGCGCGTGCAGCGGGATTTACAAGAGCGTCGACGGCGGCGATCTCTTCCATAAGATCGAGGGCATTCCCGCGACGGCGCGGCGGACGCGTGTACTGATGCAGGATCCTGAAAAGCACGAGGTTGTGTATGCCGGCACCACCGAGGGGCTTTATAAAACCTTGGACGGCGGTAAGACCTTTAAGCGCATGACGGACCCAGATGTGGTTGTGAACGATGTGTTCGTCGATCCTGCGAATTCGGATCGCGTGCTATTGGCCACCGATCGCGGCGGCGTGCTTGCCAGCAATGACGGAGGAACAAGCTTTACACCGGCCAACCAGGGCTTCTCGGGGCGCAAGGTGACGGCGCTCCTGGTTGATCGCGGCAATCCTGCGCGGCTCTATGCGGGCGTTGTGAACGACAAAAGTTACGGTGGCGTCTTTGTTTCCAAGGATGGCGGCGTCGGTTGGGACCAAATTAGCGACGGATCTGGCGGCGGGCTCGATGGGCGCGATGTATTTGCTCTTGCTCAGGCGGCCGATGGAACCGTGGTGGCCGGTACAAGTCACGGCATCTTTGCTCTGGTCTCGGATTCCGCAGGCAGCGCGCCCGTCTGGCAGCCGAGAAACACGATCAAGAACACAGTGATGAAGGCAGCCGTCGAGACCCATGGCGGAGAACACGTCAACGTCGAGAAGCAGGTGACGAATGCAGCGTTTGAGCTGGAGAGCCACGTGAATGCGCTCGAAGTTGCTGGTGATGTCTGGCTGGCTTCCACTGGTTTTGGACTGTTGACCAGCAAGGATCAGGGCGCCAGTTGGCAGGGTGGCCTGGTCATGGGCTCAAACGCCTATCTGTCGGTTACCGCGCACGGGGAGCTCATGGCGGCGGCACGCTCCGATGGTGTGGTCATGTCTACCGATTCCGGCGCTACGTGGATGCCGATGGGGATTCCCACCATGCTCACCCGCATCCATCGCGTCGCTTTCTCAGGGGATGGAACGCTATGGCTGGGCGCGCGCGAAGGGGTCTACTTTACGCACGACAAGGGCAAGACGTGGCAGTGGTTCGAGCGGCTTCCGTTCCGCGATGTGGACGATCTCTACTATGACGCGGCAATGAACAAGGTGCTGGTCAGTTCGCATACCAGCGATCAGATTTACTTGATCGACCCCAAGACGATGAACTGGAAGCTGTGGCAGACCGGCTTTCGCATCGCGCTGGTCCGTATGGCGGCTGAGCGGGTGGTGGCGGCTTCGCTCTACAACGGAGTCCTGATTGAGCCGCAGGCGGCCACGGCGCAAACAGGGAAGTGATTTGCAGCACCGCTTTTCTGTATCATCGGAATATGCAGACTGTGATCGTGGATTCGCGCCGCCCTATCGCGTTTCGGACGCATGACCCGCGCCTGGAGCCGATAGCCGCCAAAGTGTTGGCCGGCGAGCGGCTCGGCTTCGACGATGGCCTCGCGCTTTACGGCTCCTCCGACGTGCTGGCTGTAGGCTGGCTGGCCAACCACGTGCGCGAGCGGATGCACGGCGACGTGACCTATTTCAACGTCAATCGCCACATCAACCCCACGAATGTTTGCGTGGCGGCCTGCAAGCTCTGCGCCTTCGGCCGCAAGAAGGGCGACCCGGCCGGCTACACCATGGCGCTCGAAGAGGCGTGGGAGACGGCGGCTTCAGGATATTCCGAGGCGGTCACCGAGTTCCACATCGTCGGCGGCCTCCATCCCGACTTGCCGTTCGAATATTTTCTCGATCTGGTGCGCGGCCTCAAGCAGCGCTTTCCCAAGGTTCATATCAAGGCCTTCACCATGGTGGAGGTGGCCTATCTGGCCCGGCGCGCCAAGCTCACCATCGAAGAGACGCTCGTGAAGCTGCGCGACGCTGGTGTGGACTCCATGCCCGGCGGCGGCGCGGAGATCTTCGCGGCGCGGGTGCGATCGATTATCTGCGACCACAAGATCGACGGCGAGGAGTGGCTCACCACCGCGCGGCTGACCCACAAGCTGGGCTTCAAGTCCAACGCCACCATGCTCTACGGCCACATTGAAAACGATGAAGACCGCGTGGACCATCTGCTCAAGCTGCGCGCTTTGCAGGACGAGACCGGCGGCTTTCAGACTTTCATCCCGCTGGCCTTTCATCCGGAGAACACGCCGCTCGACCATCTGCCTGTAACGACAGGGCTGACCGATATTCGCCAGATCGCGGTGAGCCGGCTGCTGCTCGACAACTTCCCGCATATCAAGGCCTACTGGCAGATGCTCACGCCCAAGATCGCGCAGATTTCCCTTCGTTTTGGAGCCGACGATCTCGACGGCACCGTGATCGAAGAGAAGATCTACCACGACGCCGGCGCCACCACGCCGCAGGGCATGACCCGCAAGGAGCTCTGCCGCCTGATCACCGAAGCCGGACGCATTCCCGTCGAGCGCGACACGCTCTACAAGGCCGTGACGCGCACGGAGGACAGCTTTACGGTGGCGGTGTAGGGGAAACGGGCCACTAGCTATCAGCTATCAGCTCCGCGTGGAAGATTCTACTGTTCGGTTGCCGGAAGGCGGCTGAGCATGATCTCTCTCACGCGCTCCGGGGTGATGCCGTGATGATATTCCTGCGCAAGCGGGTGGTCGGTCGGTTCCAATTCAAAATGCGGACGCGAGCCCGGCACACGAATATGCGCATACATTTTCAGATTGAGCGTGTTTGAGTAGCCCGAAATCCTGGAGCTCAACCAGGAGAACATGCGCGGTAATTCGGCACGTCTCGGATCGTCGTCCATCTTCAGTAGTGTTTCAAAGTTCTCGCAGTTTAGAGATCCCCACACTCCCCAGCGAAAGGTCTCGGCAGCGCCAATGATGGGCAGATGAATGTTGCCTCGGACGAAAAAATGCTCGTTATCAATTACACAGTAATCCTCGTCAAGGAAGGATTTAGCTGTCTTATCAAAGACGCCCGTCGAAAGCATCATCCAGCGAGTCGCCTTTTCGTACTCCTTTTTCCAGTAGTAGGGTTTTGAAAAACCAAAGTCCAGACAAGGGCCAGTGTGCCATTCTTCGCAACTCCCGCACTTCCATCGCAAACCGGCCAAATCGTCCATTGTTACTGTGAGCTTGGTATTACGGATACGTGCGCGCTCATAACAGCCTGAGCACAGTAAAACGATCTTGGTTAGCTTCTCGGATTCTTCATTCCAACCATCGTGGGCGGTGCGGATGATCTCGCAGTCGTCGCACCAGGCATCGGGGAAGCGGTCCTTTTTGGTAGGTTTGCGGTGGTTAAATCCCAAACCCGCTGTGTCTCCCACAAGATGAGTGCAGACATAAGCTTTTTCTGATTCACCGTGGGTATCGCACTGGACGGTTTCGGCCACGCAACTATCCTCTTCGAGAGCGCTTCGCAAAGTCAAAGCAAAATCATGGTTTCTGAACATCACTGAAAATTCTGCGCCGATAGTCTTCCGGCGTTTCGATGAGAAATGCCGTTTTTCCAGCCAGCACCAGTAAATCCTCGTCGCCCGTCACCAGCAGATCGGCCTTGCCGCTCTCGGCCAGGTCAAGCAAAGGCTGATCGCTTGTGTCCCAGCTGACTGCCGGGCATCGCTCGACCAATTCGATGGTTTCGCAAAAGGGAAGATAATCGGCCAGCAGCTCCAGGCGGCCGTCGGGCGAGAGCCGGAATTTGGGATAGGCCAGAACTCGCGTCAGCTCCGCCACGGTCGCACGCGAGATAAGGGGTGTGCAACCGCCTTCACGCCAATGCTGCCGCAGCCATGCCAAGCGTCCATTTGCAAATAGGAGTGCTGAGACAACGGTATTGGTGTCGAAGGCGACGCGCAGCCTCACGTCGTCTCAAACTCGCCGGTCCGGCGTGCCCAGGTGACGGCGGCGGCCACATCCTTCTCCTCGATGCCAAGAGCTGCCAGTTGAACGCGCACCTCGTCCGCTCGGCTCCGCTGGAGCGGACGCAGAATAATCGAAGCCCCATCCGTGCTGACATCGAAGTATTCCACCCCGGTGAAGCGTGTAACCACCGCCTTAGGAAGGGTAAGTTGATTCTTAACCGTCATTTTGGCCAGCATGATTCGCCTCATTCAAGGAAACAAGGAAATCTTACCAGTTTAGATTAGTTAGATCAACCCCTCACCCTCTTCGTTTTCTCAACACCCAGGTTGTCATGCAGCGGTAGTCTTGGACGATTGTCGTTTTGAGCGGGTCCACGAGTACGGCGTTCATTTTCTCCGTCAGGTTCAGCAGCATCTCCTGATCCACGAGGAACCACTGCGAACCATCGACAATCCTGTAAATGTTGCCCCGCAGGCGCTCGAAGTCCATTCCGATCCTGGAGCCCAATCGGCAGAAGAGCATTCCGCCTGGCTTAAGCACCCGCCACAACTCCGCCAACATCGCGCGGAAGTGCCGATCGTCGCGGGCAAAGTGCAGCACGGAATTGCAGAGGACCACATCGGCAAAGCCGTCGGAAAACGGCATCCGCTCGATAGCTCCCACCTGGAAGTTCTCTGCGGGCAAACCCGTCTCAAGGGAGGCAGACAATTTGCGGACGTGCTCCACGCCTTCGGCATCCGCGTCGAGCGCAAATACCTCGCACCCTTCGCGCAGCAAATGCACAAGGTTGCGCCCGTAGCCACATCCAGCGTCAAGCACACGCATCCCTTGCGCAATGTTGCCCCGCAGGATTTGATCGAATACGTAGATATCGATCTGCCCGAATTGCTCTTGGATGCTTATGGTCACTTGGCCACCACTCATCAGGACCACTGCAACGTGTAGACGGAGTCGGCGGGCAACTCGATGTCGAGAGCCCTCGATCCCAGGAGCAGTTGAACCCGCTTCTCCTGGCCGCGATTGGAGAGCACCACCACAAAGCTGCCATCCGGATTGCGAAAGCCGGCATGAGACACCCCGTTCACGGCGCCGCCAACACCGTTGGTTTGGAAGACCCTGGCTCCGCGGCGCACGTGTTTTGAGAAGTGCGCAAAGGCCCAATACTGCCCGCTCCGGGTCACCTTGTGCGTTGCATTGTCGATCGTGATGACGCCGCCGCAGGGGAACGGCCCGATATTCGGATTTCCCTTTTCGTCAAGCGCCAGATTCCAAGCGGTGATGGACCGCGCCCAGTTGCGGAGGATGCCGTTGAAGGTCTCCGTCCACTTGGCGAAGTCGGTCAGGTAGTCGGGCGCGGTAATGTCCGGCCCGCCTTCGGTCCAATAAGCGTTCTTTGCGGGGAATGCATCATGTACACGGGTCATGGCCGAAGGCTCGCCGACATAACCGTGCCAGGCAATGCCGTCGATGTACTCATTGGCGCCCGGCACGCTCAACTCGCCGATGGCCCGGCCCCACAGGTTGTAGTTGTGGTCCAGCACCCAAATCTTGGTTGGGGAGCCAGCCTTCCGCAGCGCAGGGCCCAGGAACTTCTCGACAAAGCTGATCTCATTTTCCTGTGCCCATAGGCAGGCGGGCATGCGGCCGTTCTGCTCGGCGTCGACTTCGTTCTGCACGGTGACCGCGTCAATCTGCACGCCCTCCGCCTTATACGCCTCAAGAAACTTGAGGAAGTACTGCGCATAGGGCGCGTAGCTGCGCTCTGGCATGGTTCCGCCCAACATGGAACCGTTCACTTTCATCCATCCCGGCGGACTCCACGGCGAGGAGAAGAGAAACAGCTCAGGATTCGCCTTGTGCGCATCTCGGAGTATGGGCAAAATGTAAGCCTTGTCATGGTCGATGGAGAACTTCTTGAGTTCCAGATCAGGCTCAGTGCTCTCGTCGAAGCTGTAAACACTCCTCGAATAGTCGCTGGCGCCAATGCAGGTGCGGCACACATTCAACGCCATCTCGCCAGGCGCGAACAAGTCGTGCATGACCTCTTCCTGCTTGCTCTGCGGAATCTGGCTCAGCACGTAACAGGTGGCATCTGTCAGCGCGCCTCCAAAACCCAGAATCTCCTGCTTCGTCGCACCCGGATCAAGCGCAATGGCGTCGGCGGCAACCTCGGTAACGGGCTCCC
>Ga0302155_10003068_pt1 | contig 10979 bp, 10 predicted proteins | sample I_Bog_N3_1_FD_193508 | JGI IMG/M metagenome (GOLD analysis project Ga0302155, IMG submission 193508) | Peat permafrost microbial communities from Stordalen Mire near Abisko, Sweden - I_Bog_N3_1 | ecosystem: Environmental > Terrestrial > Soil > Wetlands > Peat | place: Sweden: Abisko, Stordalen...
TCAAAACCATGTAATTTAAAATAGATATAGACCTATCTAATGCTAGATAGATACTTATCTAGACATTTTATGATGCACCAAAGACCATAAAACAGCGTTACAAGAACTAGTACCGAAGTACTTAGATGTTGTAGCAGACCCACTCAGACCCAGCCAGGCCCACTCAGACCTAGTTCCAAAAGTGTCCGAAAATAAGCGACCTTATCAGGTTTAGTCCGATCACAAAGGCCACGATCAAACCCAGTTTGTTCTGGTTAGCAAACATATGCAATGATACGTTGTCTTCGTGGTCGGTGTCCAAGACGTCCAGGTTTTTGACCATCATCTCGGAATCAGCGTTGTTGTAAACGTACCCGATTTTTCGATAGTAGCCCCTGACACCAACTCCGGCGATAACCGCAATATCCCTGTAACCGTTTTCAAAGGCGATCCGTTCGGCCTCCCTCATCAGTCTGGTCCCAAAACCAAAGTGCTGAGTCTTGGAAGAAATGGTTGGATTGGCATAGTCAGTAGGTTTGAGTTGACCATACACATGTAGTTCCCTGACAAGAGCAAACCCGTCAAGTTCCTGGAATGCCCCGTGGTTAGTAGGTAGGCGCAGACGGCAAAATCCGATAATCTGATTATCCGATGTTTCATAACTAATGAAGAACTCCCTTGCACCTGACCCAATGTACTCCCTCTGGACTAACTTGTACTCGCCGACGATCTTACCGCCGATCTCGCGACATCTAATACAAGCACACTTCAGACCACGCTTGTCCATTTCTACTTTGATGTCATTTCTCATGTCTGGACTTGAGCTATTGTCGATGATGTACTGACTGGGAATGTCTCTGACAACCCTATTGAGCCTAATCCATGGGTGTACCTGCGTCTTGAAGTCAATGAGGACTTCAAGTAATTGGGCAAAAGAATAGGGTACATACGTCCCGTCCTTGTACCACTTCTCAATGACAGTCCAAGGTACTGTGGTACAGGGGTATAGTTTGAATTGGTCTGCTTGAAGCTCTTCCGAGTGTAGTATACGCATGGTCATTTCCATGTCCATATCAGGACTAGAACCTGGTAGATTTTGCATCAGGTGGATGTCAATTTTGAAACAGGAGTCCTTCAGTAGTTTGATGGCCCTAATAGCACACTCCACTGAATGCCCTCTGTTGATCTTCTTTAGTACCGCATTGTTAGTGTGTTGAAGGCCTAATTGGACCCTAGTACAACCCAGATATCTGAGTTCTTTTACGATGGTCTTGGTAATTTGGTCTGGTCTAGTCTCCAGTGTCAGACCAATGATTTTGCAGCTGGCAGTTTCGTTCAGTATCTTTTCCAGCGCGAGGGATAGTCTCGGACGCATTTCTGAAGTCTTTGAAACCCCGTACGTATTCGCCGAGTAGAATATGTCCCTAATGAATTCTTCTCGGTAAAACTCAGGATAAGAATGAAAGGTCCCTCCCAGTACCAAGACTTCCAATTTATCAGGACTATGGCCCATCATCTGAAGGGTCGACACCCTATCGTTGAACTGAAGAAAACAGTCAAACCCGTTCTGATTGGCCCTCAACACACCGGGTTCGCTCTGAAGGTATGACTTAGGCTGGTTGGGTTCGCTAGGACAGAAATAGCAGTCGTACTCACACGAGAACTTTACTGTCTTACCGTCCTTATCTGCGAAGTCAGGTCCAGTGAATAGCGTGACTGACAAGATCCCTGAAGTAGACTTCTGTTCCTTTTTGACCAGAAAGGGTTTGATCTTGGACAACACTTGGTAGTGCTCGTGACTAGGTCTAAAGCTATTAACCACGTTCAGAAGGGCAATTTTGGAATACGGAGCCACTTTGAATACCCTATTAGCATCGATAGAGTACTTATTGATGTTCTTCCAGTTGATTTCGGACCCTTCGCTGACGAACTTTGAAATGATGAAGTTCATGTACTGAATGTCGATCTTGAGGGGTTCTTGGAACCTTCTCCAGATGTCCTCGATATCTTGATTTACTGGGTTGGGAACTCCATGAAGGTAGAAGGCTGGGTCATTTGGGTCCGTTGAGCACATGATTAGTGGCTTAGGATCAGGTCTAAACCTATAATTGTGGCTAGGTCGTTACTGAACGCCCTGCATTTCTGAAGTGGTGGTGTAGAAGAGATTGAAACTCACTCTATTTCCTGAGCCAGATCCATCCTTGAGAATACCGTGCTTCTCAGTATGCAAATAGATGACAGAACCGTTGTAAAGGGTTGTCTTTGTAGTACCCACTGTCATTATCCTATCGGCACCTATCGAGAGGGTAATCTGCCTGCACTTGTGTGAATGCATAGGACACAGATCGCTTCCATCTCTGTAAAAGCACAGATATACTTGAAGTGGAATCAAGGCAGACCCATCGGCGATTGACAACTTAGCCACGTTACACAGTTCAGTAACAACGACAACCACTTCGGCCGAAATGTCACTAAAGCATTCAGGAACCACCACTCCGTCGTCGGTAAATGTAATTTCGTTGACGAACCTAGTACCACTTCTGGTGTTGAACTTGGACCACGACGGACCTTCCTCTGACACGATTCCAAGAATCACGTCAAAGTAAGTAAGTATGTTGGACTTTGTGACGACATCGTCTATAAAGTCAATGAATGGATAAACTTTGCCCTTTTCCATTGGTCGACGTGGACTTTGTGCACGTTGAATGGGATCTCGCTGAGGTCACAAATTTTTTGGATCCTGTGTAGTGTTCGGGCTACGCAGATTACTGAAACAGTGCAAAAAGGCCTACGGCCCCTATGGCACACCGCCGACAAACCCTTTTTGGTGGACTTTTTGCGAATTGGTCCTTCCAAAAGGGTTTGTCGGCGGTGTGCCATAGGGGCCGTAGGCCTTTTTGCACTGATTGTGAAGCTAGTCAAGTGTTCGATACAAGTTTGAATTTTTTTAATTGTTTATCATAAATGAGCTTTTTGCCTTTTTCGATACCTCCAACCATCCCTCCATCTGGGAATTTTTCGTCATTGACAGCAGACGTATTTGATATTACTTCTGACCTGTTTGTTCCAAATCTCCAAGCTACAAATATTGACACAGAGTCCATCACTGTAGGTAATTCGACGGTAAATAGTTGGAACTTTGTAGAAAAGTTAACTTCAACTGTTGGTACAAGTGTGGGATATGCAGTTTCTTTATTTGGTGAATTTGCTTACGTGGGAGCGCATAGTGGCGAAATAATTGTATTTAACAATGGGATACAAGTAACAAATTTTGCACCTGATTCAGGAGTTGGTACATCAGTTTCTGGAAGTGCCGTTGGAAATACTCAAACCGTTGCATTTGGAAGTCCTTCTGAACACGTTTGGATTTATCAAGGTATAAATGGAGGACTATTGCCAAGTGATTGGACACAAGATATTATTATACCTTCGCCAAATCTTCCAACAGATACAGGTTTTGGTAATGCAGTCTCTTTATTAACTACAGGTACAATTCAAACTCTGCTAATTGGCCAATTCCAAGACAACAGTGGTGTTGGAGCAGTTTGGGTATATCAAAATGTTGGTTCAGGTTGGAATGCAAATACAAAAATAATTCCATCTGACAATATTGGTCATTCGTTATTTGGTTATTCGGTTTCTTTGGGTATTACTGGTCTTACATTTTATGCGTTAATAGGTGGACAGTATGATAATTCTCAAGTTGGGGCTGCTTGGATTTATCAAGGTACATTAGATGGAACGGTTTGGTCAGAAGTTACAAAAATTATTCCCAGTGATCACATAGGAACTTCGCAATTTGGGAATGCTGTTTCTTTGACTACAAGTAGTAGTTCGCAAACTGCTTTAATTGCTGGTTATAACGATAATTCTGGCGTTGGGGCTGCTTGGATTTATCAAAATTCTGGTTCAGGATGGACGAAGATTATAAAATTGGTTTATACAAGTCCAACTTTCTCTTCATTTGGAGAATGTGTGTCTATTTGTTCTCAAAATAATGTAGTAACTGCCAGTATAGGAATTGCTCAAATAAGTGTTGGAGGTACTGGAGGAGCTGTCTTAATTTATCAATCAACAACAGGAGGCAGTTCAGGTTGGACACAAATGATAGAATTATATCCAGTTGACGCTATTGGTGTTACATTTTTTGGACAATCAACAAGTATTATACCATTCGGAACCACTGGAGAATTAACGGTTGCAGTAGGAGGAGAGGGTGATGGTAGTGGTGGAGCGGTTTGGATTTATAATTATAGTCCAAGTAATGTTATTATATCTGACAGATCTATTTCAGTACAAGACAGTATATCTATTGGTACGAACACTTATTTAACAGGCGTCTCTATTTACACACCAAATTTATACATTAACAAACAAATTAATGTTGGAAATAATAGTTTTATTACTTCAAGTGGATTTTCTGGGAGCCTAAGTCTTTTTTCGTCTGGTATTGTTCCATTTTACGGTTTAACTGATTTTACTAGTGTTAATGTAGGCAATGCCAGACAAGGAGTTATTTTACTTTATGTTAGTAATCCTATGTCAGTTAATCAAGTAGGAACATTCACTGTTAACTGTACTGCTGCAATTGGTACAAATTCATTTATTTTAGTAAGTGTTATAGATACAGGTACGAGTGGATATAATTTTTCTGTAAATACAACGAATATCGGTAACCCAGCAGGTACTTTTCAAGTTAGTGTATCTAATGTAGGGCCCGCAGGAGCACAACCAGGACCAATGCAAATAGCATTTATGGTATTAGGAAATAATTTGAATGTGTCTTAAGAACAAAAAACCGTGGTAAGTAGGGTTATTACCGTTAAAAATAATACTAGAATTCAAAAATGTCTCAAACAGTATATGTATTGAAACAAGAACAAGGTAAATCATATGTTGGAATAAGTGGTAATTTTAATTCTAGATTAGATCAACATCAGTTTGGTGAGGGTGCTGAATGGACTAGAAAATATCCAGTTACTGGAGTAGAATCTACCTCACAGGTAGCAAACTTACAAATGGCAAAAGATCTCGAAAGACATTTAACTCTGAAATTAATGAAAGAACGTGGTATAAATAATGTAAGAGGTGGTGGTTATACACAAAGTAAGGATTATGATGATACTGGTACAATTAAGCAAACAGTAAATAACTATTATAAAGAATCGGTTAAACCTCCTCAAGTTACTTGTTATAAATGCGGTCAGATAGGGCATTATGCTAATAGTTGCTATTCTAAAAATCAGAGTAATTATGCATATTCAAACTCATATTACTCAGATGATGATGATGATGATGATGATGATGATGATGATGATGATGATGACTCAGATTAAGTTTCTTTTTCACTTACGTATACAATAAAAACATCGTCCAACAAAGATTGAATTTGGACCTACGCCACCGCCGGCTACCCCTCGTGACAAAATCCGGGTCGGAAGCCCATCGCGGAGGGGTACGCAGGGCCTTTACGGGGTGGTCGTACTGGGTTGGTCCGACAAAATTCACGCGTGTCCGGTCGTAATCAATTGATTAATGGCCGAGGTCCGCGTAAATTTTCGGCGAACCCTTCCACCCAAGTAATAACTAGGCCTCCTATATGGGACTACTTCCCTATAGAACTTTTCAAAAATTTAAGACCAAGTTGGTCATTAATCAATTGATTACGACCGGACACGCGGAGCGCTCCGCGCGAAATTTTCCGGACTTTACAATGGAACCACCCCGTAAAGGCTCTGCGCACCCCTCCGCGATGGACCCTCCGACCCGGATTTTGTCACGAGGGGGTATCCGGACGGTGGGGTGGGGTGCGTAAATCCACCTGTGCTATTCGCCGTAGGCCTTTTTGCACTACCTACGTAACCGTCGCACAGATCTGCGTAACCGTCTCACAGATCTGCGCAATCGTCCCAATCGTCGCACAGATTTGGAACGTCGTGGAAGACGCAGCCTCTTAGAACGTCTTCTTCCAAAACCTGCAATCGGAGGACTGAATCGTCCACGGCAAAGTGGACAAAATGGTTTTACGACTGGTCGTTCTTTGTCCAGGTGGTCTCTCTTCCAATTATCAAAACACTCCTTGTGGAGCTTATGTTCTACTGCCTTAGAGGTCTTATGGACTATCATGTCTCTGACTGTAGTAAAGTCTTCTAGACATAATGAACAAACATCTTCTGGGTGTCCTCCAGTTCTAAGATGCCACGTACCATCTAGTCCAGAACCATCTGTTTTGATCCTTACACTGGTTGGCCACTGCGGTATTGATATTTTCCCACTCTGGCAAACCGGTCAAAAGAGGACAGTCAGAACAACTAATGGTCGTGACGGTCTTCCAATCTGGTAAACTGGTCAGGCTTTTACAACCACTACAATCGACAATGTCAATACTGTCCCACAGGGGTAAACTGGTCAGGTTTTTACAACCACTACAATTAACTTCTGTAACACCAGGCCACAACGGAAGTTCCTTCAATTTAGCCAGCCCACTACAGTCTACCTTCTTGAAATTACCTATTAACTCTAGGCTAACTGTCCCCGCTTTCGAAACGCTACTGCGTTCAATTACATATACGTCGTCGTCAACGTAATGATCGTCGTCACTGCTCATCTTACCAATGATCAATAAAATCTTGCCTACCTCTAAAGATGGCCCAGAGAAACCCAGATGGGACCGTTAAGTATCACAAATGGATGGAACACTATCGCATACCAGGAGAGGCTGAAAGTGATAAGGAGAGGCTGAATAAAAAGGCTCTTGATTTGTTTAAACAACAAAAGATTCTTGATGCATTCAATTCTACACAAATGAAATACCCTAGTGAAAACCACAAAAAACCACCTCCTGCGATGTCAAAATACTTTGACAGAGAGAAGTACGATAGAATCAAAAGACAGAACCTCAGATGGGCCATATTACACCCACCGGCAGAACCACTTCAGTTCTCACGAAGGCGGTCCAAACGAAGATCAACCCCCAAACGAAGGCGTTCAAGGCCCAAAAAGTCCAAAAAGTCTTCAAAGCGTATAAGGTACAGGCGTCGTTAATTCCCCTGCTGCGAGCCTACACTGATTAGCAAACCTACTTAAAGAAAAGAAAGCTATGTCAAAAAGCGAATGTCGGCTCAACAGACTCAGGCGCCGGCCAATGATCAATTGTTCGAGGATGCCAAGAATTGGTTCAATTCAATGAACACCAATTCTAGGAACCAGATGATCCTAGTACTTTACAAACTGTGCCTATCAACCCGTGATACTAGTCACGAAAAGCTCATTGAATCACTGAATGGGCAGTGGAATGAGAAGTATACTAAACAACTGGAATCGGTCAAACGCCTAACCATCGAGAATGACGTACTTACCAAGAACCAAGACCTCAGTATCAACAATATTATGAACAAGATCAGTCAAGTGGAGTATAACCTAAACAACTCAGTCAATGGACTATCGGCCAAGATCACTCCTTCGGCGTCTGGTAAGATCGGGGAGAATTACATAGACGAACTGCTCGGCAAGATCCCCAATTCGTCGTTGACAAATATTACCCAGAGCAAAGGTTCTGGAGACTTCCTGTTCGTTACCGGCGGCATTAAGATCATGATTGAGAGTAAGAACTGGACCAATAGCTCTATCAAAGGGAACCCAAAAGAATTAGAAAACTTCCGCAAAACCGCAATAGAAGCCAAAGAAGAGAATGGGATCGATTTCGCTATTATGGCCCTTCATAGAGTGACAGACCTGAAGGGCAAAGCAATGGAAATCGAGATGGAGTTCACCAAAAATGGAACGTTGATGCTCCTGTACGTAACAAACCTCTTCATCCACCCAGAACGGATACTCTACGCCATTGACGCCGGCATTCTACTACTGAAACAGCAGTCTCAGCATACGATAAACAAGGATAGGTTTGTGTATCAGATCAATACCTTTGTAAAGTCGATAGACCTTGTGGACGAATCGATCAAAGAACGTCAGAAGATGATCAGGGACATGAACGGCCTAGTAAAGAGGGACTCAGAACAAATGACGTCCTTGAGACAGATATTGGACGATATACTCAGTGATACTGACCCAATTACCATTAAAGATCGATTGGTTGTGTTGTATGCAGACCTGGCGAAAGAACACGGAGACAAAATAACCAAAACGATGTTGGAGGACGCCTGCTCCAATAACAAAATACCAGCTCGTCATATCAGAACGTTGGGTGGGATCAGAGCTATTAAAGAGCTATATCTAGAAAAGGGCAAGCTAGTTTGTGACCCCAACGCAGAGGAAGAGGAGTCTGGGTCCGAAGAGGAGTCGGGATCAGGAACAGAAGAGGGGGAGAGCCGCAGCGGCCGATTGAGATCAGAAGAGGAGTCTGCGTCCGAAGAGGAGTCTGCGTCCGAAGAGGAGGCAGCTGCAACAGCGTGACCTACCTCGACCCTACCTCTTGCGATTTGACTTCCTTTTTTGGGACCTGACGTCCCTTTCGTACTTCTTTAAGACCTGCTTAGGGTCAGCCATAACACTATTTTCAAATGGTTTGAATGAAGACATTTGAGATAGCTGAGATTGATATGGTCTGAAGGTTGGTGACGAAGGCCTCTTGTCCGATCCACCGGCATTGACCTTTTCGTTCAGTTTTTTCAAGCTTGCGATGATCAATGGAAGCAGTTGAATGTAGGCTACGCTTTTGAAATGTCCTTCGCCCTGCTCAGTGCCTTGATTGACTATGTTCTTGAGGCCGATTTTTTCAAGTTGCTGGGCCATTACACCATACGTTTCTTTGTCTGAATTTAACAGATTGTACTTGTAGCACTCTATCTGTGTTAACAGCTCAAGGGACCTGTCGTTGCTAAGTTGTATTATATTGTCCTTCAGAGTGGCATCTGAGACCGATAAGTGGTTATTTGCTATGATATCTCCATTGACGCCTAGATAAAACTCAAATAATGTAAACATTACGAATATTACTCATTTATTTCTAAATGATTAGTAACTCCTATTATTCTTCTTTCGAAGTAGTTTAAAAGTTATGCATTATAAAATTCATCTTGTTCTTGTATTCTCTGGTTAGTTATATTACCGTTACCATTGAGTAGTTAAGAAGGTTGATTACTGTTATAAAGGTGCTAGGCCACAACGTCATTTTTTAAATGACTCTGTTTTTGGGACATTCAGTTGCGTATTTTAACATTATATTTCGGGATCCATTGGCATCTCTATCTAATATACTAAAGCATTTAGCACATTGAAATGTTTTTGAACCTCCTAATGTTTCATTTATTTCTCCGCAACATCCACATGTTTTACTGGTAAATTCCTCAGTAACTTCTATAACTTTGCAATGTAAGAATTCTCTACTTTTGTCATTTAGTCTATCCACAAATCCACAATGATTCCATGTTACCATCTTTTCTCTATTTCTTTTTGACATCTTTTTGAAATTATGAAAATTCATTCGTGGAGTTATGATTGTATTGTAGTTTTTACACAACCACAAAGCAACTTTCTTATGACAATCTAATACTAAATTCTTTATCCTCCTAGATATTCTTAACATTGCTTTCTTCAAATTTCGCCTTGAAGAATGTCCGGTAGTTTTAGTTATTTTTGATTGTATTTTATGTTTATAATGTAACAACCTTGATAACATTCCAATGTTATTAGTTCCTATATTGTGTATATATCCATTTGGATCATATCCAGTTTGAAAAGTTCTTACTCCTGGATCTAAAGAGATAACATTGTTCACTTGGTTTTCGCAAACGTTAGTTTCTTTATTTCTCAGGGTTAGTAGTTTTGGTATACATATAAAATATTCATTTAATTTAGTTTTCTTTAATCTACAATCACGCTTTAGAACATTGGGAAGTTTTTGTTCTGCTTTTAAACTACCGGTAAATAATTTGGTATATATACTGTTTTTGTTATTCCAATGTTTATTAAGTACACTTAAACTTTCTGTATAGCATTTTTTTGATTTATAATTTATACTAAATACTTCTCCTTTAGCAAAATTAGATTTATAATTCTTTAGTAGGTCTCTCAAAGATTCATCTCTAATATCATACGGGATGCCCAACATCCATTTATTCTCTTTTTCATAATTTTTATTGTTAATAAATTTATCTCTGAGTAATTTTTGACTTAAAACATTAGATTTGTTTTTGATGTATTCTTGTTTGATGTAGTATAAACAACTATTATAAATAAACCTTCCTGCACCTAACCAAGACCCAATGATTTCTCGTTGTTCTTTGGTGGGATAAATTCTTAACTTGATCGCAGTTAATTCGTCATTTTTAGACTTCTTCGCATTCTTCTTCCTTGTTCTTTTCTTTTTCTTTTTCGAGTTGTTTTCTTTGTTTTCTAAAAGTTGCGGATCTATTTCCATTGTTTCTTGCAACGAAGACAGTTGTAATGGCGAGTAGATCTTCTGCAAGTTCGTTAGTGTTGTTTGATTCGTTTGAGAGTGTATTGAGAACCACGAGTTCTGTATTATGTTTTTTGAGAATCCATTCAACAATTTCAAATCCAAATCTACACAGTCTGTCTTTAAAGGTAACCACAACTTTAGAGACTTTTCCAGAGTATATTTGTTCCAAAAGGGACGTAAAACCTTTTCTTTTAAAATTGAGTCCTGACCCAATGTCTTTAATAATTTCTGTTTCAGGATGAGAAATTTTAAGGATTTCAATTTGTCTAACAAGATCTTCTTTTTGATGATCTGACGAAACTCTTGCATAACAAATAGTTTTTCTAGTTGGAATTGATTCAGTGATTCCGAATGTTTTGTTGATATCTTCAACATTGTAAATTCTTTTCCCGTTTTCATTGATCCTGAGGAACCTAATCTTTCCACTTTCAGCCCAGAGTCTAAGAGAATTTGATGATATGTCAAATTTCTTTTTAATTTTATGTGCAGAAATATAGTTTTCATTGTCCATGAACTTCCGGTATACTTTATTTACAAGTATACTAAATATTTATTCTTTGAATTAAACGAAGTTAAAAAA
>Ga0302155_10003071_pt1 | contig 10973 bp, 11 predicted proteins | sample I_Bog_N3_1_FD_193508 | JGI IMG/M metagenome (GOLD analysis project Ga0302155, IMG submission 193508) | Peat permafrost microbial communities from Stordalen Mire near Abisko, Sweden - I_Bog_N3_1 | ecosystem: Environmental > Terrestrial > Soil > Wetlands > Peat | place: Sweden: Abisko, Stordalen...
GTGAAACCCTCGCCATCACCGACCGCGCCTACCTGATCTATGAGGGCCGCGTCGAGAGCCAGGGCGACAAGGATTTTCTGCTGCACGATCCTATCAGCAGGAAACTCTATCTCGGCGAATCCTTTGCCATGTAATCGCCATGCAACGTTCTCCCTCTCCTTCCAGCGTTAAGGGCAAGGCCCTGACTGTCGGGAAATTCTTTTCCGATCACGGTGCCGGACTCGGCATGGAGCTCCTCGGGGATACCAGAGGTCTGGAGCGCCCTATCCCCGAACCGACGATCAACCGCCCCGGACTGGCCCTGGCCGGTTTTTTCCGCTATTTTGCCGCTAAGCGTATCCAAGTCGCAGGGCATGCCGAACTGAGCTATCTTCGCAGCCTCACCGTCGAGGAACGGGCGGCCAGGCTCAAGGCGCTCTTTCAACAACGCATCCCCTGCCTCGTCGTGGCACGAAGTCTTATTCTCCCTTCGGGACTGCTCGAACTGGCGGAGGAAGCACGGACGCCGGTCTTCAAATCGCCGCTGATCACCATGAAATTCATCAACTCGGCGACCATCGCCCTGGAGGATGAATTCGCACCCGTTGCCTCGGAGCACGGCAGCATGGTGGACATCATGGGAGTCGGCGTCCTGATCCGGGGCAAAAGCGGCATCGGCAAAAGCGAGTGCGTACTCGGCCTGATCGAGCGCGGTTACAGTCTGGTCAGCGACGACATCACCCGCTTCCGGAATCTCGAAGGTCGCGATCTCATCGGCAACAGCAAGGAACTGACCCGCTTTCACATGGAAGTGCGCGGCATCGGCATCATCAATGTCGCGGCCATCTTCGGAGCCGGCTCCGTCCGACCCGAAAAAGAACTCGATCTGGTGGTCACTCTAAAGGATTGGCAGGAGGTTCCGGACATTGATAGAATAGGACTCGACCGCGACACCTATGAAATCCTCGGCATCCCGATTCCTCATGTGACCATCCCCGTGAAAACAGGACGAGATCTTGCCAGGCTTGTGGAAGTGGCGGCTCTCGACCAAAAACTCAAATCCATGGGACACGACACAGCACAGGAGTTCAACGAGCGCCTGCTGCGGGTCATGAATCCAGACAAGACAAAATAAATTTTCATGACCACCCAAAGCGAAAATCCAGCGACCTCCAAGGAGCTCACCATCAAGAATCGCAACGGGCTTCATGCCCGTCCAGCAGCCCTTTTCGTGAAAACCTCCAGCCGGTTCCATGCCGAAGTCTGGGTTGAGAAAGACGGGGAAAAGGTGAATGGCAAGAGCATCATGGGACTGATGATGCTGGCTGCCGGGAAGGGATCTGTCTTGAAAATCACCGCCGAGGGGGAAGATGCTGTCTTGCTGATGCAGGAGTTGGAGACTCTGATCTCCTCCCGTTTCGGCGAAGAATAGCTTTGGAGTGTGCTTTTGGCGCGGGGCGGCGTTGCCCTGCGTTTGCAGTATAATTTATACAGCAGCACTTGGGCGCCTTGCCCCGCATCCAAAATCCCTACTCCAATAGCCGATTTATTGTCAAAATCCTGAGTCTCATCCCTGCGCCATAAGAGAAGAAGTGGCGCTTGCGGTTTTATTCAAAGGCGACTTGGCTGCCTTGACACAGACATTACTCTATTGGAAAGATAAAGACCCCCTCCCGATGCGACCAACAACCACCATGATCCTGCTCGGGCTCTGCCTGTTCGGCATCGGGATTTCGACTCAGGCGGCTTCGACCTCGACCAATACGAACACGTTGGGGCCAGCTCCCTCGACCAAGGTGTTGATTCGTATGACGGTTCTGGGGATTTCCGAGGGAGTCCTTTTTGGCAGCACGGTCAACAATGCCGGGGAGAGTATCGGCTTCACTTCCGACACGTTCGGAACGAACGACACCATCTTCGCGGTTGTGAACCAAAACAGTGCCCACCCCTCCCTCTACCAAACCAACGGGGATTTTTCCTCGGCGACCAATGTGCCCTCCCTTCCCAAGGTTCACAGCCGTTTCACTGAGATCACCGGCACCTCACAGGGTGTCGTCGTGGGCAACTATGCCTCCGCCAGTGGAACCCGGGCTTTCATCGTCTCGACCAACGGTAGCCTGAGTCACTTTTCCTATCCCGGAGCGCAGCCAGAGACAACGGTGATCACCGGCATCTCGCAGGGTACGGTGGTGGGTACCTTTCTCGATAATCGAAATGCCCTCCACGGATTCAGCTACACCACGACCAATGCAAGCTATAACAGGATTGATGAACCTCAGGCGATCGGAAGGACTCATGTCCATGGCATTTCCGAAGGAGTGATCTATGGCTCCTATGTGACCACGAGGGGGATCACCAACGGCTTCACCTACAGTAAGGGAACCTACACTACCAACAGTGTCCCGGGTGCTTCAAAATTCACCGAGATCACCGGCTATTCCCAAGGAAGCGTCGCCGGAAACTACCTCGATACAAATCGGGTGCATGGTGGCTTCTACTATGATGGGACGAACTACTCCCAGGCCGATATCGGCATCACGGGATATAGCCACATCGCAGGTTTTAATCAGGGAGAAACGGCTGGGAACTTCCTCGAAACCAACGGCGTCATGTATTACACGACCTCGACCAATGTCGTGAACACTCGGAGCATCTTCCTGACTACGAACTATTGGCAGACAACCCTCGCCGCCTACCCTCCCCATCCAAATACCAAAGCGCTTGTCAAATACAGTCCACCAGCCAGCAGTGAAGGAAACAGTGGTTTCACTCAAGGGACTACTGTGACCAATGGAGGAACTTTTGGGGGCTCTATTACACAGATAGGATCCGGGTCAACGACACTCTCCGGCAGCAATACCTACAGCGGCAGCACAGTCGTGAATGGAGGAACGCTTACTCTGGGGAGCAGCAACAATGCCATCATAATTACGAATGGAGGATCAGGAACGACCACCCTTTCTGGAAGCACAAACACCAATAGCTTTGGAGGTGGAACATCTGGAGTCACTCTCTCAGGCTCAGGCACGGTCACCCTGTCCGGTAGCAATACCTATAGCGGCAGTACCACCATTAATAGCGGCGCGCTTTTCTCGGCGAATGGAGGGACATTGGGCAGCAGCAACTCTACCAATGGTATCACTTTTGGAGCAGGCTCGATACTAGACATATCCCATCTGACTAATTTCCTAAAAGTGCCCATCAACGGCCTGGTTTTCTCATCAGCCAGTCCTACCAGTTCATTGACGATCTCAAACTCTGGCAGCAACGATTACACGCTCGGAAACTTCGGTTCCAGTAATTCACTCACCATTTCCCCCGGAACCAGTGACACCATTTCCTTTGCCGATTATACCGGAACTAATCCTGACATTGCGCTCACTTTGACCGAGGCCGGTGCCACCAATGCAACCGGTGGAGGCCTCCTCATCCTGCCAGGCACAAACACAGTCGAGTTTTTGCTTCACTGAGTCTCCCTCGAACCAAAGCTTGACCCATCGTCCGTTCTGGGAGAGTCTCCACCTCCCACAAAAGAAAGCAGGTGAATTTTATATGCCGGAAGTTATAGTCCGTAAGGGCGAACCCATCGATCGCGCTCTCAAGCGCCTCAAGAGCAAACTCGACACCGAGGGAATCCTCGACGAGGTCAGGAGGCTGCGTGCCTTCGAGACGCCGACCCAGCGCACCAAGCGCAAGGCCAAGGCCAACGCCAAGCGTGCCAAGGCCAAGATCCGTTTCGTCCTTAGCCAATAACTCCTGTTTTCCGCTCCCTCCATCTCAGCATGGGCACCGGAGTGAATCCTGAAGTTCTCATCATCGGCTGTGGTTTCCTCGGGGAAGCTGCAGCCGATTTGTTTTCCGCCCAAGGCGAAAGAGTCCTTGGGTTGGTACGCACCGCGGAATCCCGCAGCAAGCTCTCGGGACGGGCTTTTGAAACCGCCCTCTGCGATGTCACCAGCGACACTTCCGTTGCCGCACTCAGCCCCAGACTGGAAGGGGTGCCGCTCGTCCTCTATGCGGTGAGTTCCGGAGGAGGCACTGCCGCCGACTATGCTGCCATCTATCGTGACGGGCTGCGCCGGGTGCTCTTCGCGTGGAAGCCTCAGCGCCTGATCTTTGTCAGCAGCACTTCTGTCTATGGGCAGAATGATGGTTCCTGGATCACGGAAGAATCCCCCACGCTCCCCGAACGCGACACAGCCCGCGTCCTGCTTGAGGCGGAAGAACTTGCCCTGCACTACGGAGGGATCGTCGCGCGCCTGACGGGAATTTACGGACCGGGTCGGTCGATGCTTCTGCGGAAGTTTCTCTCGGGCGATGCCGTTATCGAAGAGGGAGGAAGACGCTGGCTGAATCAGATTCATCGCCATGACGGGGCAAGCGCCCTATTGCGCCTTGCCGACTCCTCTGTACCCGCTGGGATCTACAACGTTACTGACGACACACCTGTCAGTCAGCGCGAGTTGTACGGCTGGATGGCGGATTTTCTCCAGCGCCCGTTACCCCCAGAGGGGGCGTCATCGGAATTTCGGAAACGGGGGATCACCTCCAAGCGGATCAGCAATGAAAAACTACGATCACTCGGCTGGACTCCCGACTATCTTTCTTATCGGGAGGCGCTGCCAGAATTGGTAGCCGCTCTCTAGTAAAGCCACGAAGAGTGAGTAAAGATTGCTCTAAAGAGCAATTTTGAGCCATAATGGCTCATCCTAAATGAAAAAGACCCTGCTCATTGTTGATGACGAGAAGCATACCCGCGACGGGCTGCGCACGGCCTTTGAGGATCAGTACGAGGTCACTGTGGCTTCTGATGGGGCAGGAGCCTTGGCCGTCTTGGATGCTGATCCTGCCGATATCGTCATTACGGATCTGAAACTCGGCACCGAGGATGGAATGGCGCTGATGGAAAAGATCTTAAAGCTCCCCGCCCCTCCGATTTGCATCATGATGACCGCCTACGGTTCGGTGGATACGGCCGTCGAGGCGATGAGGCGTGGCGCATACGATTTTGTCACCAAACCGGTGAATCTCGACCGTCTCGAGATGCTTGTGCGCCGCGCGCTGCGGGAACGGGCCATGCAGGCCGAGAATGTTGAACTCCGTCGTGAGGTCATCCAGACTCGCGCTCCCGACAAAATGATAGGGCGTTCACCCGCGATGGAGCGGGTCTTCGAGGTGATCCGTCAAGTTGCCCCGAGCAAGGCGACCGTCCTGATTCAGGGAGAAAGCGGAACAGGGAAGGAGGTGGCCGCCAAGGCGATCCACGCCTTGAGCACTCGTTCCGAGAAGCCATTTATCGCCGTGCATTGCGCGGCACTTTCACCTCAGTTGCTCGAAAGCGAACTTTTCGGCCATGAGAAAGGGGCCTTTACGGGAGCGGCAGAACGGAGAATCGGTCGTTTTGAACAGGCCTCCGGAGGCACGCTCTTCCTGGATGAAATCGGGGAAATTGATCCCATGGTGCAGGTGAAGATCCTCCGTGTTCTGGGCGAAAAGACCTTCGAGCGAGTCGGCGGCAATCAGACATTTTTCACCGACGTGCGGCTCATCGCCGCGACCAACAGGGATCTGGCCGCCATGGTTGCGGAGGGAACTTTCAGGGAAGATCTCTATTATCGTCTTCATGTGGTGCCACTTCAAATGCCTCCGCTCCGGGAGCATCCGGAGGATATTCCGCTGCTCACCAGCGCCTTCCTGAAGGAAATGGGCAAGGAACACGGAAAACCTTCCCGCCACTTTTCCCCCGAGGCCATGGCGGCGCTGACAGCTTATCCGTGGCCGGGAAACATCCGTGAACTCAAGGCCGCCGTAGAACACGCCGTCGTTTTGGGAACTGGAGAGGAACTGAACATCACCGATCTGCCCGCCGCGCTCCTCTCCTCCCGTACTGGGGTCCTGCCGCCGGATTCACTCAACCTGGCCGAAGTCGAGGTCTCCCTCATCCGCAAGGCCCTTGCAGAGACCGGAGAGAACAGAACCCTGGCGGCAAAAAAGCTCGGCATCAGCCGCCGCACACTGCATCGTCACCTCTCCCAGCTAGGAATTTTAAAGCACTCCCACTAAACAGACCAGATCACCTATGGCATTCCAGGAAACCCTCCGCGATATCGACTCGGGAACCTCCGCAAAGTTTCTCAAGATCGGCATGTCCCTCGCAATCCTGTCCGGCGTGACACTGCTCTATTTCATGGTTCAATTCAGGGGGCTTGCCAATGAGTCCGCCATGGATCAGGCCCAGATTGCCCGTTCTCTGATCTCCCAGAAGGGATTCAGCACACGCTATATCCGCCCGCTGGCAATCCGCGTGCTGAGTGACATCGGCAAGCCGACAGACCAACTCAATTTTCCTGAATTTTATAATGCACCTCTCAACCCACTTGTTGAGGCGATCGCACTCCTTCCCGTCAAAAACCGGCTCCAGATGCCTCCGACCGAAACCCTTGGGATGGGTGATCGCGCCATTGCCGTCCTTGGACTCATCCTGCTCTTCGCAGGGGTCTTTATCTGGTACCGCGTGGCCCTGAAGATCTTCGATGAAACCGTTGCGCTCATCGCTGCGGGACTCCTGCTGCTCACCGACCTGATGTGGCAGTATGCCCTCTCTGGACTTCCTCAGCTACTTCTCATTCTGCTCTTTGGACTGGTCACTCTCTGCGCCCTCAAGTCTAAAGAATCCGAGGACCAAGAGGAAAACGGACTCGTAACTTTTATCTGGCTCTGCCTTACGGCCGTGGGACTCGGACTCATGTCACTGGCTCACGGCGTCACCGCCTTCCTGATGCCGGGTTATCTGGCCTTCATTCTGCTGGGTTTCCATGCACGCATCAGTTCGTTTCTTCTCACCATCGGCGTCTACCTGCTGACCGTTTCTCCCTGGATCATTCATAACATCGCGGTCTGCCACAATCCCCTCGGACTCACCAGTTATGTCGCTCTCGCCGGAGCCGGGATCACGGAGAGTGATGTGATGCGTGGTGCCAATACAGGACTGGCTCTCGGCGGTGGCATCGCCACGAAGTTCAAGACCAGTTTCATCGATCAGGGTGCCCACCTTTGGGAATATCTGGGTCTCAATCTGGCCGCCATCTTCTTTCTGCCCTCGATCATGCACGCCTTCCGCAGCCCTCTGGCCTCACTCTGGCGCTGGATCATCCTGCTGATGTGGTTCGGAATGACCATCGGCATGGCGCTCTTTGGCGTGAAAGGAGCCATCTCGGGAAATCAGCTTCATCTCATCTTCCTGCCTGTTTTTGTCATCTACGGAACAGCATTTCTGCTCGTGCTCTGGAACCGACTCAATTTTAACTACGCCGCTTGGCGGATGCTGTTTATTGCCTCAATTTTCCTGATCTCAGGCACCCCGATGCTCCTGACATTATTAGCGGGTCAGCAGGCCAGAATTCAGTGGCCCCCCTATGTCCCTCCCTTCATCGCCATTTTAGGCAAATGGTTTGAACCCAATGAAATCCTTAGTTCAGATATGCCGTGGGCCGTGGCCTGGTATGCCGATCGCAAGTGCCTTCTCCTCCCCGAGACTATTCATGCCTTCAATGAAATTTCAGATTACGGAACCCTCGGCCCTTCCATCACAGGACTCTACCTCACGCCCATCTCAGGCCAGCAGCCTTTTGTCGATCTCGTCAAAGGGCCCTACAAGGACTGGGGCCCCGTCATCATGCGCACGGTGAATCTGGATGACTTCCTGCTTAAAAAATTCACTCCACTTCCCATTGACGGCGAGTGCATCCTTTACTCTGACTCCGAACGCTGGACCAGAAAATAAGAATAAAAGGTCATGTCAGAAGCCTCCAAAAAATCCACCCCCCAAGCCGACTCCATTGAGTCATCACTGGCGCGGCTTGAAACGATCGTGAATGAAATCGAGCAAACTCCACCGCCGCTCGAGACCCTCATCGAACGCTATGAGGAAGGGATGGAACTGCTGAAGACCTGCCGGGAAAAACTCAACGAGGCGGAAAAACGCATCCAGATCATCACTCGCACCGGACGTGGAGAAATCACCCTGGAACCATTTCCGGAAGCATGAGTGACCATTGCGGAAGCAAGCCTGCTTCACCCTTTCTTGACCGGATCAAAGGGCCGGCCGACCTGAAAAAACTGCAGGAGTCAGACCTCCCTCAACTCGCCGAGGAAATCCGGGCGGAATTGATCGGCACGCTTGCGGAAACAGGTGGCCATCTCGGTCCTAATCTTGGTGTCGTGGAGCTGAGCATCGCCCTCCACAGGGTCTTCAATACACCCGCCGACAAAATCCTCTTTGATGTCAGCCATCAGGGGTACATCCATAAAATCCTGACCGGACGCAGGGACCGACTTGCAACAATGCGCCAGCATGGCGGACTGAACGGATTCCTTCTTCGCACCGAGAGCGAGCACGACTGCTATGGTGCCGGACACGCTGGCACGGCGCTCTCCGCCGCACTCGGTATGGCTGCGGCCCGCGATATGAACGAAGGCAAAGAGCATGTCGTGGCTGTTGCCGGCGATGCCGCCTTCACCTGCGGCGTGAGCTTCGAGGCACTCAACAACGTCGCCGAAACGACGAAGAAATTTATCGTTGTGCTCAATGATAACGAATGGTCGATTGCAAAGAACACGGGCGCCATTGCAGAGCATCTTAACCGAATCGCGACTAGTCCCGCCTATGCACATCTGCATGATCAGGCCGCTAAATTCATCGAATGGATTGGCGGAAAGGGAGCCCGCCACCTGGCCCACAAGATTGAATCCGGAGTGAAGCAAATCCTCCTTCCCGGCGTCATTTTTGAGGACCTCGGCCTCCGCTATTACGGCCCGATCGACGGACATGACATCCCCCTTCTCATCCGCACCTTTGAATTTCTCAAAACGTTAAACGAGCCGGTTCTTCTTCATATTCTGACCAAGAAAGGAAAGGGGTATGCTCCCGCGCTCGCCAAACCGGACAAATTCCACGGCCTTGGCAAATATCAGCCGGAAACAGGCGAGACCGCTGCCACCCTCTCCCTCACCTACTCGGAGATCTTTGGCAAGACACTTGCTGATTTTGCCGATCACAACCGCAAAATCGTGGCCATCACGGCGGCAATGCCCAACGGCACGGGACTCACACAGTTTGCCACCCGCCATGCCGATCGCTTTTTCGATGTCGGTATCGCCGAGGAACATGCCGCCCTTTTCGCTGCCGGGATGGCAACTCGGGGAATGAAACCGTTCCTTACGATCTATTCCACGTTCATGCAACGGGCCTTTGACATGATCATCCATGACATCGCCCTGCAAAACCTCAATGTCGCACTCTGCATGGATCGTGCCGGACTCTCGGGAGACGACGGTCCGACCCATCATGGCCTCTTTGACATCGCCTACCTGCGCAGCATTCCAGGAATGATCCTGATGCAGGCGCGTAATGAAGAGGAATTCGCCGACATGCTCTGGACGATCACCCATCATCATGAAGGCCCGATTGCCATTCGTTATCCACGTGGAACAGGCTCTGGAGCTGTCCCAAAGGCAACACCCCGCCTGCTGGAAATCGGCAAGTCAGAAGTTCTCCGCCATGGCACCGATGTCGCCCTCTTCGGACTTGGAAACTTTTGCGAAGTCGCTTTGGAGACTGCACAGATTCTTGAAACGAAGGGTATCAAGGCTGCAGTGATCAACCCCCGATGGATCAAACCCCTCGACACCGGCACCCTGGAATTCTTTGCACGGGGGGTACAAGTCCTCTGCACGCTTGAAGATCATGCCGTGTCAGGTGGCTTCGGCTCCGCTGTCGCAGAGCATCTCTCCGATGCCGGCATCGCAACGCCACTAATACGCATTGGATGGCCTGACCAATTCATTGAACATGGGTCTGTGCCCATCCTCCGCGAAAAATATGGTATGACGGCACAGGCCGTGGCGGAGCGAGTGCTTGTAGCCTACCAAGCCGAGTCCGGAAAGAAACGGGCGCTTCTTTAGAAACGCTTGGAGTGTCAAGAAGACGCCTCTGGCTGTTGCAGACCCCGCTAGGCTGATGGTCAAAAAAACTTCATGAAAACTTTTATATTTTTATTGACGACCTGATTGGTCGTATTTTATCTAGTTCTCCTATCGTTTTTGAGCAGCCGATGAAAAATCAACCCGCATCCAATCCCCCTCTGAGTCTTGAGGAAAGAGGCCATACGGGCGCGCATGCAGCGGTGTGGAAGTTGTCGTGTTGTTGTCGCTGAAGTTCCTCTCCCCGAATGGGGGAGATCGCTCCACCAACTCTCGTCACCACTTCAACTCTGCATCCCATGAACTTATCAACTCCGACAAAAACCCTTGGTACCATCAACACAACAAAATCCCCGGTCTTTAAGGACTTTAGGGAACTCTCCTTTGCCATTTGGAAGGATCATAATCTGGCTGAAGCCGTGATTCAAACCAGCGTGGGAGAAGAACCACAAACCATTGTGCGCCACTATAACCTGACACACGCGAGCCGCTACTTGGGAAAAACCGAAGCGGCACTGCGGCTCTTCCTTTGGGAGAATGACCTCTCACCCGATGTGGAGAACGGCGGAACGCCTCTCTTCTCCGAGGACTTCCTGGATCTCATTGATGCGTACGGATACCTGTTCGACTATTCCAAAAAATGGCGGCAGTCAGGACATCATGATGAAGCTGACAATCTTCTGAAAGAGGCCCATGCAGCCTTCGGTCTTCCCGCAGCACCCGCTCGCTCCACCACATCCAAGAAAAAAGCGCCTCTGGTTATTCCAGACGCCACGGAAGATTGGGCGGGATCTCCTGACGAATGGCGAGCAACGCCTGTTTATATCTAAGTACAGCTTTGAAGCACATCCGGGAGAAGAAAAGGCCAATGATCGAGTAGCCCGATGCCTCCCGTGATCTGCTCCTTCCTTCCAGAACCCGTCCGCCTAAAAACCATCGGACGGGTTCTGGAAGAGAGCAGTGCTCCAACCAGCAATAACTCTCTCGAACCATGAATCATCAACCCTTTGTCA
>Ga0302155_10003090_pt1 | contig 10928 bp, 9 predicted proteins | sample I_Bog_N3_1_FD_193508 | JGI IMG/M metagenome (GOLD analysis project Ga0302155, IMG submission 193508) | Peat permafrost microbial communities from Stordalen Mire near Abisko, Sweden - I_Bog_N3_1 | ecosystem: Environmental > Terrestrial > Soil > Wetlands > Peat | place: Sweden: Abisko, Stordalen...
CTTGCGCGCGGTGTGAGTGAAATGATTGCCGCCGATGGAAAAGGCATCGCCGTCGCCACCGAACACAAACACATGCAGGTCGGGCCGGGACAGCGAAATGCCGCTGGCAAACGGCAGAGCGCGGCCGTGAATGTAATGCGCGCCGTGGGCCTGGACGAAATAAGGGAACCGGCTGGAACAGCCGATGCCGGCGACGGTGGTGATTTTCTCGTGATGCAACTTGCGCTTTTCAATCAGCTTGAAATACAGCGCCAGCACGGAGAAGTCGCCGCAGCCGGGGCACCAGGTGGGATGATCGGCGGCGATTTCTTTTTTGGTCAGGCCTTTGCGCTCGCCGTTGGCGGGAGCGGGCGCGTTGACAACGACGGCGGGAGTTTCAGACAAACTTTGGCTCATAAGAAAATTATAATTTGCCCAGGCTGGCGGTGATATTGGTCTGGGCGCGTTCCAGGATTTCCCGGACCTTCCACGTGAGGCCGTCGGTCTTGTTGAGGCCGCGAATCTTGGGATCACAATAGCGGGCGCGCAGCACGGCGCCGAGCTGGCCGAACCCGTACAGCCCTTCGTCATTCATTTCGACCACGAGAACGTGATTGAAACCGGCAAAAATATTTTCCAGCCCGTTTGGCAGCGGATTGATATGGCGCAGGTGGAGAGAGGAAACGCTGTCGCCAGCGGCCCGGGAGCGGTCGACCGCTTCGCGGATGGGACCTTCGGTCGAACCCCAGCCGACGAGCAACACATTGCCCTCGGGGGGGCCGTATATTTTGGGAACGGGCAGTGTCGCCCCGAGCGCCTGCAATTTTTTGCGGCGCTTGGCGGTCATCTTCACGTGCAATTGCGGCGAGCCGGTGGGATGGCCCATTTCGTCGTGTTCCAGACCGGTGACGATGGGATATTTGCCGCTCAGGATCGGCGTGCCGGGCGGGACGTGCGGGGTGACGCCATTGGGCGCCGCCAAGTCGTAGGGCTTGTGGTCGGCTACAGGCTGGAAATCAGGTCCGATGTTCTGGCAAACTTTTTCGAGGTTGGGTTCCACGAAGGCCTCGATGCGCGTGGCGATGCCTTGATCGGTCAAAAGAATGACCGGAACACTATATTGTCGGGCGATGTTGACCGCCTCAATGGCGAGATAAAAACAATCCTCGACATTGGCGGGGGCAATTACTACGCGGGGAGAATCGCCGTGACCGCCGTTGACAGCAATGTTCAGATCCGATTGCTCGATATTCGTCGGCATGCCCGTGGAAGGGCCGCCGCGCTGGACGTCAATGATGACGAGCGGCATTTCGGCCATGATGGCCCAGCCGAGCGCCTCGGTCTTCAGCGAAATACCGGGGCCGCTGGAACCCGTCACCGCCACGCGTCCGGCGTAACTGGCACCAATGGCCATGGAGATCGACGCGATCTCATCCTCGCATTGGATGAAGGAGCCGCCGTACTTGGGCAATTCGCGCCGGAGCAATTCCATGATGTCGGACCACGGGGTGATGGGGTAACCCGCGCCGAAGCGCACGCCGGCGGCAATCAAGCCGTAGCCGATGGCTTCGTTGCCATTCATCACCACCTGGTGACCGTCCTTCTTCTGGCTGTCGACGAATTTGAACGTTTCGAGGAGGCTGCCGAGCGAGTGCGAATAGCCCGCATGGAAGGCCGCCATGGCGTTATTCAAAATGCTGGGATCTTTACCGGTGAAGCGCTCGCCGACCAGTTTTTCCAGCTTGGCAACATTGAGGTCGAACATCTTGGCGATGAGACCGAGGGCATAAATATTTTTGCCCTTGTCCTTGGCGGTCCCGCCGATGGCTTCGACCGTGAGCGAGGAAATGGGGATGGGCACATGGTGATATTTATCCTGCCATTCGGGATTGGGCTGCACGTGATCGGAATCAAACATGACGATGCCGCCTTTTTTCAGCGACCCGATATGGCCCTCGTACGAATGCTGGTAAAAGGCGAGCAACACATCGGCGTCGTCGCCGGAGCTGAGCACTTCGCCGGTGCCGATGCGAACCTGGAAAATGGAAGGTCCTCCGGAGATGGTGGCGGGAATCGTCATGAACGTCATGACCTCCTGCTCGCTGCGGCCAGCGAGACGGGCGAGAAAACCGCCGATGGCCTGAATGCCATCCTGGGAATTTCCGGCGATGCGGATCACCACCTCGTTGATCCGGGAGACATTTTTGGCACCACCCGAAGACGGTGCACCAGCAATTGTATTATTCATGGGACAAAAAACATATTCCTCTGCACCGTGGAAAGGCGGCTGAAGTGAATTATCAGCGCGACGCCCAATGCACCATAACATTAATTCATTGTATCGGAAGATGTCAATTTCCAATCAGCGTTATATAACCTTGACCAGCAAATACTTCCACTAATTAACCGCAAACGCTGGAGTCGCCGATATTCATAATAAGATAGACTGATGCAACTTGGCGGAAGGATCAGGGATTTGGTTGTCGGTTCCGAAGCAGCCAAGAATGCGACCGGCAAACTGAGGGAAGAGACTTTACGCGGGGGCGCCGCGCGGAAAAGCGGCAACCAAAGAAAACATCGCCGCAGAGACCAACCTCATTTTAGGCCACGGATTAAACACGGATCGGCATGCATTCGGCAGGGAACTCCAAAAAATTCACGCGGAGGAGAATCCGGATGGTAGCCGCATCCTCGTTCGCTAAAGCTACGGAGGACAGGGAAAAACACAAAAATAAACGGGGATTTTTTGACAGGATTGAAGGGATGAACCAGATGGGGAGCCAACTGGGAGAGAGCGCAAAGACGGCAAAGAATACGCCCGCTTGCGGAACAGCAGGTTGCTGGAGTAAGTTACGGCTACCAAATGGATTTACAGCAACCATACGACGAGGCGATGTTTGATTTCAGCCGCGGTGAATTTTCCAGCGCCATCACCAAGCTTCAGCAGGTGCTGGAGCAGGACCCGAATCATTTCGAGGCGCAACTGGCGCTGGGCATGGCGTTTTACCGGCAGGGCGATTATCCCGCGGCGATCGCCGCGGGCCATCAGGCGGAAAAATTGCGGCCGAAGGAACAACTGGTGCACACGAACCTGTCGCTGTTTTATCAGAAAGCCGGGGATCGCCCGACGGCGGAGCATCACGGATTGCAGGCGCGAATCGCGGGCTGGCGGGCGGAAAGTATGGCGGCGAAGGAGGGCGTGACACCGCCGGCGGAGGGTGATCCGGAACTCCAAATGGCGAAGCCAAAACCGCCGGCGGTGAAAGTGATTCGGATGCCGGACAAATTTCCGGACCAACCGTGGAAAAAAAAGATTGATAGTTGAACCTCAATGATTTATAAGAACAACATTCAATTCGCCTCGGGCGTGAAGCTCTCTTAAGAAGAACATGAAATCCGCTTACGAACTTGCAATGGAACGGCTGAATAAAGCCGCCCCCGCATCGAAGATAACCGATGCGCAAAAGAAACAGCTGGCCGAACTCGATTCGAAGTATGCCGCGAAGGTTGCCGAACGGGAAATTGGCCTGAATGCGGCGATCAAGCAGGCGGGCGGCGACGCCGGTCAGATTGATGCCTTGCGCGAACAACTCGCCATGGAACGGAAAAAAATTCAGGCGGAACTGGAGGAAAAAAAAGAACTCGTTCGCAAGGGACTTTTCAAGGAGTGACCTGGTGCGATCAAATCATTTGATTTAAATGATCGAACGAAAGACCAACGCCAATGTTGGTCTTTTTCTATTCTGAATTTCGCGGCGGATATGACCGCCGCAGGGTTGAAGCAGGGTTGACTGAAATTAGCGTGGGGGGAAGGATGTTGCGCGCCCTCATCCCGGCCTTGTCCCCCGAGGAGAAGGTGATACATCGTCCGCGTATGTTTGGTTGCGACGCTGATTTTAGTCGCACGACCTTTGAGACAAATAACTAACCAAAAAAATAATCTGGCCGAGGCGGCATTTTCCGGCGGCTCAATTCAGATCGTAGGCGGAATTATCGGGGGAAAGAAAACCGGTGCCGGGGGCGGTGGGGGTGCTTTCGGAATAATTGGTATAGCACAAGGAGGGTGAATCCACATGGCCATCACAAAAGCCCGCATTGGTGCGGCCGTTGTGGCGGAAACCCTGAGTGCCCGCGTAGCGGCCGGCTTGGAAATTGGCGTCGCCGGGATTGGGAAAGGGCGCCCGCATGAATTTGTCCGACCCGCCGGAATATTGGCCATCGCCAAAGACGGCGGTTTTTGCCGGATGGCGCACGGCGGAGCTCTTGGCGGGAATGGGAGGAGCCTGTCCGGTCGGATCGGACTGGCTTTCGCCCGGACCGTGGCCCAGGAAGCTGGTATTATAGTTATAGCCAGTAAAGGGATCGGACCCCCAGTTAGCCGAACCGGTGAAGGACGGGCATTGCTGGATTTTTGGGTTGGTCTGGCCTTGCCATAGCAAACCAGGAACGACGTGGCCATTCGCGTAAGTGGTAAAATCCCAGCAAAGGGAAACACTTTTCGATTCGTCGAAGTAATACGCGTAAGGATAAGAATCCGCATTATCGCCGGTATAAATCTGGGCGGCGAGATCCATCTGCCGCAGATTATTCACACACTGAATGGCCTTCGCGCGGGATTTGGCGCGGCTTAGGGCCGGCAATAATATAGCGGCCAGCAGGGCAACAATGGCCATTACCACCAGGAGTTCAATCAAAGTGAACCCCCGGTGGCGCTGGCTCTTGGCGGGCAGGTGGCCCGCCATGTACGATTTTAGCTGGCGCATGTTTTAGGGCAGCGTTACGACCAGGCGATAAAATGCCTTAGCGGCGGGCGCGGAATTATCCTGCAAAGATAAGGGCGATTCGTTCGTCGGTGTGACAGTGGCAACCGTCGTCCAAGTGATCAAATCGGCGGAGCGCTGCAATGCCTGCTGGCAGTTCGGCACGGGCGAAAAGGCAAACGTCGGTCCGTGGCTAAGCGTCAGAGGCTGGAGGCGCAGGGCGGGCGGGATGATTTGAGAAACCACATACGCCGAAAAGGCCGTCACACCGGTGACCTGAATTTCCTGGTTCGCCGGGTTATAGGTAAAAGCCTGTGCGGCCCAATTGGTGCCGGCCCATTGCCAGAGCCGCAGGTCACTGCCAGTGCCGGAATAACCCGCGGCGGGATGGAGCACCAGGTCCGCCAAGTATCTCACGGTGACCGTGCCACCAATCGGCTTGATGGTTATCTTGTAGGCCCCGGCAACATGGCCGGCGACGGGGGCGAAGGCGGAGAATTCGTGGAGGCTGACGGTGCTGACGTTCGCGATATCGCTGACAAAAGTAAAGTTGAGCGAGATCAAATTTTGACTCGCGTCACCGGGGCTTTGAAAGGCCAGGTTGGTTATGCCTGCCGCCAAATTGTCCGGGGCGATGGCAAGTTGATCACCCACCACGGCCGGATTGGCGGCGGCAATCGCATCGATCACGGTGTAGTTGTTCGTATCCGGAGTAATGCGAACATATTGAATCCAAGGAAGCCCGGATCCTCTCAACGCGAAGCCGGTGCCGCCGGCGGCGCCGGCGAATTGATCCAAGCCACTGGCGACCGTTTGCCCGGCAAAAATATTGGTGCTGATATACGGATTCAAGGGTTTCGTCGGATTCATTGGCTCGTCGGTCCACGAGTCGTTGGCGTCATCCCAACGGTAGGCATTTGCGGGAAAATTGGTAACGGTATTGAAAGTGTACCAATGGGTTCCATCCGGGCTGACGGAAACGACCGCGGTATGCCCGTTCGGGCTGCTGCCGAGCGCGGCGACATTTAAATCCGTCAGGTCGCTGACCGCCCCCGCGGTGCCCGAGACCGAAAAGAAGGAGTTTCCATAAATGATCAAATCGATGCCATAGGGATTATGGGGGTCGTCATAGATTTTGCGGCCCAGTTTGACCGTGATTTGTCCACCGTCCTTGATTTCCGTGATCACATCACTGCCGGATGGGGTCACATTGAAGGGATCGTCGATGATGGAAACGCGGTCAGTGACAGCTCCGTCATAGGGATCAAAAAAGTTCAAGGTGGGACGGCCCAATGGCGACGGCAAAGTCATTGGAATGGCAGACGTAGGCCGTGTAAGTGCCGTCCGGGGAGGGCGGGGCGTGCTTGTGGAGATTGTACGGGGCGCTCGTGTCACTTTCATATTCTCCGGCGGCAACGGAAAAGCCGATCCAGGAACCATTGGTGAGCGTCAAACTGTCCAAGCCAACTTCCGAATATTCCCATTGGCCGTGGGTGCCGGAGTATGGCATGGTCGGATCATCCGCCAGCCAATACGCATTGGCGCCGCGGTTGGGCGATGAGAGGAACCCGCCGGCGTCTCCCGCTTCAGTCCACGGCTCCCAATTGGGACCGTAATAACCGCTCCAGAACAGATCGCCCGGGCTGAGGGGCGCAGCGGCATCGACGTTTACGGTGGCCGTGGTGAGAAAACCGTTGGTAATAAAATTGGTAACGGTTCCGTCGGTAATGCCGATAAGATTATTACCACTGAGGTTGTAGCCGATACCTTCGAGGAAGGTGCCGTAGGTTTCGTCGGCCACGACATAGAGTTTTGGGTCAGTGGCGAGAATGGCCTCCAGCATTTGGGTGCCCGTTGGCGAGCCGTTGAACCGGTAACCCCAGACGAGCGTTTTATCGGCGACGGGGATCGGGACAGAACTGTTGGTTAACGATTCGGGGACACTCCACTCAACGACCAAGGCGGCGCGGTTGGTGCCGGAACCGGTCCAGAGCGGGATGTCATCCAGCGAAATCGCATGGACACGAGGGGAAGCGAACAGGCTGGCCACAGCCAGCCACAGACAGACTTTTTTCACGAACTGATCTTTCAATGTTGTCTCGCCCTGCACGGCAGGGCGGACGGGTTGGGTTGAGAGACCAGAGCGGGATTTGAAAATAAAAAAACCTTCAAACCCCGCAAAACGGAGAATAAAGGCATTCAGGTGTCCGGCCAAATACAGTTTGGTCGGCTGGCCTCATCCTTCTCTTTGCGGAGAAGCTGGCCGAAAAACGTTTTCGGCCACGACGAGCACAGCTAAACCGGTATCCTGACTTCGGCATCAAGCCTCATTCCTGCCTTCCCGACTTTCATCAGTGGCGAGTGGAATTTGTAGCCGTTACAGTGGCGCAACCGTCCCGGTCTCACACCGGGTTCCCTGAATTTAACTGCGTTATCTACTGGCGGTACTACCGCCGGTCAAAGAACTGGCTAAGTGTTAAGGCGTCCGGCGCAAAAAAGCGAGCATGAATTTTTTTAATTCGATACGCCTCTCGTATTGATAAGGTTTTATGAACATAAAATTCCCGCTTAAAGGAATTAAAGTTTTATCCGTTTGAGATCCGCATTGGCCAAATCCACATTAAAACGCTTAGGATCCCATTTGCCGCCCAACCATTCTTTCATGGATTCGTGCTCCGGATGCTTGGGATCCGCCACCGCCGTGAGCATGTCATAATACCCAAACATGCCGCCACAATCATCGGGAGGGCAGGCGTTCTTCCCGGCCAGACACGTCACATGCTTCAGCGCAGGATCTGGCGGCAGGACTTTTTCCACTACGATCTTATGCTCCCAACCGTCGCCAAAATCATATTCGTAGATGAACGCTGATTTTGGTCCGGGAGCGAGGTCGACCAGAGTATAGCGCTTTTCATTCAAAGTCTCGGTGCCCCCTTCGCCATCGAGAGTCCCGTAAAATACGCCCGCGACTACGAATTGGTGCAAATGGGAATTGGTCCACGGCATGACGGCCTGCAAGACGTCGTGCAGGCGGCTCAGCTTGATATTCGCCGGGACGACAATCCGGCGCCAGATGGGCGGACGCGAATCGCGAAGCGTGATTTTCAGTTGGTAGAGAGGAACGGCGCCGGTGGGTTCAATCAGTCGAAGCATAATGGGGAAATATTTTAATGGCGTTTAATCTGGCAGGCTCAGGATTCAGCCGCCAGTGGATTCGGAATAATTGGGCAGGTTCCGTTATGCATCAAAAAAAAACATACTTAAAATGGCTTAAATTCGCTTAAAGTGGCTTAAAAGTCGCCTCTCATCCTAAAAATCACTCAACTTTGCCCGGGGATGGAAATTGACCATCGCGGTCGATGGCTGCGGGAATGATATTCGGCGGGCGGATTGTTTCTTAGAGTTTGTCTGAAAAATGGGAACTGGCCTGCGGCGGTGCTTTTGCCTGCGCGCTTCGTTGGACCGTTCCTTATCCCGCAGCGCGGAACGGAGATCCATCTTCGCCAAAGGCTACGGTGAACAGGTGCGCGGAAAGTTCCGCCTCGCACACAGCCAAAATCCCTCACCGCCGCCCATTTCCGATTTTGTAGACAGACTCTTATATTTTTCAGGTTCAATTTAATATTTTCAAGAGTATCTCACGGTTCGCGAAAAATGCACGTTAGCGGGAAACACGAAATATTGGGCAGTGCAGGCCTGGCTTCGGCGGACGAAAGAAAAGTATGAATTATGAGGTATAAATTATGAAACCAAGGTAACCCCAAGGACTTATGCGCAGGGCTGGAACGGCGAAAGTCGGATCGGAACGAAAGAGAAAAGGCTCAAGCGGAGACGAGTTGTGGTGTGAAATATTTGATCGCAGAACGCAGAGCCCAATCTCATTTTAAGCCACGGATTAAACACGGATCTGAATGCGAAATTCGTGGAAGCTGAAACAATTCACCGGGACGAGAATCGGAATTATCAGCCGCAAAAGAACGTAAAGAGCGCAGAAGGCTTTCAATTCCCTGTTTCATCTATGTTTAAACCGTGGCTAAAGGATGTCTTTTCAACGGCTTCGTTCCGTGAACCTGAATTTCTGCCGGACAGTTTCGGCAAAACGGGAGGGCGCAACCCCGTTGGGGTTGATGGGTGGGTGGATCTGCTTTCCCAGGTTGTCCCGCGTCGGACGCGGGACAACCCAGGGCTTTGGAACGCAATCCATTTGGGATTGGCCGTACGGCGATTGCCAAAGCTCAACAATCGATCGGGTTCATGGGCGGTGAGCAGTTTTCAAAAAGGGGCAGGAGGCGGCGGTCGATTCAGCCGGTAATGCCGCTTACACTTTTCCCAAATGCGTGGACTTGAAGGCGGCGGGATATTTCAGGCCGTAACCCAACATCCGGTCGAAGCCGATGTGGGCCGTCCAGATGATGCTGAGGTAGAATAATGACGGCGCGTGGGCGAGGTAGCCAACCAGTGAAAACAGGAAGGGAGCCGTGTAGGTGTGGCCCACATTGTAAACCGCCGCGCCCGCTTTGGGGCCGAAGCAATAGCCCAACATAAAAACGTCCGGGACAAAAAAGAGCACCGCGAATTTCACCCAGGAACCTCCCAACGTGTGATAAAGAAAGATGGCCGTCAGGAAGACCGCCAAGCCTTCCAGGTGCAACAACCATTTCGGTGAAAAAAACATAAGCTCCTGAGGCATTGAGCAATGTCCGAACCGCGAAGTCAAGCCTGGTCAGGTCCGGCGACAGGCGCATCTTGCCGCTTCCCCCATGAAAAATTTCCCATTTTATGCCATCCGAACCATCGGCCTATTGGTGTAGCGGCAGGCATTTTGTCGGCCATGGAGCCGGGAGTCCTGCCCGGCGGAAAAACTGCGCGGTAACCAAGACTCAGGAAATTCCATACGTCTTCCACGATCCAAAGGTTTTGCCGGGCGGCAGGATGCCACCTTCTACGGCCGGCGAGACGCCCGCCGCCACCCAGCGGAGCAGTGTCTCCGGTCGGAGAGGCCGCACAGCGCGCCCCTATATTCCAAGCAAGCTGGGGACAAAGTGACGGCAATTTGTCGATCCGGGATGGCCCCCCCGATCACAAGTGCACCACGATAGGCTTGCCCTTTGGGCGCTCTCAAGCAATAGTAAATGCCGATGGCATCGCAACCAATCGCTGGTGTGCGCCCGTAGCTCAGTTGGATAGAGCACCTGCCTTCTAAGCAGGTTGTCGCGCGTTCGATCCGCGCCGGGCGCACCACTTTCCCGCATCTTGGCGTTCTCTCTGGGGATAGAAGTGGACACACTTTGATTTTTTCGTCAGCATCTGGTCAATCTTATGAACGGACGAGGGAACTTTTTTTCGATATTTTATTGAGGCGGAACAGCGTTACGGCTTTGATCAAATCCTGGACTGGATGCAGTACGGGGTTAGTTCAAAATTGGTGGCGGGTCAGTTAGAAAAACTCCGCGATGTCTCAATGCCGGCGGCCAAGGGCAGTGCGACGAATGCGACGGTGGGGCAGGTTGCGAGTGTGGCGACGAATGCGGCCAGCATGGTCAAGGTGAGGACGCGCACCAACCCACCATCGGTCGTGTCGGTGACCACGCCGAACTCACTTAAAATTCAGGGCATTTTTTGGGACAATGCGCCCTCGGCCATCATCAACGGGCACACGGTGTTTACCAATGACCGTTTCACTTCAAAAGTGGGCGGGACGGTGATGAACCTCCTGTGCCGGGAGATTCGCAAGGACGCTGTGCGGTTGCAGAATTTGGATACGGGGAAAGAGATAGTTTTGGATTGGGGGGCCAAGTGAGGTGGCCAGAACAATTCATGGGAGCCGAGCCGAGTTTAGCCTTGAAACCGCCTGACCGGAGTGATGTACTCGGCATTGAAAGTGACGGTACAATATTGGGCAATCGTGGAAATGCACTTTTTCATCCGTGAGGTGCAAGGGCGGCGCTTTTGCCGCCCAGGAGAACTTGAAATTGACTCTGCACGCTCATGCGAGGCTTCGATGGCGATGGCTTTGTGTTGACGCCGCAACACGTTGCGCATCCGCTCGATTGCGTTGGGGAGGTCCATAATTTTGGGCCGATTTTGGCAGAGTGGGTTGGACAAATGCTGTCCGGGCGCCATTTCAATAAACGATCCAGAGTTTCAATAAACGATCCAGCGGTGAATGATTTTAAGACAGTGGTGTTA
>Ga0302155_10003103_pt1 | contig 10892 bp, 14 predicted proteins | sample I_Bog_N3_1_FD_193508 | JGI IMG/M metagenome (GOLD analysis project Ga0302155, IMG submission 193508) | Peat permafrost microbial communities from Stordalen Mire near Abisko, Sweden - I_Bog_N3_1 | ecosystem: Environmental > Terrestrial > Soil > Wetlands > Peat | place: Sweden: Abisko, Stordalen...
AAGAAAATTTTGTTCTTATAACTGCCACCTAAAGTCTGGTGGCGCGCAAAGGGCTGGAAAGGCATCAACCGCAATGACATTTAAATACGGAGTTAAAAAAGATGCAAATCACGTCGAAATCGTTGCTGCGTTTAAAAAACTTGGTGCTGACATTATCGATCTTTCTGCCGTAGGTAGAGGAGTTCCAGATTTGGTTGTTTGGTGTCGGATGGCTTGGCATTTAGTTGATATCAAGAATCCGAAAACAGGGTATGGGCGGCGTGGCTTAAATGCTCGACAGAAGGAATGGGCTGATGAGTGGAAAGGCGGTCCCGTTTATCTGGTGAGTACCCTTGAGCAGGCCGCAGATATGGTAAATGGCAGGCTGGAGAACCTTAAGAAATATCCTGAATAATTGTTCTGTCTATTCAGTCGATGACGCCATTCGCGTCGTTACCCAATTAAATAATAAATAGGAAATAGCCATGAGTGATGCAACCGGAGCAGTTTCATTAAAAGTAATGTCTGAAAAAGGCAGGCATAAGGTAGAGGGTGTTTCAAAACAAACCAGCTTTTTTGTTGACCCCCGGCTGATTGAGGTGGAGGAGGGTTTCAATCGCCCGATTGATCGTGAGAACGTGGAGCAATTTAAATCATCGATTCGTGATGGCGCGATTATTCCCGACATCTTTGTTCGTGTAGATAACGGCCGAATCATTATGGTGGACGGCGAGCACCGCCTGATTGCAGTTAAGGAGTTGATCGCTGAAGGATTGGACATTGAGTCAATGTCAGCTACTCAGTTTCGCGGTGCCGATGATGAGCGAATTGCGCACTTAATTACCAGTTCTCAAGGTAAGGGCCTTTCGCCGTTAGAGGCTGGCGTGCAGTACAACAAGCTCTTCAATGTGCATCGTTGGACGATCAAAAGAATATCCGAGCGAACAGGTAGGAGTGTCGCGGTTATATCGCAAGCGATGGAGATCGCCAATGCCAATAGCGACGTTCGTTCTGCTGTTCGGGATGGCTCTATTTCAGCGACGGAGGCTAGAAAGGCAGTGAGGAAACATGGTGATGAGGCCGGAAAGGTCATTGCTGAGTCTCTGGAAACCGTCAAGGCGGCTGGTAAATCCAGGGTGACTGCGAAAAATATCGACGGCGGAACACCGACAAAATCCCTAGCTGCCGCTATTCAGGAGGAAATGGATAGTGCTGGAAAAATCAAGGCTGAAGAGCTTTGCCCTCGTTACGCAAATCTAATTGCATATCTGCGCAATTGTGGGGCTGTCAAGCGCCTCGCAGAAGAAATAAAAGCAGTATAGACGAGGCGCTTAATGGCTAACCCCTGGTTCAGGGTCTGGACGGACATGATTAACGATCCAAAATGGCGAACGATAGCCCGTATCTCAGAGCAAAAGATTGGCGATGTAATCGCGGTCTATATGCACATGCTTACCTGCGCATCGAACGCAACCGAACGCGGACGAACGGAAAGTTGGAATGATGAAGATGTGGCTACTGCTCTTGATATTAAAACTGATCAGGTGATCTCAATTCGTGAAGCTATGCAGGGTCGCGTACTTGATGGGTCTTACTTACTTGGGTGGGAAAAGCGACAACCTATTAGAGAAGATGGCAGCGCTGAGCGCGGAAAAGCATATCGCGAGCGCCTAAAGATAGAAAAGCAAACGCAAGAGAACGGAGACGAACGCAAGCAAACGCCAGATAAAGATAAAGAAGAGATACAGATAAAGAAAGAAGCAAAGTCAAAAGCTTCTGCAACCGCTTCGCGATTGCCTCCAGATTGGAGCCCCGATGAAACTCAAATTTCCTTTTGCCAAACCGAAAGGCCGGACCTTCACCCACAGGACGTTGCGGCTCGGTTCCGTGATTACTGGATTGCCGCCCCTGGTGCTAAGGGGCGGAAGCAGGATTGGCAGGCAACTTGGCGTAATTGGGTGAGAAATGAAAAATCGGTTGCGCAGCCACGTGGCTCTCCCTCCGGCCAGCAGTCGAGGCATTCTGGATTCGGAGGGAAAGATTATGGCGAAGGGATAGGCGGAGATGGACGTATCAACTAAAGCACGGGTCATGAATTGCGAAACTCATGGGGAGTATGAAGCCAAAGGGTATGAGCTCGGATCGCGCATTACCTGGTTGGACTGCCCTGAATGCACTAGGGCCAGCCATCAGAAGGATGTTGCTGAATTGGCGAACAAAGAAGCTCTTGAGCGCCAGCGGCTGATCGAGCAGCGGCTGAGCCAGGCGGGAATTCCACTTCGGTTCCGGAATAAGGATTTTGCATCATTCAGGACAGATACCGATGAGATGGATCGTGCGCGTTCTGTAGCGATGGAATTTGCTCGCAACTTCGATGCACACGCCAAGAATGGCACCGTATTGGTATTTTTGGGGCAACCCGGCACCGGCAAGAGTCATCTGGCATTGGCGATTGCATCGGCAATCATGCCGGCGCATACGGCGATGTACACCAGCGCTATCGATGCCGTCCGCATGGTTCGTGATACATGGCGGCGGAATTCGGAGAAATCCGAAACACAGGTTCTGCGAGCGCTGGCCAGTGTTGATCTTCTGATTTTGGATGAAATCGGCGTGCAGTACGGTACCGAATCCGAGCAGGTAACGCTATTCGACATCATCGACAAGCGGTACCGCGACCAACGGCCAATGATCCTACTGACAAATTCGACGGCCGCTGAAATGAAAACCTTCCTTGGTGACCGCAGCTACGACCGACTAAGAGAGGGTGGGAAGTTTGTGATTTTCAACTGGGAATCTCAGCGTGGAAATAATAAATGAAATTTATTGCAGGGATTCAGATGATCGCTAAAGAGAATGGTTGGAATTGTTGATGGCAAAGCAAAAGAAGAGAAGCAAGGCGTACAAACCAAAGACTGTGAACCCCAACTCAATGAATTGGGCATTCTCTGGCACGTACACATTGCCAATGGATAAACAGAAGGATCTGGTTGGATATGTTGATGACGCTATCACATTGCTTCGGCTGGGGCGAGCCAGTCGTGAGAACTGGAACACGATTGCCAACGGCATGAACATCGCTGAGGCGCTCGCGTACTTCGAGATTGGGCCTAACCTCATGTCGGAGATCAACGCCGCACAGGACGCGTTGCATGCCATAGCAATGCGGATGATTAAGACTGGCAGCTCCACGTGCTATGCCAGCGAATTGGCTGCAATTTCAGAGGGACGTGAGATGTACAAAATTCAGCTTGGGCTGTGTAGTCAGGCGGAGTGCGGAAATGCCGTAAAGCGCGTGCAGAACCTGCACAGGTCCGGTGGTATGCGGGACATGGGAAAAATCTACCAAGCGATGGGTACGCAATGAGCAACGTAAGTCTGCCAGGTATGCGGAACTGGAAGCATGACGAATTGGCCGAGGATCTGGCTAGGTTTCAGCGTGAAAAGACAGATCGGATCGTTTGGACTGATATGCAACTGGGTCCGGCAGGCTCACCCCGGCCAGATGTCTACACGGTTCCACTGAGCTTCAGTCGATTCCAGCCGTTGGCATACGAGTGCAAGGTGTCGATCTCGGATTTTCGTGCGGATATCACCAAGGGCAAGTGGTCTGACTACCTTCGGTTCTCTTGTGCGGTCATCTTTGCTGTGCCTGAAGGCCTCATCACCAAGGCCGACCTGCCGCCAGGGTGTGGGCTGATGGTACGCGGTGAGAAGGGTTGGCGGACTGTAAAAGGACCAACCATGCGCGCTCTGGAGAATCTACCGCGTGATGCCTGGATCAAGCTGTTGATTGATGGAGTAAAGCGCGAGGGAGAGCGCACGCGTCTGGTTCCGTTAGATATCTACACAGCTAATCGCAAGCTGCGTAAGACCCTTGGTGAACGAGTGGCCGACGTTCTGCATGAAAGAAACATGGTTGAACTCCGGTTTGAGCATGCTACCGCCGAACTGAGAAAGGCTGGTGACAAAGCCACGGCTGAGTACCGTCGCATTGTGGATGCCGCGAAGGAGAGGGCAAGCGCGGACGTAGCTGCTCTCAATTCGATCCAGGTAGAGCTGGCGCATGCTCTCGGGCTGCCTCCCGACGCCAGCATCCATCTTATTAAACGGACAGCGGAAAAGGCAGCAAGCGCCCTGAATCAAGACGAAGTGGTGCAAGACCTCAAGGACCATATTGCGAAGATAGAGCGAGCGGTTGAACTCGCCAAATTGAAAATCCCGCCCTTGGCTCAGACGAATGAAGTGGTTTGCCATGTACATGGAATAAGCCAACAACACGAAGCAACGACCGATTTATAAGATGAAAAATACTTTCCGAGGTGCAGCATGGCAATAATCACAGAGACACAAAAGGAAATAACCCAACGCTTGCTCGGGGTAAGTGGGCGGCGCATGCGTGCCGCGCGTTGCGCTGCCGGCGTGTCGGAGGCGGACGCTAGTAGGATCATTGGGCACAAGGGTGCAACGCAGTTGTCTCTGTGTGAGAGCGGCCAGCGCCTACTGCCGCTGCCATCCATGTATTTGCTTGCCGACCATTACGCCGTGAGCCTGGATTACCTGACCGGCCGCATCAACGACCCGATATCGGACCCCATGGAGCATAACCAGGGATTGCTGGCGCGTTCAATCGGATCAAGCATCGAGGATGTATTTCAACGCCTCACCGCGTTGCTCAGTCATCAAGCCGTCCACTACATGCGCACGCAGCGGGATGACCGCACTGATTTGAAGTATCTGACCGAGCGCGTCAAGGAGCTTGGTGACGCATTCGAGCGCCTGAAACAGATCAATCCATCATTTGAGGATGACATGCGCGGCGGCGCGCGGGTGGCTGGAACGATTGACAGCGCCCTAAATACGGCCAAGAGGGTATCCGAACGCATGGTGCAAGAAGACAAGCGCAAACAGTCGCTGATGGCCAACCAGGCAGAGATCGATATGGAGGGCTTGAGTCAGCTGATGTTCCCGCTGGCGAGCGCGGTGTAATGGCTGTTTGCGGCCGCCGGGGCTAGTTCATGGGAAAGCCCCGACCGCCCAGCGGCCTGCCGCAACTGATAATCGGGTATCACATCAGAGATTGTTTATATGAACCCGCAAATGTCGCCGCAGTATCTGTTCCAAGGGGTAGTTCCAGCTTCGATCCTGAACATGTACACCCCAGCAAATGGCATCAACTACAAGGCTGAGAGTCCTGTGGTACAGGTTGTGGTGCATTCTGCCATCGGCGCCACCGTTGCCATTGAGGTGCAATCCTCGATAGATGGCGGCCAAAATTGGGTGAATCAGGCCAACATCAGCGTGACCAGCTCCGCCGGCACTCCTAATGCAGTAGTTCAGCAACGCCTCATGAATATCCTCGGCGTTCAGTGGCGCGCGTGTGCACTCACAGCGACCGGGGATGCGACCGCAACCGTAGACTGCTGCATCCTCGCGTAGGGCAGTCAGCATAGAGAAAGGCTCAAGTATGAGTAATGCATCCTATCCGAATATCGCCATGTCAATCTGTCAAGGATGGACAGGCATCGACACCTCAAAGAATTGCGCCACGGGCATTCCTCCATGTAGCAACGAAGGAGGGCGCGACTTACTGCCAGATTGGCTTGGCAGCTGGGATGCATGCGCTCCGCTAATGGGCCTGTATGGAGTGTCGTTGAAGTATGACCATGACTTCGCTTCAGTCTTCGTGGTGAAAGACACCATCATTCAGGGCTGTGCCACCAGATATTTTTCTAAGTTCGATGGCGACATGGATGCAGCCGCACGGGAGGCAATCGCGGACGCCGTATTCAAGTATCTCTCCGGCAGCCAGCTAGACGGCGCAGAGGACTTTGTATTGAAGTCGCCAGAAGAGCAGGCAGTGATCATGAGCAAGGCTCGGGACAACATCCGAGTGCGCGACCGTGGCATATTCGCCAGCAGGAAGGCGACTTCAGGACTGTTTGTTTAGGAAGCGCTTGGATGTGACACCTAGCTTCTACTGCCCGGTCTTGAGCCGGGCTTTTTTTCGCCAGGAGGAAGGATCGGAAAGTGGATGCATTCAAGGATGCATAGGGATGGGATTATGAGTGCATGGCAAACGACGACAATACAGCCCTGCGCTTTTCTCCCGAGCTATGGGCTCTAATCCAGAAGCTGTGGGCGAAAGACGAAAAAAAGAGCTTCGCTCGTGCGGCGCAGGAGGCGGCCGTACAAATGCAGTGTGCTGTGCCTACCAAGGCAACGGTAACGCAGCGTGCGCGTCGGGAAGGGTGGGAAAAGGGTGTGAGTGCATCCGCGAATACATCCATACCTGTGAAGGATGCATCCAGCAAGCCAAAGAGAAAGTCAAATCGAACGCATGCGCCCGAAACGGATGCATTCCATACCGACGCAGAAATAGAAGCGGCTGCCGCATGTGATTCTTTGCTGAAGGCGTTGACCGACAAGCAGCGGACGTTTGTTCTTGAATACCTAATCGATCTTAATGGTATGTCTGCATACATGCGTGCCTTCAAGACGACAAACAAGGCTAGCGCCGCTGCACTTGGCTCGCGCATGTTAAACAATGCTAATGTCAAAGCGTGCATTCAGTCAAAAATAGATGAGCGAGCAGCTAGAACCGAGACAGATGCCGACCGGATCGTGCTGGAATGGCGAGCGATGGCTACGGCTGACCCGAACGAGATATGCGAATACAGGCGTGTGTGCTGCCGCTACTGTTATGGACTGGAGCATCGTTACCAGTACACTCCGGTTGAGATGGATGAGGCGCGTGATCGTCATGACGAGGATCGGAAGAAAACTCTCCTCGCTACCGACGACAAGGTTGATATCGGTGAGTTTGACGAGAAGGGTGGGTTGGGATTCAATGAGACGTTCGACCCTAACCCGGAATGCCCAGAGTGTTTCGGTGAGGGGGTGGGGCAGGCTTTCTTTAAGGACACTCGCAAGCTATCGCAGGCCGCTCGCTCACTGTATGCCGGCGTCAAGATCGGCAAGGAAGGTCTCGAAGTGAAGATCCACAGCAAGGACAGCGCCCTGGACGCCCTTGCGCGACACAATCAGATGTTTGTTGATCGCCATGAGGTTGCGCTGACCAGTTTCGACCCTGTGGAGCTTGAAGCGCGATTCGGCAAGACGATGGACGCCGCACGCAAGCGTCAGGATGAGATTCGGGCCGAGCGAGGGTTGAGTGATTAATGGCTCGCCGCCGGCTGACAATACTTGATGACCCTCGATACGACGCATTCGTAGAGCGGTATTCTAGCGACCCGCTGCGCTTTGCAGTCGAGGTCTGCGGCATGGCACCTAGTGCTGATCAGGTGGAGTTGTTCGACTCCCTTATTGACCCAACTGCCAAGGTATCGGTAGTGTCAGGCACGGGGACCGGTAAGACGGCCGCATTCGGCCGCATCGTCTTGTGGCATCTGCTGTGCTTCCCCTATGCCTTCTACGAGGGCAAGGTAGAGATCGGGTCCAATACCTATATCGGCGCGCCGCGCGTGTCACAGGTGGCGGACGGCATCCTCAAGGAAATGCAGGACGTTACCTTGGCAATTCGCAATGGCGTCGTGCCATGGATCGCTGACTATTTCACCATCACGAAAACACGGGTAACGGTCAACGGGTTCGAGGATCAGTGGTTTATCGCCCAGGTGGCCATGCAGCAAGGCAAGGCCGTTGGTATCGCGGGTAAGCACCGATTCTGGCAGTTGATCGTCATCGATGAGGCGGCGGGTGTGCCGGATGAGCACTTCAACGTCATTGATGGCACCCAGACGCAGGGCGGCAACCGCACGCTCATGGCATCGCAGGGTGTGCGCAATGCCGGGCGCTTCTATGATTCTCACCACTCCTTGAGCATTGAAAATGGTGGGTCGTGGAAGTCGCTTACCTTCAGCTCTGAAAATTCCCCGTTCGTTACGTCCTCATGGCTGAAGGAGCGAGAGGTTGAGTGCGGTGGCCGTGATTCGGCAGAGTACCAAATCCGTGTGCTGGGCCGCTTTGCCGAGAACAATGAGAAATACTTGCTGGGTCGGTCTGCCATTGAAAAGCGCATTAACGCAGGGCCGATTATTCGCGACAGTGAGGCCTATGGCCATATGCTGCTGATCGACGTTGCTGCCGGCGTACTGCGGGATAAAACTGTTGTCACCCACGTCAAGGTATCAGGCGATGGCGACCGCACCTCCTATGATCCACGCCGAATCGAGGTAATTGATATCCCGGTTTTTTCGAATGCACTTGACTGGACCCCTGTCGCACGCCTAGCGCTGGACTACGCGGCGCAACTGTCGAACTGCACGATCATTGTCGATACTGGCGGCCAGGGCTTCCAGTTCCAGCGTAAGCTGGAAGAGCTGGGCGCGGCCAATGTCATCGGCGTTAACTGGGGCGTGCCGTGCTTCAAGAAAGAATACAAGGGTCGATTCATCAATCTGCGTGCGCAATGCTCGGTACACGCCGCCGAGGCCGTCAAGGATGGCCGCATTACATTCACACCAAAGTACAAAAAAGAGTTGCTGGACCAGGGCTCGCGCATCCCTTACTATTTTGATGACCGCGCGCGCTGGAAAATCGCCGGCAAAGATGAAATGGCCGCCGATGGTATCAAATCCCCTGACTTATGGGACACCATTTGCATGGCGTTCCTTGAGCCTGCCCGTTACATTCAGGCTGATGGGATTGGTTTTCACACCAGCTTGAATGGCATCGCCGCTGCTGACGCCATGGCCCGCGCCCGTGAGGAGTTAGGTGACTTGGCGTGAGGCTGCCAGCAAAGATGGATGCTTCTGGAGCTCGTAATGAAGATCCCGTCATTCCATACGTGTAAGTATGTTAAAAACATTGAATAAGATGTATGAGACAGTAATATGATGTTCAATAATCACTTGCTTATTAAAGGGAAATCAGTCGTACCCAATGCCCAAAATGGTTGGGAGATAAGCATTGAGATGGTCAGTGGTTGCTTGGCCGACGAAGGGGAGCTAGGATGAGTTCCGGTACCACTTTGGTGCCGATATCTAAACACCAGGAGAGTGGAAATGCCAGAAAATTTAGATGATGGTGAAGACGGCGGTGGAGAAGATTCGCATGGCGGTATAGGTGTTGAATCGACAAAAGAGGCAAGGGAGCAGCAAGAAGCCAAAGCCGCGGCTGACAAAGAAAAGAACGAAAAAGAAGCACAGGCTCAGAAAGAGATTGAAGCTGCCATTAAAGATGCGGCTAAAAATTCGACTGGGCATTGACGTAAACATAAAATAAATAAGTATGCTAGGCCCTGCAATATCCGATAGATGGACATTGGAAAAGGAGATATAAAATGGTAAATAGAAATAAATACGGACGAGAAGAAATGTTGCGGATCAATGGGAATACCGAGAGCGATCATTTAGTCGCCTCGGAGTTCTGTACTTCCACTTTGATTCAAGCACGGGCGTGTTACATCATCGTATGCGATATCAGAGATTTGAAAGTTTGGTTGGATAAAACATCCGTGCAGGGTGCTAGGGATGCGATTGCTACGTTACGACAGATCGGTATCGTTGTAAGTGAATTATCAAAATTTCATAGATCTGGGAATTTGGGAGATGCGCTCTATAATTTAATGCAAGAGGTATCGAAAATTAGCGCAGAAGCGGAATCGATATACATGCAGATTGTAGAGATTTACCCCTCTGATAGTGACTATATGAAAATCACCGAGCTTGGTGAGACGCATTCGCCAGACGTTTCAGGTGCCCCAGGGACTCCGGGCAATGTCAATAATGGGCCGCGATGAGAGTATCGGCAGTGGCTAGTGCCACCCATCAAAGGATAGCTGAAGGATAGGCAATTCTGGTCAGAATTATATCGCCCGGTTATTCTTCGGAATGTTGGGCGTTTTCACATCTATTCCAGCCAGGACAATAGGCACTCGTTTCACCCCGATAAATCCATTTAACTCTGGAGAAATATGACAACTGCATACACAGCTTCTAATCAAATCCCAATGAGCGCACTTCCGACCGCTAGCGGAATTGTTCAAAATTTCGTGGCAAGTGCCACAAACGTTGGCGCAGCGACTTACGCACCTGATGGTCTTTCGGCATCCCCAATATTTGGCTTGGGCGCTCTGCAATTACAAGGTAATGAAATTGTGTCAGGAGGAATCGTTACACTGGAATCGTATATCGGTCCATTGCTGAACTCGGGTGCCTTGTGCTGGGTATTGCTGGATTGTGTCGGCGGCTCGCCGCAGGTCGCAAATGCAGTGCAGAGTCAGCAGGCTATTACACTGGGGCAGGTCCAGGCGCTTCTAGCGGCACTACTGCCATCGGGGACGATCATTGATTTTGCAGGTGCCACCGCCCCTGCGGGCTACTTGGCCTGCCCGACATCGCAAACGAATATCTCTCGCACCACATACGCTGCATTGTTTGCTGCTATTGGCACTACCTGGGGCGCTGGCGATGGCAGCACGACTTTCGGTATGCCTTGGTTCCCAGCTGGATATGTGGCATCTCAAGCCAACAGCAATGTTGGTACGCAAACAGTTGGACAGGTGATTTCCCATTCGCATGGTTATATCTTCAAGGGCGCTAGTGGTAATGGTACTGATGGCTGGGAAGGTGTTAGCGGCGTTACCATGGGCGACATTTCTACTGACGCCGCTGGCGGTGCTGCTAACTTGGCAGCAGGCGTGTATGTTAAAAAATGTGTCAAGGCCTAAGAATCGGTCTAACATTTATAGGTAATTTCTCCGCCTTGCTGAACTGACTCTCTAAAATGGAGTGCTCAAAGTAGGTGGTTAAATTATTGAAAGCTGAGTTCTGTATTGCGCAGGACTCAGCTTTTTTATTTGTGATGTCGATTGTCATTGCGAAAAGACTGAAGATTACTTGCCGTACTATTTGGAGGCTATGGGAGATTTTCAGAAACATTGTCGAGAC
>Ga0302155_10003109_pt1 | contig 10875 bp, 9 predicted proteins | sample I_Bog_N3_1_FD_193508 | JGI IMG/M metagenome (GOLD analysis project Ga0302155, IMG submission 193508) | Peat permafrost microbial communities from Stordalen Mire near Abisko, Sweden - I_Bog_N3_1 | ecosystem: Environmental > Terrestrial > Soil > Wetlands > Peat | place: Sweden: Abisko, Stordalen...
CTCGGCAGCGAAACCAATGTTGACCGCTTTATCCGTGTCGTTCTCAATTCAGTGCTGGCGACACCTGATCTATTGGAAGCGGATCGGCGCTCACTGATCGCATCCTGCATGAAGGCTGCACAGGATGGGTTGTTGCCGGATGGTCGCGAGGCCGTACTCAACATCTACAACACCAAGGTGAAGAAAAATGGTCAAGAGCAATGGGTGAAGATGGTGCAATACCTGCCAATGGTCGGCGGCATCGTGAAGACATTCTATTCAAATCCAGACGTCGCGATGGTCGATGCCGCCGCCGTGTACCAGAACGATAAATTTATTTTTCGCCGTGGCGATGATCCCAAGTTGGAGCATGAACCAACGATGCAAGATGATGCCGGCCCAGTCGTTGCCGCTTACCTTGTAGTAAAAATGAAGAATGGCGAAGTGAAGCGGGAAGTAATGCCGCGTCGCGACATCGAAAAAGTGCGTGCCGCTAGCAAGTCCCCGGATGGCGCAAACTCTCCATGGACAAAATGGTATGACCAACAGGCAATCAAGTCGGTCATCAAGCGTGGTAGCAAGCAAATGCCAAAGTCTGATGCACTGGAAAAGGTGATTTCGTCGGACAACGAAGCACTTGGGTTCATTGACATGGCTTCGCAATCGGCAATCGGTGCGGCGCTTCGACAAACGCCAGCACTGGAAAATGAACCGAGTGAATCAGCTAATTTTGGTATGGACGCTGCACGCGAAGCCGTCCCTGTAGATAAAAATCAAAATGCCACATCTCAAAATTCAACTACGGCCACTACACATGAAAGTCAGTTCGATGCAATGGTTAAGCGCATCGCCGCTTGCGCCGATGCCGATGTGCTCGATCTTGTGATTGACGAAGTGCGTTACCTGGGTGACGAGGCACAGGAAAAAGAGCTGTACGACCTGGCCGCCAAACGCCGCGCCGAGTTGGCTGACTGACCATGACTAGCCGCCTATCCACCTGGCTGGCCCTCCGTTGCAAAGAAGATGTGTTCCAAGCCTTCCTTGGCACGCGCGACGAGCAGGAAGCCACCAGCCGGGTACGCGCTCTGTGCGGCGTCGGCTCTCGCGCACAGGTGGATACCAACCCTGCGGCCGCCGAGCGCTGCCACGAACTGATTCGCAAGCCGTACGCCCGTTTTCTCAACGAAAGGAGTCTCACCCATGTTTGACCTCGACAAGATCACCGTTCGCCTGACCAACTTTAACGCTCGCTCTGAGCTCAACGGCGAGACCCGCAAGCCAGCTGCTGATATCTCCTGCAGCTCGCTCTTTCCCAACACGGTCTTAAATGAGCTCTGCCCCGGCCTGCTCGAAATGCTCTACGAGGCGCCGAAAGATCCTGATCTGGTTGAGCAGACTGATCCGACCGCCCGCACTGCCCTGCGCATGCCTGTGCTTGATATGCCTCTCAAATTGAATTTGGAACTTGATAACCGCACGCTGACTATTGATTATGGTCTCGGTGGCGACAGCAATATCGTGCTTCCCGAGTGCAAGGTGCGTAAGTTCACAATCGAGGTGCAACAAGGCGGCAGTGTGCTGCTTGGCTGGCAGATTCCAGCGCATCCGGACGCAGCACAAGCAGGATGGCTCTATGAGCACCAGCAGACCGATATCGTGATCAGTCTCGAAGAGGTAAAGCAAGCCGACAACCAAGGCGACATGCTCAAGCCGCGCAAGCCGACCAAGGCTGAAAAGCAAGCGGCGGCGCTGGCCGAGGCGCAACGTCAGTTTGAACAGACTAGCGAGCCAGCGAGCGCGTAATGCCCACCGAAGCACAAAAAATCCGGCAGGCGTACCGCGATGGCGTGCGATACGGCGCGTCTGCCGGCATCATCCTTGCGCTTGAAAAAGCAGTCGAGGTGCTGGCAGATAAGCCTGAAGCCGCTGAACTCATCAAGCAGATTGACTCATCGAAAATCAAGGTGCCATCATGAAAGAACGCCCTATCCTTTTCAGCGGCGCCATGGTGCGCGCGCTGCTGGCCGCTGAGAAGACGCAGACCCGGCGCGTTGCAAAGCCAACACGTCGATATCCGTTTGAATTTATTGGAAGCGGTGATCAATCCGGCCCTGATTGGAACGACCCATCGTGCTGGGGTTTCATGTCGGAAGATGGCGATGCATGGCTATTAAAGGATGGCACTATCGAATCTGACTTGCATCAGATTCCATGCCCTTATGGCCAGCCTGGCGACCGGCTTTGGGTGCGCGAGACGTGGGGCGTCGTCAGCAATTCATACGATGAAGACGGTAATAGTTGCGACTGGGTTCCAGATCGCCCGGCAACTGCCATCAATGAAATGCGCTTCGGCCAAGGCTACTATTCCGGCCACGCAATCTATGCCGCCGATTGTTCTTTCGAATGGTCTGGCGATGATGATGGCGGTGGCGAACCGCGATCAGCGTGGCATCCGTCCATCCATATGCCGCGTGCGGCTAGCCGCATCCTGCTTGAAATCGTCAGCGTGCGCGTCGAGCGGCTGAACGACATCAGCGAGCAGGATGCAATTGCTGAAGGTGCAATGTTCTGGGCGCAGGAACAAGAAACTCAGATCAAAGACACCAGCGATGCCCGACATGCATTCATGAATCTTTGGCAATCGATCAACGGCCCCAGCAGCTGGGATGCCAACCCATTTGTGTGGGCAGTCGAGTTCAAGCGGGTGATGCCATGAGCGCCATAATCAGTTCTTGCGGCCAATACCGCTATCGCCTGACACGCGACCCGCATGACCTATATGCGACGCGCGGGCCGGCACTGTTCATCATGCTGAACCCAAGCACCGCAGATGCTGCTATTGATGACCCAACAATCCGACGCTGCAGCAGCTTCGCGAAGGCATGGGACTGCGCCGGACTGGTGGTGGCTAACCTCTACGCCCTGCGCGCTACAAATCCATCTGATCTCTGGAAACATGCCGATCCGGTCGGGCAGGACAACGACATGCACCTTGCTGCACTGATTCGCGAGCACGAAACCGTCGTATGCGCATGGGGTGCCAATGCAAGGCCGGATCGGGTTGCGCAAGTCAAGGCGATGTTCCACCGACTTAGTCGCCCGGTATGCCTCGGGGTGACTGCTGCGGGTGCGCCACGCCATCCTCTGTATATCTCCGCCGGCCAAACGCTTATTCCGTGGGAGTCATTGCCATGACCATCTGCACCCTATGCGGTCGACCTGGCCACTCTGCCGCTAACTGCCCTTGGTTTAAAAATTTTCGGAGGGTAAAACCATGATACCGAACGATGTAAGCGAGATATTCATGTCTGAGAAACAGGTGGATTTTCTGACAGGCATCTCGCGTGGCACCACCATTGGCGGTGTAAAGCGGAGCAAATTTCAGATGCAAACGGAATTCCTGCGTATGAAAGGAATTCCGTTCACCGAAAATGCCCGTGGAAAACCGATTGTTGCCAAGACTGCCGTTGAGGGTCGTCGCCGCGAAGATCCCGCCCGAAAAAAATGGCAACCAATGCCTGCGGGGGCGTAGGTAATGGGACGTCGACCAACTAAAAACTTGAATCTGCCACCACGCATGCGTCGTCGGATTCAGAAAAGCGGCATTGCCTATTATTACTACGATGCAGGTGGAAGTCCACGCGTAGAAATTCCGCTTGGAAGTGACTACGTTGTTGCAGTCACGAAATGGGCCGAACTTGAGCATGACAAATCGGACCGCCTATCCGATCTAATCACGTTCAAGTATGCAGCAACGCGCTATATGAAAGAGGTGTTGCCCACCAAGGGGGCGAGAACGCAGCGCGACAACCTGATTGAATTTGATTTCCTGCTGGAGTTTTTAGGCGAGGCACCTCTTGATGAAATCGAGCCGATGCACATTCGCCAGTACATGGACTGGCGCATCAAGAAATCCAGGGAGTTAGCCTTGGAGAAAAACAAAAACCGCGTTGATCGCGGTCTCAAGCCCCAGAAAATCCCCGAAGGATTGGTTCGTGCGAATCGCGAGAAGGCGCTGTTTTCCCACGTTTTCAACATGGCGCGCAACTGGGGACTGACCAGGGCGCAAAATCCGTGCGCTGGCATCAAGGGAAATGCAGAAACTGGCCGCGACGTTTATGTTGAAGATGAAATGTTTGAGCAGGTGTATGTCGCTGCAGATCAGCCCACGCGTGATGCGATGGACCTAGCATATCTGACTGGCCAGCGGCCTGCCGATACGATCAAATATCGCGAAGTGGATATAAAGGAGGGGTACTTGGAGCTCGCCCAGAATAAGACAACGAAAAAGCTTCGCATCCAAATTACCGGGGAGCTTGAGGAAGTTTTAACGAGGATTCTTTCCCGAAAACGGGAAGTTGAGAAGAGCCGCCAGACAACTTGCGATGCACTTATTGTGAATGAAAAAGGTCGGCCACTAAGCCAAAGTGCGCTAGTACAACGTTTTTATGATGTCCGCGAATCAACAGGCATTGATACGAGTCAATTTCAATTCCGCGATTTACGGGCGAAGGCCGGCACGGACAAAGCAGAACAAGCAGGTGATATGCGGGCAGCTCAACGTCAACTTGGACATAAAACACTTGCCATGACGGAAACTTATGTGCGTGAACGCAAGGGTGATAAGGTCACTCCAACTCGTTAAATTTCGCTCCGCAAATAGAAAATGAGAGCCTATCCATAAGGCTTACAGAGGCATAATAATTAGCAATTTGCGGAGCGAAATATAGCTGTAACCCGCATAAATACTAGAATGATTGCGGGACTCTTAATCCGTAGGTCGAGTGTTCGAATCACTCACGCCCCACCAGGATACAAAGGGACTTCAAGCAATTGAAGTCCCTTTTTTATTTTCTAGGGCGTGCATTTTTCTGCCCCCCCAAAAAAAATCACCTCCTCAAAACACCCTCAATAATTCAGCGTCCCGCCTCGCTCGCCAATCTGCACCGCATCACCTCGCCACCGACAACTGTAGTTATCAATCAATTGAAGCACATCATGACATCTTGCTCGTCAATAATAAGATGCAGAAGCGCTTATCTTTATTGCTATCCAATCTAGAAATAATGGCGACAAAAATAACGCTCCTCAGCCGCCGCTGCCGCGACATTCGGGGCCAGGTATCATGCGTGATTGGCCAGGAACACCAATCCCAGTTCTGCCGTAACAGAGACGCGTCTGCTGCCTGCAAAACCACAATGATTCAATGCATGTTGCGAAAACACATGGAGACATCTCCAGCAAGCAAAGCCAAGAACACCGCAGTTTGATTGCGTCTGTACCGCTTTAGAAAAATGGACCTATGAAAAAACCGACAGCCGATAGTCAAGCGTGGCCAGCAACAGGCCGGTCGTCACGATTACTGCCGCCTCGGCCGTCAGCGACGGCCATGTCGCCCGAAGCGGCTTTAATCAAAAAACACGCGCGCGAACGCAAGGATGCACTGGTGCGCGGCGTCGTTTCGATCCAGGCGATGCGTGAGGCAATCAAGCGTACAAGTCGCGACCTGCCTGCCATTTCCGCAGTGCCACGCATGGGTAAGATCGATAACGCGACGTTTTTCCTGCGTGCTGCGCAAGGCCTGCCATTCGTCATCAGCGGACTCGTTGATAAGTGGCCATTGTCCGCTCTTACGCCGCAGACACTGCGCGAACGCTTCGGCCGGTTGCCTGTTCGTGCCCGGGTGGGAGACTATATCAATACCGCTTTCGCGCCTGACCGGGCGATGCAGGATATGTCTTTGCTGGCCTACCTTGAACTGGTCGCAAATAACACGCAGGGCCTGCCACCGTATCTGGGCAATCTCGAATTGCGTGAATTGAATGCCTTGTGCTACTGGCCCGCCTATTTCAAAAAAATGGGGCCGCCACGATTCTGGATTGGTCCAACGGGAACGGTGACGCCACTGCATTGCGACTATGACGATAATATTTTTGCGCAAATTTGGGGCTCCAAACGGATCGTTCTGTCACCGCCGCATCACGATCAATTCCTCTACCCGCGCGAGGCGAACGCCATCCTGTTCGGCTCACCGTTTAACCCTGAGGCGCCTGATTTCGAGAAGTTTCCGCTGGCCCGCCAGGCCACGATGATTGAATGCATCCTGCACGCAGGTGAACTCCTCTATGTGCCTGCAGGCTGGTACCACCAGGTCCGCTCACTGAGTTTTTCACTCTCGGCGAACCGATGGGCCAGGGCGCTGCCCTTGGCATTGAGCGGGGATAGTTCACTCATAAGCGGCTAGCTGTCTGTCGGGCTTAGCGAGTCGAGGCGAAAAAACAGCTCAGCGAGGAGATGCGGCTGGATTTTTTGATCAATAGGTGCACTATTGACCAAAAAATCGGTGAGATAGGGTTCGATCAACTACTTTTGCAGCCAACGCAAGCCAAGTCATCCAGATGGCGGCTGTAGTACGTCACTTCGAAGCGTTTTCTGCCATCGGTAGTCCCTGGAACAGCGATCAAGAGATGGCAAAAAACAGCGCCATTATCGGCGGATCAGACAGCGCTTTCCCACTGGTCAATGACAACAACAGAGTCATCGACGGATACGGTCATCTGGGTACTGCGGCAAGCTGGGGCGCGGCCCATTAATTGACCGCGGCACGATTTGCACTACGGCAAAAAGTCTGATATCGAGACGATGCCGCCAACAACAACAAGCAGGTTGCGGCAGTGAAAAGCCCCATCTCCTCATCCGCATTGAGCAGCAAGAGCGCCGATCCAAGACCGGTCAGAAATATGCAGAAGGAGAAAAGGCGCGTAGTGACATTCTCTATCCGGGGGGCGTGGAAATTGAATCCGCGCGTCAAGGTACTTTCAATTTTAGGTAAGTAACGACGCAATGCCAGGGTCGGCTTCTCAACAAAAGTCCATGAAAGGTAAGCGACAATGAATGTGACAGGCAGACAGACGAGGAGATTGAGATACCAGTTGTGCGCCCAGGGTCCCAGTGAGGCGAAAACTTGCTGAACCGGATAACCGTAAAGATAAATACCGTAAGAATAGTCGCCAGAGAACAGATATTTGACCTTGCCAGGATTCAACAGACCGAGGTAGACGGTGATATAGGCAGCTGGAACAGAAATAAGATAAGTGCCATGTGCAAGCAACAATAGGCCAATGCAACTGGCGACGGCAGCAATGAAAATACCCCGGCTAAGCACAATGACGTCGCGATACAGATATAAAAGCAGACCGGCTAAGAATGAAAGCACAAGAACCGCTCCAGTTGCCCCGTTAGCAGCGCCTGCGGCACCTCGATGGTACGCCTCCAATGCCCACAGACCTTGGCCGAGAATCACCACGCCCAAGAGCAAGGTGCGCTTTTTCGCAATGCCAATGGCAACCAGAGCGCCAAGCGCGGCATAACATTGCAACTCATACGGCACCGTCCAGAGTTGTCCATTAACTTTGAGAGGGTTGGGGTTATTGGTGAATACCCCGGGTAGCAGATAATGAATGTCGCCGACAATATTGAGAAAATAGGCACGGAATTGCGGTTGCGAAACATAGGACATCAAATCAAGCGTGGAAAGCATTGGACCGAAAACAATGGCGGCCAGAAGAACCTCAATGCCTAGTGCTGGAATAATGCGCAAAGTGCGCAGTCCATAAAAGGAAATCAGTGTTGGGCAACGGTCCAGACTCCCGGCGACAAGAAAACCGCTTAACGCAAAGAAAATGGGAAGAATGCTATGGGAAATCATGTCCATCCCGCCAGTCCAGATATTCTGATCAACTGCAGGGCCGTAACTGATGAGCGTGGAATGCCGAATGATGACGGAGATGGACAGAATTATCCGCAAATAATCGAAGCCACTTGTGCGCCCACCTGTATCACGGATTCTTGCTGCGATTGTTTGATTCATGATTTTCTCAAAACTTCAACGTGATGACGTGACGATCGGAAAGTATCGTTCTACCAAATTTAAAGTCGCCAATCATAACGCATTGGGTATGCAGATTGTTCCGGCACACGCCTGCACATCGATACGTTGTAACAAAATACTGCTTGCCGCATGTCAATTTTTGGCCGCATTGAATGCTCTCGGTGTGGCTTGCCAGACAAGTCCTTGCGCCTCATGGCGAGATGATTTTCAACCATCCTGGGAAACACACTGCAATGATCGCTATTTCTTGTGCATTCCGTAACAATGATCCCCTGCCCCGAAAAATCGGAGGAATCAGCAATCTGAACGCCGCTTGCGGTGTTGCGTCTGCTTGCCGTACACAGCACTGTCTGCGTCGGCGCGCTTGCCATTGATGTTTTGTTAGGCGCGCTTAACCTGTTCAGTCTTTCATCGAAGCTGACGAACGCAAGGTGCGATTTTTATTCACCCTGCGGCCTATGCAATTAGCGTGCGTCAGGAGTCAGGCGCGCACCTTCGCGACGTTCCATCCAGCGCTCCAGAACGAAGTAAAAGGTCGGCAAAATAAACAAGGTCAACAGGGTGGCAACAATCAAGCCGCCCACCACCACGGTTGCCAGGCCGCGCTGCACATCAGTGCCGACGCCGGTGGCCAATGCCGCTGGCAGCATGCCGACCGAGGCCACCGTTGCCGTCATCAGGACCGGGCGAAATCGTTCCAAAGCTCCTGCCAGTACGGCATCCATGAGTACAATTCCCTCTAGCCGCACGCGATTGATGTTGGTAACCATGATGATGCCGTTCTGTACCGCGACACCGAATAGCGCGATAAAGCCGACGCCGGTGGCGACGTTGATGGTATTGCCGCTCAGATGCAGTGCAATCAATCCGCCCAAGGCAGCCAGTGGTACCACCCCAAGGATCAGTAGCGCCTGGCGCAACTTGCCAAATCCGGCATAGAGAATCATTGCCATCAATCCGATCACCAAAATCAAGGCCAGCAGCATGCGTGCCTGGGCGCGCTGTTGATTCTCGAACTGACCAGCCCATTCCAGCTGATATTTGCTGTTATCAAAATGCACATTTTGCTCAACCCGGGCTTTCGCCTCACGATAATAGGACAACAAATCGCGATCGCTATAGTCCAGGCGAATGGTCAGTTGCCGATGTCCGCTCTCATGCGTGATCGTGCTTTCACCCGTGGCGGCATGGATATGGGCCAGTTGCGATAGTGGGATACGCGCGCCGCTTGAGGACGTCAGCAACAACTGCCCCAAGGCTTCAGGCGTATTGCTGCTGCTTTTGGGGAACCGTACCGAGACGTTGTAGATACGGTCCTGAACATACAACTGCGTGACTGCTGCACCGCCGATACCGGTTTGTATCAGATTCGATATGTCGCTGATATTGATCCCTTGTCGCGCGATGGCGGCGCGATCAATGTCGATCACCATTTGCGGCACGGGCGGCTCCTGAAAGATCGAGACATCGGTACTACCCTTGACGTCATTCAACACATCGACAATTTGCTTGCCGATGCGACGCAACTCCTTGAAATCATCTCCATAGATCCGAATTGCCAAGGGGCTATGCGAGCCACCGACAGCATCATCGACCATATCGCTGATGGGCTGGCTGATACCGATGGAAAATCCAGGCAGTTGTGAAAGTCGGGTATTGAGGCGCGCCAGAAAAGCCGCCTTGTTTTCGCCGCGCGGCCAGGTATCGTAAGGCGTCAGACCGACCGGCACTTCGATATGTGACGGCGTCCATGGATCAGTGCCGTCATCACTGCGGCCTAGCTGGGTAACGACATAAGAGACTTCAGGAAACGACAGCAGCGTATGCCTTAATTGCGCGGCCATTTCCATCCCTTTTTCCAGCGATAGCCCGGATGGCATTTGCACTTGCAGCCATAAGCCACCTTCGTCCAGTTTGGGCATGAATTCGCGTCCCGCAGTCGAACCTAGCACCAGAACGCCAACCAGCGCCGCCAGGCCCAAGGTATAAGCGATGCCAGGAGCCTTGAGCAATCCTGCCAGTGCGCGACGGTAGCCGCCACTCATCCATTGAAGTACTTTGTTATGAAATATCTTTCGCGGTTTGCGCAAGGCCATGTAGGCTAATCCCGGCACCAGGATCAGACTGCAGAGCAAAGCGCCGATCAAGGCGTAGCTGACCGTGAAGGCCATCGGCACCAATAATTTACCTTCCGCCTGCTCAAATGCAAATAAGGGCAGATAGGCACTGATGATAATGAGGGTCGCAAAGAAAATCGGTTTGATGACTTCGCTGGTGGCAGCGCGTGCGTCTTCCTCCGTGAGCTCTTCTGTCGGCTTGGCTTCGCGCCGCCGTAATATCGCTTCCGTCACGACAATGGCGCCGTCGACAATAATCCCGAAATCAATCGCCCCCAGGGAAAACAGATTGGCCGGCATCTTGGTCAGATACATCATGATGAAGACCGCCACCAATGCCATTGGAATGGTTACTGCGGCAACCAGGGCGCTACGCGCACTGCCCAGAAACAAGATCAGCACGATACACACCAGACCGACACCTTCGAGCACCGTATGACCCACTTTGTGGATGGTCATCTGAATCAAGTCGTCGCGATCTATGTAGGGGACGATTTTGACGCCCTGTGGTGCCAGCTTTTTCTGCAGTTCATCCACTTTGGCGTGCACCGCCTTGATGACTTCCGAGGCATTCTGATATTTCAACAGCAGCACGATGCCTTCAATCGTGTCGGGATGATTGTTTTTACCCAGAATGCCTTGGCGTTCCTGGTGGCTATATTGGAGCTTGCCCAGGTCCCGCACCAAAACCGGTACGCCATTGACTTGCTTGACCATGGTATTGCCAAGATCGGACAAGTTGCGCATCATGCCGATGCCCCGCATGACATAGCCTTGTTCGCCGCGCGTGATGCGACTGCCGCCGGCATTGGCGTTATTGTTGTTGATCGCCGTGGTGACGTCGGTGAGTGCCACGCCGTAGCGCTGCAATTGATTTTGATCGATTTC
>Ga0302155_10003110_pt1 | contig 10874 bp, 9 predicted proteins | sample I_Bog_N3_1_FD_193508 | JGI IMG/M metagenome (GOLD analysis project Ga0302155, IMG submission 193508) | Peat permafrost microbial communities from Stordalen Mire near Abisko, Sweden - I_Bog_N3_1 | ecosystem: Environmental > Terrestrial > Soil > Wetlands > Peat | place: Sweden: Abisko, Stordalen...
GCGTGCGCGACTTCATCCATGTGGTCGATCTGGCGCTGGGCCATCTGAGCGCACTGGACTATCTGCAACAGCCGCAATGCTTCGCCGTCAATCTCGGCAGCGGCACCGGCCATAGCGTGCTCGATGTGGTCAAGGCCTTCGAACAAGCCTGCGGCAAGACGTTGCCCTACACCATTGCCGCGCGCCGCGTCGGCGATATAGCCTCCTGCTACGCTGACGTGACGCTGGCCCATACCGCGCTGGGCTGGCGCACGCAACGCACGCTGGCCACCATGTGCGCCGACAGCTGGCGCTGGCAAAGCAGCAATCCCAACGGCTTTCGTAGTTAACCACAGGCATACGACTTCATCATGATTTTCGTCACTGGCGGCGCCGGCTTCATCGGCAGCAATTTCATTCTCGACTACCTGGCGTTGCATGACGAGCCGGTGGTCAACATCGACAAGCTGACCTATGCTGGCAACCCTTACAATCTGAGCAGCCTGGAAGGCGACCAGCGCTACCATTTTGCCAAGATCGACATCGGCGACCACGCCAGGATCAGTGCGCTGTTTGAACAACATCAGCCGCGCGCGATCGTCCATTTCGCCGCCGAAAGCCATGTCGATCGCTCCATCCATAGTCCGGGCGAATTCATTCAAACCAACGTCAACGGCAGCTTCAATTTACTGGAAGTGGCACGCCAATACTGGTCGCGTCTGCTGCCATTGCAACAGCAGCAGTTTCGCTTCCTGCATGTCTCCACCGATGAAGTCTACGGCACACTGGGGATGCAGGACGCCCCCTTCAGCGAAACCACCGCGTATGCACCCAACAGCCCCTATTCGGCTTCCAAGGCAGCCTCGGATCATCTGGTGCGGGCCTATCACCACACCTATGGCTTGCCAACACTGACGACCAATTGCTCCAACAATTACGGCCCCTATCATTTCCCCGAAAAGCTCATCCCGCTGATCATCCTCAACGCCCTCGACGGCAAGGACTTGCCTGTCTACGGCGATGGTCAGCAGGTACGCGACTGGCTCTACGTCAGCGATCACTGCGCGGCGATCCGCCAGGTACTGGCGCGCGGCACCCCGGGCGAAACCTACAACATCGGCGGCTGGAACGAAAAGACCAATCTGGAAGTCGTCCACGTGCTGTGCGACATGCTTGACCAGCTGCAACCCAAAGCTGCCGGCAGCTACCGCGATCAAATCAGCTTTGTGCAGGACCGGCCCGGACATGACCGGCGCTATGCGATCGATGCCCGCAAGATTGAACGTGCGTTGGGCTGGAAACCGGCGGAGAGCTTCGAGACCGGCATCGCCAAAACCGTGCGCTGGTATCTGGACCACCCGCAATGGGTGGCCGGCATTCGCGGCGGCGATTACCTGAAATGGCTGGACCTGCACTACGGCGTCCAGTCTTAACCATGAGACAGCCACGGCGAGCACACCAACTCGCCGACGCACAAGCCGATGACCGGGCTTTGCCATGCGCCCGGAACTGACTACTGAATTCTGCCCACGGAGCCAACATGAGCCGCGCCAACATTTACCAGATCTTTTATGACGAAGAAAGCAAAAGCCGGTTCGATCCCGGTTTTCTGCCGCTCGACAATACCGCCAATACACGCCCGGATTGGCGCGAATACTGGCCGATACGCAATTTCCTGCTCAACAACATACTCAATGAAGACGAACTTTACGGCTTCCTGTCACCGGTCTTCTATGGCAAGACCATGCTTGAGTCCAGCCAGGTTCACCAATTCATCGCCAGCAATCCCGGCTACGACGTCTACAATTTTTCGCCGTTTCGGCAGGACTCGACCTGCTACCTCAACATTTTTGAGCATGGCGACAGTTATCATCCCGGCCTCATCAAACTGACCGATACCTTCCTGCGCTCGCTGGATGTAGAGATGGACTTTCACAATCTCGTCATGGATCTGAACACGACGATTTTCTGCAATTATTTCGTCGCCAAGCCGGCATTCTGGGCAAAATGGTTCGCCCTTACCGAACAGCTATTCTTCATCACCGAAGACAGCGACCATGCTCTGGGCCGCGAAATACACGCCGAGACGCATTACAAGCAGGCGACCATGAATATGAAAGTCTTCATCATCGAGCGCATCGCTTCGCTGATCCTGTCGCAAGATCCCACACTGACCATCGCCACCTATGACCTGGAACAGATGCCCTGGTCAGACCCCGCATATAGCCCGTACTGGAACGACATGATCACCCTCAATGCACTCAAGATGGCTTACCAGCAGAGCGGCAACAACCGCTATCTGGCCAACTTCTTTGCGCTGCGCATTCGCATTCTCAACACCTGCCGCTTCGCCCAACCGCTGCCCGCACAGCAACGGCATTTCTTCTGAGAAGACCTGAGCAAAAAGCGCCGATACAAACCATATGCAGTAACGCAAGGCAGCCACTGAAATCCATGCATTTGCAGCATTTTTTCGAACAGGAATGATCGTGACCGCAGAAAATTTTTTCATCAAACCCGGCTACCAGGCGCGCAGTCAAGCCGTATTGAGCGAGATCAACGTCGCGCTCAAACCGGACGACGTTTATGCCCTTGCCGCCACGCTGGCGCACCAGTATGAATGCCAATACATCATCGATCTGGGCTGCGGCCGTGGTCACCAGTTAGCCACGCTGTATCCGCAATGGAAAATCATCGGCCTCGACAGCGCCAGCCAGTTGCAGCATTGCCGCCAGCAATACCCCTTCGGCCAATGGTTGGCATTTGATCTGCAAGCCGGCGGCGTGCCTGATATCGCACCACAAATCCTGCAAAATGCGCTCATCATCAATGCCAACGTCATCGAACATCTGCACAACCCGACCGGCATCATCAAGCTGTTGCATCAATGGCTAGTGCATGCCAAGGTCGCCCTGCTGTCGACACCGCAACGACAACCGCAGGATAACGGACCACCAGCCCAGCACAGCCAGGTGCGCCAATGGAACGCCGCCGAACTGGTCGCCCTGCTCGACGACGCCGGCCTGCCAGTAGCCTATTGCGGCCCGATTGGCAGCGCCGAGCAACTACCGCACAACATGCTGGCGATTCTGCCCAGCCAGCAACTATCGGCGGCATCGATCAACGACCTTGGCACCTTCTGCCAGCACTGGCTCAAGGCCACTCCCTCCCAGCGTGCCGCAGCAGACCAACGTGATCGCCACCATCTTGAACTGGCGCAACTGCAACGTGAAGTGAGCAGCATGCCGCCATTGAGCAGTCAGCCGGCACCATCGCTGCTCAACACCGGCATCGCGCAAATCAATTCGGCACAATACGAAGAAGCCTTTGCCCTGCTCAGCAAGGCGCTGCAACAAGAACCGGGAAATGCCGACGTGGTGTTTCAACTGGGCCGGCTCGCGGCAATCTGCAACATGCACAAAGACGCCAAGGAATTGTTTTACCAGGCAAGCCTGCGCAAGCCCGAAGTGGTGCTGGAAATCGTCGATTTTTACATCCGTCAGGTGCAAGACGCACGCGCCGGAAAACTCTGAAGTCAGCATCATCAAAACGCAAAAACGGCAGGATCGCTCCTGCCGTTTTGCACACCACCTGCCGTGATCAAACAGGCCTGACCGCATAGCGCCTGTTGTCTCGCAGCAGCTTGCCGCCCCTCTCTTCGTCGGCGCGTCTGAAACTTGATTTGCGCAGGTCTTTTAATACCCCAGCTTCCGGATTTCGGATTCGGCAAACGCGCGGTAGACGATACGCTCGAACTCATCACTCCAGTCCCAGGTCAGATTCTTGAGCAACAAACTCTTGCCTGCCCGGGTGACGTCCTTGCGCAAGCTGTCATTGGTCAATAACAGCTGCAAATTGGTTGACAGCATATCGATGTTGCCGGTCGGATGCATCATCACATTGTGCGCATGGCGCAAGCCGATATGCGCATAGGTTTCCAGATCCGACAGACAGACCGGCACTTCCAGCTCAAAGGCCTCCCAGATCGTCAACGGCTGCGACTCGCTATAGCTGGCCAGCACAAAGGCATCGGCCGATGCCAGATAAGCCAGCGTGTCTTCATTGGCCAGCTCCCCAAGCATACGATAACGTTCCGGCAAAGCATCGGCCAGTTTCTTGGCACTCTCGCCCAATTGCAGATATTTGCCGATGAACACGACCTCAATCTGCGCGCGCAACGCCGCCGGCATTGCCTCGACCGCCATGATGGTATCTTCCATGCGCTTACGCGGTTCGATGGTGCCGATGCAGACGATGCGCTTCTTGCTCTTGGGTGCCGGCAGCAAATTTTCGTAACGATAAATCGCATCGTTCCAGAACGGCATCACATGCACCGTGGCTGGGCTGTCGAACAAAAAGCTGCCATAGACCTTGCGCTGATATTCGGTCTGAAACACGATATGCGTCGCCTTCTGAAAACCCGGTGCCAGTTGAGGAAACCGCAGAATCAGGTCCCGTCCGACCTCGGCTTCGTGAATCCACCACACCACCGGACATTTGGCAGCGGCCTCGGCCACATGGGCACCGGCCATAAGCGTATTGGCCACCACCAGGTCCACGGAGGTAATGTTATCGACGATGGGAATACCCAAGGCCTCAAACTTTGTCCGGATATCGCCGCTACCGTCAATACGCGGCATGACAAAGACTTCGTGGTTTTGTACCAAACGCTCCGCCAGGCGCAACATGGCGGTGCTAGCACCCGTGGTATAGAACTCGTCGTTCAACAGCAGAATTTTCATGCACAACCTTCAAAAGCGGTCTAGGTAGGGATCTATCTGATAGTTACTTTATCTTGCCAATGCGCTGCGAGGCTCATCTTTCACGGCTACCATCTTAATGAGAAAAATGTCGCGCAAAGGGACGAAAACAGCATAATTTAGCCCCCAACTTTGCCCTTCGAGACGGCTTTGGCCAAGCCAGACAAGAGCGACCCCATGCTACACTGCTGCCTAGTTTTTCAGCGCCTTGAACCATCTTATTGACCCTACTCCTCGCCCTCAATCATGAATGTTGTCATCCTCGCCGCCGGTATGGGCAAACGCATGCAGTCCGCACTCCCCAAAGTTCTCCATCCGCTCGCAGGCAAGCCGCTGCTAGCCCATGTCATTGATACTGCAAAAATGCTGCAACCGGGCAAACTATGCATCGTCTATGGCCACGGCGGCGATGCAGTACCGTCGAGCTTTAGCGACAGCACATTGTCGTTTGCGCTGCAAGCACCCCAGCTAGGCACCGGTCATGCCGTGGCCCAAGCCATGCCCGGGCTTGACGATGACCAGCCAACCCTGGTGCTCTACGGCGACGTGCCACTGACGACCAGCGCCACGCTGCAGCGCCTGCTCGACAGCGCCGGCAAGGACAAGCTGGCCGTGCTGACCATTAGCGTGCCCGATCCAAGCGGCTATGGCCGCATCGTGCGCGAGCATGGCAAAATCGTGCGCATCGTCGAGCAAAAGGATGCCAACGAAGCCGAACGCGCCATCAACGAGATCAACACCGGCATCATCGTCGCCCCCACTGCCAAGCTGCGGCAATGGCTGGCAGCGCTATCGAACGACAATGCCCAGGGTGAGTACTACCTCACCGACATCATCGCCAGTGCCGTGGCCGATGGCATCGAAGTGGTCTCGGCCCAGCCGGATGATTTTGCCGAAACCGTCGGCGTCAACAGCAAGCTGCAACTAGCCGAACTGGAACGCCTGTATCAGCGACAACTGGCCAACCGGCTACTGGAACAAGGCGTCACCCTGCTCGACCCGGCCCGTCTGGACGTGCGCGGCACGCTGCGCTGCGGTCGCGATGTGACGATCGACATCAATTGCGTCTTTGAAGGACAGGTGGAAATCGCCGACGGCGTCGTCATCGGCGCCAACTGCGTCATCCGCGACGCCCGTATCGGCCAGGCAGCACAGATCAAACCCTTCACCCACATCGATGGCGCCATCATCGGTGCAGGCGCGCAAATCGGCCCCTATGCCCGTCTGCGCCCCGGTACCGTACTGGGTGAAGAAGTGCATATCGGCAACTTCGTCGAAATCAAGAAAACCACCATCGCCGCCCGCAGCAAAGCCAACCATCTGGCCTACATCGGCGACGCCATTATCGGCTCCCGCGTCAACGTCGGCGCCGGCGTGATCACCTGCAACTATGACGGCGTCAATAAATTCGAAACCGTCATCGAAGACGACGTCTTCGTCGGCAGCGACGTGCAACTGATTGCCCCGATCACCGTCGGCAAGGGTGCCACCATCGGTGCCGGCACCACGCTGACCAAAGACGCCCCGACCGGTCAGCTCACGCTCTCACGCGCCAAGCAGCTATCGCTGCCAGGCTGGCAGCGCCCGGTCAAAATCAACAAGATCGAAAAGTAAGCCCTGCCCCGCAGCAAGATTCACACCGCAATGCGCGTGTCGAACTTGCTGCGGTGGATGGAAAAATAACTGCGCACGTTACGCACATTCTTGTGCCCGGCGAACAGACGATGCGCCAGCGTATGATAGGCCGGCATATCGGCCACCTGCACCATCAACACAAAATCCGGCCCCGGCGACACACGGTAACACTGCTGCACGGCCGCCTCGCCAGCGACCAGTTGCTCAAACTCCACCTGCTTTTCATCGCCCTGCAGATCAAGCGTTATTTCCACAATCGCACTCAAGGACGGCCCCAACTTCTCCGGCGCCAGCAAGGCCACCTGCCGCACGATCACCCCCGCATCCAACAAATGGCGGACCCGACGCAAACAAGTCGGCGCCGAAGCATGCACCCGAGCAGCCAACTGCTGATTGGTCTGCGCCGCATCGTCCTGCAGGGCATTCAAGATGCGCCTGTCCAGATCATCAAGTAAAAAATCGCTCATTTAAAAATTCTCTCCGACATAAATGAAATAATATTTCATTAAATACTAATGATGAAATAATAGTCCAAAATATTACTAATTTAGATATTTTATTTCACGCACATTCACCTAAGATGAGGCCACTCACTTCTCCATTGAAAGGTTGACCATGTGCGGTATCGTCGGCGCTGTAGCGCAAAAAGATGTCACTCCCATTCTGCTCGAAGGTCTCAAGCGGCTCGAATATCGCGGCTACGACTCTTGCGGAGTTGCCCTGTACATGGATGGCAAATTGCAACGCTCGCGCAGCACCGCACGGGTCGCTGAACTGCAAAAGCAGGTTAGCGAAACCCAACTGGCAGGCTTCACCGGCATTGCTCACACCCGCTGGGCCACACATGGCGCCCCAGCCACGCACAACGCGCACCCGCATTTTTCTCGCGATCGCATCGCCCTGGTACACAACGGCATCATTGAAAACTACGAAGAACTGCGGCGCGAATTGCAGGCCATCGGCTACGTCTTTGAAAGCCAGACCGACACCGAAGTCATCGCCCACCTGGTTGACCACATGTATACCGGTGACCTGTTCGAGACCGTGCAACAAGCCGTACGCCGGCTCAGCGGCGCCTATGCCATTGCCGTATTCAGCGTCGACGAACCACATCGCGTGGTCGCCGCCCGCCAGGGTTCACCGCTCATCGTCGGCGTCGGCGTCGGCCAGAACTTCGTCGCCTCCGACGCCATGGCGCTGGCTGGCACCACCGACCAGATCATTTATCTGGAAGAAGGCGATGTCGTGGATCTGCAACTGCAACGCTGCTGGATCGTCGACATCAACGGCCGGCCGGTAGAGCGCGACATCAAGACCGTCCACGCCTACAGCAGCGCGGTCGAACTCGGCCCCTACCAGCACTACATGCAAAAAGAAATTTTCGAACAACCGCGCGCCATTGCCGACACCCTCGAAGGCGTCGAAGGCATCATGCCCGAGCTCTTCGGCGATCAAGCACACCAAGTCTTCAAGCAGGTAGACTCGATCCTGATCCTGGCATGCGGCACCAGCTTTTACGCCGGACTGACCGCCAAATACTGGCTTGAGTCGCTCGCCGGCATCCAGGTCAATGTCGAAATCGCCAGCGAATACCGCTACCGCGACAGCGTGCCCAACCCCAACAGCCTGGTGGTGACCCTGTCGCAAAGCGGCGAGACGGCCGACACCCTGGCCGCGCTCAAACATGCCCGCGCGCAAGGGATGGAACACACCCTGACCATCTGCAACGTCGCCACCAGCGCGATGGTGCGTGAATCCAAACTGTCCTACATCACCCGCGCCGGGGTCGAAGTCGGCGTTGCCTCGACCAAAGCCTTCACCACGCAATTGGCGGCACTATTCCTGCTCACGCTGGTGCTGGCGCAAACACGCGGACGGCTCAGCGAGGAAGAAGAAAACACACACCTCAAGGCAATGCGCCATCTGCCTGCGGCCCTGCAAAGCGTGCTGGCCCTAGAGCCGAGTATTGTTGCCTGGGCCGAAGCGTTTGCACGCAAAGAACACGCCCTCTTCCTGGGACGCGGCCTGCACTATCCGATTGCCCTCGAAGGCGCGCTCAAGCTCAAGGAAATCACCTACATCCATGCCGAAGCCTATGCCGCCGGCGAACTCAAGCACGGACCGCTGGCGCTGGTGACAGAAGAAATGCCGGTAGTCACGGTCGCCCCCAATGACGCGCTGATTGAAAAACTGAAGTCGAACATGCAAGAAGTACGCGCACGCGGCGGCCAGCTCTATGTCTTTGCCGATGCCGGTTCCAGCATCAGCGCCAGCGAAGGCGTGCACGTGATTCGCCTGCCGGAACACTACGGGCTGCTGTCACCGATCCTGCACGTGGTGCCGCTGCAATTGCTGGCATATCACACAGCTTTGGCACGGGGCACAGATGTGGATAAGCCGCGTAATCTGGCTAAGTCGGTGACGGTGGAGTGAGAGGTCTTGCCCGTGGTGGCTACTGTTCGCGAACAATAGATAGGTGACTCAACCCCAAATTAGATAGATGACTTTGGCAGCTTCAACTGACCTTAAAGCCTCGCCAGTGGCGGCCAGTCATCTAACTATTGTTCCGGACATTTCGCGCTGAGTTTTCTCTGGCTTTCGTACCCAATCTAAAATCGAACGATTGCTCTTTTTTCTAAGAAAACGCCTTCGCGGCGAACGCTTTCAAGCCGCACACTGCCTTCGACTTAATTATAGAAATCTTCCTTACGCATGATTTCGCCCGGCTTGCCGCCCCCCCCCTCCTCGCCCTACTTTCCCCCCATCTTCAGCCCTACCTCGAGCATAGTCTTCACGACTGAGGGATTGGCGTCCGCTAGCTGCTTTTGGTCGACTTCGTAGCCATAAAGCTTATTTAAGGCTACGGCAATGGCGCATGACCTGGAGAAACCGCCTTCACAGTGCACCACGATGGTGGCGATGTCGGAAGGGAGTGTTTCGACAAACGATTTGACGACCATAGCCTGGTCGCGCGTGAAGGCACCCTGAAATTTCTTGGCAGACCGACTGGAGATTTTTTTGGAGAGGAAATCAACGTCAGCGAAGCTAAGCCTGAGGATATGCGAGAACTCGCCTAGCACTGCCTCTACCTTTTCTGGCGCTATGATGGAAATGACGGCCACGCCGGGAAGAGGCGGCAATTGTTCGGCGTCGATTCGGGACATAGCGATGACCTGTCGTCGCCCATCAGCCGGAGGATTGTAGAGTCGACCGTAAATTTCCCGTGATGAAAGCGGCATGCCCCAAGCCTTTTAAAAATATCAGTAAATACCTTCTTTTCTAAAATTAGCCTAGGCAAGCGTAAATAGCAACGCTGCCCTGCACTCCCCCTAGTCAGCCGGCTCCGCCTCAGCTGCAGCGATGATGTCCTTATAGTCAATGCAGCCGTCCAAACTATGGCTACGAAGTATGAGCAAGCACTTGAGGAAGTCAGGAAGAAAGAGATTCCCATCTTCAATGTGCGCAATGAGCGTCTTCTTTGTGAAGCCCGCCCCGAGTGCAATCATCTTCTCTGCAAGCTCGTCGACATTCATGGGCAAAATCTGGCGTATCTCTTCTCGCAAAACCAATTTCGACGCGGCTTCCCAAGTGTCCGCCCTCACCTGAATCGCTCGCCACAGCACTGGAAAATCAGCATTTGTGACGCAAAAAATCTGCAGGAGTAAAGACAAACGAACACGACCTAACGACACACGCGAGGCAAGTGCCTTTTCATCTTCGACGTGACCATACTGCGAAAGACGGCGCGCAAGTTCCGCGTAGCCAATATCCTTTTTCGCGAGGATGCAGCGAACAACTCGTGCGGCCAGGCTCACCCAATGCGTGTTAGATGAAGTCACATTGCTCCTTGTATTTTGGAGATTTATGTCTAAGATATACCTTATGTATTTACTGACAAAAATAAGGCCAAAAATATACCCTACTTATTGAAATTGCGATGTTGAGGACCGCTTGGCCAATCACTGGCCCAGAACTGCCATTACCAAAGCTATGGCCGCGCGCGGAATTTGTGCGCTTATCAGCACGCAGTAATCGGATTCTGAAAACGTGAAAAGTATAAAGCGCATTTCGTCTGGAATGACGAATGGCGCAATTTTTTCAGAGCAATAAGTTAAGAGACTTCAGGGAGATTAGGAGTTCGCAGAAAAGCGAACACGAGAGATAGTTGCTTACAATAGCACTATTGTCGTAACATACTGGATTAGAATAAAAAATTAACCCACTATACTATACCACAAAACCACTAATTTGTCAAATTAGGCGATTACTTATTTACGATAGAGGATTTTTTGTCATGTAGACAACGACACAATTTGCACGCGCAAATGAAAACGGAGAGTCGGCTGGAACCCGACTCTCCGTTGGAGTTTGCATTAATGCACGTCACCAAAGCGACTATCCAAACACCTCTACGCGCGGATGGTCTCACAGGGGACGTGCACTGTCAATTTTTTTGCCTAAATTTCTTGATGGCAAGAAAATTCAACCTGGAAGAAACCA
>Ga0302155_10003111_pt1 | contig 10872 bp, 6 predicted proteins | sample I_Bog_N3_1_FD_193508 | JGI IMG/M metagenome (GOLD analysis project Ga0302155, IMG submission 193508) | Peat permafrost microbial communities from Stordalen Mire near Abisko, Sweden - I_Bog_N3_1 | ecosystem: Environmental > Terrestrial > Soil > Wetlands > Peat | place: Sweden: Abisko, Stordalen...
GCGTATCGGAGGATATTGGAATACGACGATCACGAACGACAAGGGAAGCTATATTGCATGTGAGAAAATTCAACGACCTGATATAACTCTTGGGTTTAATTTGATTTGGAAGGATGATTCCAAAAAATGGGAGAGTTTGGTTCGTCACCTTTATTACATGACAGCGAAAGAATTGTATTTTCAGGTGGGGAATATTCCGCGTGGTACTCATGTTGTTGGTCATAGCAGGCGATAGTTTGATACTGCTGCGCCACAACCATCGTTCATCCATTGCCGATATATCTTTGCAGGTGAATTCATTGCGACATGCTTTGACGCATGACCATGATATTTATATGCTCATGGGAAATAGATAGATAGTCGGAAAATTGGCATATTAATGAGCGTAAGCATAAAAGTAAGTATCGAAAGATTTGCGCATACCCAAACATTTTTTCTGGTTATATTTTTGTTGATTTCAGTGAAATTCTATGCTTTTAGTGGAATTTATTCATTGCAAATAATTGGATGTTAAATAAGTTTAACCTTTAACCCAAAATTATTATTTGGGTTGTTATAATAAAACATATTGCTAGAGTATAAATATTAAAATGTGCTATGAAATAGTCATTCAAGTTAATATCCAAAACCATAGCTATTGACGGCTGTAGTTCTATTGCATCAAACACTTAGATTTTTTAAACGTAAAAAATGGAATAAAAACACTCACTAACTAATTACTAACCGAATGCAATTCGAATAATTTTAAATATTACAAAGGGTGTGCTGAATGAATTTGGAATCACAAAAATTCACGATTGCAGTTATTGCTACCATGAGTGCTGGAAAATCGACCACATTAAATGCAATTCTAGGCTTGCCATTACTAGCGACGAAAAATGAAGCATGCACTGCTATTCTGACAAAAATTGGCGGTGTTGATAATGCAGAAGAAATTCTGGCTCGGACGAGAAGTCACAATGGTGAAGAGTCAATGTGGGAAGTCATTAATGCTGAAAATAGTGAATTAATAGCTCAATGGAACTCGACAGAAAATCATTCAATTGAAATTCAGAGTAATTTTCCGCATATCGATAGTCATTCTAAAAAAATTGAATTTATAGATACCCCGGGACCAAATAATTCAAGGGATAAAAATCATTCAGACATAACGCGTGACATCATCTCCAGTGGTGATCACAGTTACATCATCTTTGTGATAAATGCCACGCAGTTTGGCGTTGATGATGAAAAAATACTATTAGAAAGTGTATTTGATGCGCTTTCAAAAAATGGCAAACATAAAAAAATTGTATTTGTCGTGAATAAGGCAGATCAACTTGATGTTGATGCCGGTGAAATACCTGCGCAACTGATCGCAACAGTAAAAGAATATTTAGAAAGTATTGGGTTTCGCGCACCTATCGTCCTATTAGTGATGAGTCAGCTTTCGTTGGATATTCGTCGATGCTTAAACGCTCACCGGAATGGGCTTGCATTACCATTCAGTCCCCGCGTACAAAAGAAGCTTTTTTCACAAATCACAGAATTGTTATATAGTTTTCAACTTAATTTGGAAACTTTGTCAAATTCCGGCGATAAAAACGATGATGTACCTCAATTTGTTGGCCAAAGTAATGTTGTCGAATGTACGGATTTACTTGCCGCAAACATAAATGACGATAAAAAATGGCAAGCGCACCAGCTTGAAAATACTGACACGCCCATTACTGTAGCACCGGAGTTTGAGGTTTATGTATTTGCCACTATGTCAGCGGGCAAATCTACCGTCATTAATGCCATGCTCGGCAAAGAGTTGATGCCATCAAAAAATAAAGCTTGTACTGCAACCATTGCTAAAATTCGCAATTTCGATGACATGCACGACTTTAAAGCTTGCAGATTCGGGCACGAAGGGCAATTGTTAGAGTTGGATACGTGGACATCTGCTGATCTTAATTTGATCAGTAAATGGAATAACGATTCAGACACATCCACCATAGAAATTAAAGGCAATATTCCTGCTATTAATGAATGCGATGGTGTTCGATTGGTATTAGTGGATACGCCGGGCCCTAACAATTCGCGTGATGAGTCGCATCAACAAGCAATAATGCGAGCGGTCAAAGAGAAGCAACCGTTCATGGTGTTGTATGTTCTTAATGCTACACAGTTGTCCACGAATGATGATAAGAATTTATTAGCCATGATCAAAGAAGTCATGGCGGAAGGTGGTCGTGAGGCGCAAGATCGCTTCATTTTTCTGGCAAATAAAATTGATTGCTTTAATGTGGAACAAGGCGAGTCAATATCAACTGTATTAACTCAAGTTAAAAAATATCTTAAAGACAATGGCATTGTCAACCCATTCGTCATTCCCGTATCTGCAGAATTAGCCAAACTACTACGTATAGCAGAATCGAATGGAGCTGAAACACTTACCCGAAAACAAAGAAACGACCTGAATAGTGCTGTAGATTTATTTGTGGAACAACCAGAAATGAATATGTTGGAGCATGTCAGACCCGACATGGATTCAAGCATTTACCTTTCGCTCAAGGAAAAACTGGATGCTTACAAAACGCAACATAACAACCTCAAAGTGGCCGAAATATTAAGCGGAATTCCAATCTTGGAAGCCGTATTGAGTAGCGTCATCTCAAAATATGCCAATCCTGCCCAACCAAAGGGCACAGTTGTTCATTTAGAAAATATTGCAGATAATTCAGAAAATAAAATTGACTATCTAAATCGGATTTTTGGTCAAAATAGTCAGGTTCAATCTACTGACTTACTGACATTCGCAGACAGTCAACTTTCAATCGATCAATTAATCGAAGCAGATTTTCTTTCAGGTATTCCACTCCTTGAAAAAATTCTTTCAAATAAAATTAAAGGAAATAAATTGCAAGCACCTCGCCTGAAAATTACCTACAATCCATTTACTGTCGTGACGCAATTTGAAATGAATGGTGAAGCAATTACCAAGGGTTCTCTGCATGACAAAACGCAAAACCGCAGGCTGCAGCAGTGGATTGATAAAATTCTTCCGGTCATAGCTGCAAGTTACAACACCAGTGAAATACAACTAACCTTTGAGGGAACAGAACTGGACGCTGGCGATGTTCGTGCTGCAATTAAACAGTACCAAGCCGACGATAGCAGTATGCGGATTATTGAGAAATATGTCACGAGTACCGTTTCTGCTGATGACAAAGTGACTATGTTGAAAGCGCTGTTTGAAAAAGCACAAAAAGGCCCTTTCGATGAATTTCGCTCCGAAAAAATGCACAAAGCGTTTGAAAAAGCATTAGCGCCAGAATTTGAGGTTCATGTGCTCGCTACCATGTCAGCGGGAAAATCCACCGTTATTAATGCCATGCTCGGCAAAGAGTTGATGCCGTCAAAAAATGAAGCTTGTACTGCAACCATCGCTAGAATACACGACCATGATGGTATGGATCATTTTGAAGCGCGCAGATATAACAGCACAGGTGAATTGCTGGACGATTGGACAACTGCAGATAGCAGTTTAATCAACCTTTGGAATAGTGACCCAGACACATTCACCATTGAAATTAAAGGCAATATTCCTGCTATTAATGAACGAGATGGCGTCCGACTGGTGTTGGTGGATACACCGGGCCCAAATAATTCGCGAGATGAATCGCATCAATTAGCGATGATGTGTGAGATCAATAATAAACAACCGTCAATGGTACTGTATGTGCTTAATGCCACACAATTATCCACGAATGATGATAGAAATTTATTAACTACAATCAAAGAGGTCATGAGGAAGGGCGGTCGAGAAGCACAAGATCGTTTCATTTTTTTGGCAAATAAAATTGATACCTTTGATCCGGAAAAAGGTGAGTCAGTTAAGACCGCATTAACGAATGTTAAGAAATATCTTAACGACAATGGTATTACCAATCCATTCGTCATTCCCGTCTCTGCAGAGTTGACTAAATTGCTACGTATAGCGGAATATAATGGCAAACTTACAACAAAACAAATACGCAATTTGAAGGGTTTTGTGGAGTTGTTTGTGGACCAGCCAGAAATGAACATGTTAGAACATATTAAAGCTGACATGGACACAAGTACCTACCGTGAGTTGAAAAACCAGTTAAATATTTACAAATCTCAGGAAAACCATAATAAAACATCTGAAATTTTAAGTGGCATTCCAATCTTGGAAAGCATGCTTGATAGCTATATTTCAAAACACGCTATCCCTGCACGCTTAAAAGATGCCATAGATTCATTTAAAGAGGTTGCAGACAGCATAAAAGCTATCGAAATAGAAAATGAAATTTTTTCGAGTAGTGAAAAAATCAAGGAAATTACAGCCAGCATTGAAGAATTTCAAACTGATGAAGGTAGGATCAAGCGAGCGCAGGAATATTGCGAGTCAGTGACTGCGCTCGAATATAGCCTATCTGAAAAATACGCAAATCAACGGGATGAAATTAGCATTCAAAAAAATATTTTATTGAGCAATTTTAAGAAGCAATTTAATACAGATATAAAACCATCACACGCATCTAATTTATTAAAAGAAGCAGAACGTGAATGTAATTTTCTCGTTAATCAACTCAAACTAATCCTTACAGAGAATCTTCAAGATGAGTTGGTTACCACACTGGAAAAATTGCGAAATGATTATCAGTCATATATTTCAAAAATTTTGAATAGCTCATTTCCTGGTGAAAACGGCATGGATCTCGCCAGAGAATTTCAAAGCGCATCATTACATTTGCCGGACACAAGTGCAATGATAAACCAATTCACTTATGAGAAAAAGGGAACTAAATTTGTTGGTACAGAAAGATACGGATTTTTATGGTTAAACAAACGAAATATTTATAAAAAAACAAAGGAAGATCTAGTTGATATGCTTGAACTGGGAGATAAACTTACTCAAAGTCTAATGTACGCCTTTATTGATAATTATGAATTGTACGAAAAATCTGCATCGGCCAATCTAGAAATTTTGAAAACGATAATACTCCGACAAATTATCAAAATTGACGAAAAACTTACTAACACGCTTTTTAAAATGAAAACAGCAATGAATGATAAGACAATACAAGAAGAAATGATCGCTGAAAATAAACGAAAAATTGATTGGTTCATCGATTTTCAAGCTAATATTGATGTAATTTTATCTATTAAATAAAGGACTATAAATGGATATCAATAAAAGCCTTAAAGAGGCTGTTCTGGAACGAAATATGAATCGAGTTCGATCAATTATTCTTTGCCAAATAGACTCAGATCGGAATCGGTACGAATATGAAACTATTGATTCTTGCCATTATGCTGAAGCTGAATTAGCCAAAAATGCACAGTTATTATTCGATGAGGATAATAAAAAAACAAAATTTTTAGACTCAACAACCACGTGGGATAAAAATCTTTGGCAAACATTAAGGGTTGAGTTCGAATACAATTATTCAAAAATAAAATTTGATCGTATCATTCGCGTTATGCACCATCTGCGCGAACAAGGTGACCCTGATTTCGTAGTAGGTGTGTCGAAAGCCAGAACAACAACAAATTCAGGGGGCAACCAAAACGCCAAGCCCAAACAACCGGAATTAAATCAAAACCCCGCTAATACCTATGTAATCCCCAGCGTCACAGGTGCTGTCATCGGTGGTATTGTCGGCAGTCTTGCCAAAATGGCGATCCCCGGTATAGTTGTCGGCGCACTTATTGCCGCAGCCATTGTTTTTGCTAAGAAAAATTCAAAGGATTAATCGTGCTGGAACTTCAACGAACAGAGCAGCTGCAAACGGCATTTCATGAAATGGACAGCGTCGTTTTTAAAGGTTACCTTGAAAATATTACCAATTTTTCACTTATCCCGGTTGAAACTACTTTAGATCAAGCGATTACCAAAATCCGCTTGCGCAAGGTAGCACGGATTATTTATGACCGTGATGAAAATATCCTTGATAAATTCAACAGTGTTTTTTCATCACTGCATAGTTGCGATAGTTCCGTTGTACTGATACTTCGGGGAAGTAAATCACACACTGATCTTTACATTGGTACCAACAAAATTTCCAGCGACATAAGCTTTAGTGGCGGGGAGGCGATGGAAACCCTGGATGCTGCTTTCAATGGTAATTTCCCCGGTATAGATTTAAAAACCAATTTGGTCGCTCAAGAAATAAATAAGCTTTTAGAACCGCTTCAGGGACAAAGATACAGTTCCATCGCCAGTGTTGCAGGTGTTCCATCACTAAAGAATAACGATGCTGACTCTTTTTCTCAAGGCTTGGAAAAAATTATTGATGGCATGAGGGGGCGCGAATATACTGCCGTGATTCAAGCCTCACCAATCAGTCGACGAGAGTTAGAGCATGTCGAAGGTGCTTATCAGGATATACATTCGGCACTTTCATTATTTGAACAGAAGCAAATTTCATTATCAGTGAATGAAAGTCGCGCTATTGGAGCAACGCTAACGGAAGGCATCACCAAAACGTTGTCGCAGAGTGTTGGTGCAACGCAGACAAATACCACGGGAACAAGTACATCAACATCGACATCGTTGAGCAAAACTCAATCCGATATTGATATTAAAAGAGCATTGTCACAAATCGCGTCTGGAGCTGCTACCGGAGCTGTATTTGGATCTGCGGCTGGGGGAATTGGGGCTGCGCCTGGTGCATTTTTCGGTGGCCTCGCTGGTTTAAGTAGCGGGGTGTTTGGGGGTTCTAAATCCACATCTGAAAGCACCAGTGAAAGCACTAATACCAGCAATTCAACCGCTCACTCAACCACCAACTCAAGCTCAGACAGCACCAGTGACTCCCGTTCTGACTCCGATACATCCACTGCAGGTACAGGAAAATCGATTCAAATAACTGAAAAAAATCGCCGGGTGACTGCGATGTTAAGTGCTATTGATAACCAATTGGAGCGTATTGATGAGTGTAGGAATTATGGCATGTGGAGCTGGGGTGCCTATTTTATTGGGACGAGTGAATTAGACGTAAAGCTGGGGGCAGATTTATACTCCGGTATTTTGCGTGGTGAAACTTCTGGCCTCGAACGTAATAGTATCGCACTTTGGAACAAACAAAACGACGCACAAAATTTTAAAAAAATTCAAAAATATATTGCGCAACTTAAGCATCCTGTTTTTAAAACCCCTGATAATTTTGTTACTCAGGTGGTTTCTCATACGTCGTTGATCAGCACTAGAGAAATGACGGTTGCGATGAGCTTGCCGCAAAAATCACTTCCCGGAATCCCGGTATTTGATTCTGTGGCTTTTGGTCGTTCGATTACGCATTTTGAATCACAAGCTGAAAGTGATGTAATTCGGGTCGGTTCAATATCTAATTTTGGCTCTGTCGATGAAAATAATGCCGTAAAAATCAACACAAAATCATTGCTGTCCCACACATTTATCACGGGCAGTACCGGTGCCGGAAAATCCAATGTTATTTATTCGATTCTGAATACGTTGTACACAAAAAAGAAAATTCCCTTTCTGATTATCGAACCTGCTAAAGGTGAATATAAGCAAATATTTGGTGGTCGAAAAGATGTCCATGTTTTCGGTACGAATCCCAAACTGACTCCGCTGATTCGCTTGAACCCCTTTTCATTCCCCGAAGAGATTCATGTGATGGAACACATCGACCGATTGATTGAGATTCTCAATGCAGTCTGGCCAATGTATGCAGCGATGCCCGCCATTCTTAAAGAAGCTGTGGAATATACCTATGAAAAATTGGGTTGGGATTTACTGAATTCGGAATGTAAGCACGACGAGGTAATCTTTCCTGACTTCCATGACTTGCTCGAAATTCTGCCAGATATCATCAATAAATCCGATTATTCTCAAGAACTAAAAGGAAATTATATCGGTGCACTGGTCACGCGTATTCGCTCTTTGACCAATGGGTATTTCAAAACTATCTTCCAGAAAGATGAGATAACACCGGCACAGCTATTTGATGAAGCTTGTATCGTTGATCTTTCTCGTATTGGTTCGTCAGAGACAAAATCGTTATTGATGGGTATTCTGTTCCTCAAACTGCAGGAGTACAGAATGGCCAATGCAACCGGAGCAAACGCTGAATTGCGGCATATCACAGTACTGGAAGAAGCGCATAATTTACTGCGCAGGACGAGCAGCGCGCAAAGTCAGGATTCATCGAACCTGCAAGGTAAGTCGGTAGAAATGATTTCAAATGCCATTGCCGAAATGCGCACCTATGGCGAAGGCTTTATCATTGCTGATCAGGCTCCGGCACTTCTTGATCAATCGGTCATTAGAAACACCAATACCAAAATCATTCTGCGCTTGCCTGATTTTGATGACAGAAATCTGGTGGGTAAAGCGGCACATCTGAATGAAGAGCAGATTGATGAGCTTGCACGCCTTAAAACTGGCTGCGCTGCTATCTACCAGAATGATTGGTTGGAGTCGGTGTTGTGTCAATTTGAACGTTTTGAAGATGCACATGTACACCCTTTTGTCTATCAACCTGAATCTGTACGACTAGTGGATAGCCGAAAACAATCACTGACTGACTACATCAAAATTCTAGTGAATATTTCGCTAAATTGTGAGGGTGAAATAGGTACGGATGATCTGACGTTAGTTCATACAAATCCTTATTTTTTCAATTCATCTTTACCAGCAATTTCGTCTAAAGAAGATTTATGCAAGACGGTATCGTCAACGCTCAATCTGATAAAAATCCTTGATCGCGTCCCCAAAGTCCCAGATCTTGATAGTTGGATTCAAAACCTAGCACGGGAAGTGGTAGCCCCCCTGGATAAAGAGATTATGAATATTCAAGAGCAACATGAGTTATTGAAAATTGTGCTTAATGCAATTGCTTATGAGACGCCTCATAATAAAGTGGCATTTGATCGAAAAATTGCGGAAATTGAAAGCGGAAATGGAATTGCATTGTGATACCAGAGCTGATAAAAGTGATGCCGGTTGCACTGAAATCGTTAGTTGATAAAATTCCTGATTTTTCTAAAGCTAAATTTTCAGAAATAAATCCTCGTGATGGTATAACATCAAAAATCCCAGATTTTAGTCAAAATGACGATAAATTTTCACGCTTTCTTCCTGAAAATAATGGCAAATGGGAAGGTGCAAAGGGTGACTCCGTTTGGGTTCCTCAAGATGTTTTCGTACCGCTAAAACATAATCTAGAAGGACTGACTTGGGAAAAAATTAAAGAAATATATAAATTCAAACATATTCCTTTTAGCGATGGAGAACCGGACTTTACTGAAGTGAGTAAATCCACTGTAAAAATTATTGACTTTTCAATAAGTCGTAATGGTAATTTTACGCAAGCTGATGAAAAATGTGCCGATCAATGGACAAAAGAAAATAAAGATGGAAAAATCTGGTCACCCGAGGACGTTAAGGCATACCGAAAAGAAAACTGTCTGAGTTGGCACGAACGAAGTGATCAAAATACAATGGATTTAATACCTTCTATTATTCATGGAAACATACCCCATTCCGGTGGTATTTCTGCAGCAAAAAGTGGAGAAAATAATGAGCAAAAAAATAATTGACCCTGTTTTTGGTGAAATGACCTATCAACATTCTTGGGTGCGCTCAGAGGGAATAGATTGGTGGGGAACTTATACCGTTGAAATTACGGCACATGCCTATACTGGTCAATTAATAGCCGAAGAACAAAAAGTAGCGTATCTTGATTACAAAAATACCGCAGAAAAATTTATCGCTGACTCAGTTCCATTATTAGTTAAATTTATCAATGATTCTTATGATCTAGCATCCTCAATTTCAAATGCGGATTTATTGGCATTATTAAAACCCACGGCTGTCTTATTTCAGCGTGATGGGAGTTGGGGTGTTCTTTTTGAAAGTGACTTAGAGCCTGAAAATGGCATTGCCATTTTCAAAGAAAATGGAGTTATTAAGGTAGGCACTCAAGATGATTTTTTATAATTGATTCGATAATATATTTTGTCGATGAATGGCAACAGCTTGCATTTAATCTCAAAAAATAAATAATTATCCACAATATAGTTTTGTGAATAGTTGTTTTACATGCCTAATTGAAAATAGCTGATGTATTGCAAGGCTGCAGCTACGGATTCTATTAAATCGTCTTGTTTGATAATTGTCATTATAACCTCTTGATTTATATGGATTAAAAAGCATCGCAATAGTAAAGTGTGACAAAGCTCACGCCCTTAAAAATGACTGATCAGTTGGAGCGGGAGAAGAGTCAGGGCAAAGTGGGGAATCTGGCAAAACAGCTCTGTCTGATGGACGGGGTCATTTTAGATGAACTGGGATATTTGCCATTTCCTGCTTCTGGCGGCGCATTGCTGTTTCATCTGATCAGTCATTTGTACGAGAAGACTTCACTCATCATTACCACCAATTTATCATTCGGCGAATGGGTGCAGGTGTTCGGCGACGCCAAAATGACTACGGCTTTACTTGATCGTGTTACGCACCATTGCGACATCTTGGAAACTGGGAACGATTCTTACCGATTTAAGCATAGTAAAAATCGTTCTGAACAAGCCGATAAAGTGGAAAAATTTGGGCGCTGACAGGTGGTAAATATTGGACGCTGTTTGACAGTAGTCGATAATGAGATGCGTCGGTAAGATTGTTTATGTACACTGCAAATAGAAGTGTCGCGTGTATGAATTTAAATTCCCGATTTAGTACCATCGATTCTTGAAGAATTTCGAAAATTAATTCTTGATCCTCGCCAAGGATGCCCTCTGTGTCAAGATAGTTGATAAGTTGCCGATTTAGGCATTCTTAAATCCCAACTGGCGGTAGGAGTAGTTAATGCATCACATTGCCGATGAGCGTAAGCAAGCGATATTAAGTAAAATGTT
>Ga0302155_10003115_pt1 | contig 10868 bp, 14 predicted proteins | sample I_Bog_N3_1_FD_193508 | JGI IMG/M metagenome (GOLD analysis project Ga0302155, IMG submission 193508) | Peat permafrost microbial communities from Stordalen Mire near Abisko, Sweden - I_Bog_N3_1 | ecosystem: Environmental > Terrestrial > Soil > Wetlands > Peat | place: Sweden: Abisko, Stordalen...
TCCTGACACCGGGGGATACTGCATGACACGCTGCCCGTTGGTATCGAACAAGCTCGCGTCCAAGTACGGCGCTTGCACACGGTAACCTGTCGCCAACAGGATTAGGTCAACCTGAATCCGGCTGCCATCCTGAAATTCGACGCTCTGCCCATCCAGCCGCGCAATGTCCGGGCGCACCTCAATGTCGCCGTGCGCCAAATGGTGAAGGAGTTGCGTATTAAGCAGCGGATGCGCTTGGCCGAGTTCGTGATCCGGTGCTGGCAAACCCAGACGAGTGACGTCGCCGGTGACCGCAAAAACACCGAGGCGGAGATCCAACGCCCTCACGTCAGTTGGAATCAGCTCCGGTCGCCGAAAGTGGACGTCGATAGGCCAACCGTACACATGCTTTGGCAGGAAGTGATAACCCCGTCGCACGCTGATAACTGCGTGCTCAGAGTGTCTTGCCGCATCGCAAGCGATGTCGGCACCCGAGTTTCCAAGGCCGACAATAAGGACACGTTTACCGGCGAACTCAGACGGACTGCGGTACGTGGCGCTATGGCGAATTTCACCGTCGAACTGACCTGGCCAACTCGGAGCCGAAGGTAACCACGTCACCCCATTGGCACAGATGACACCACGGTGCAAAGCGGTGTCTCCATCGGCGAAAGTTACGCGCCAGAACGCCCCCTCGGGTTCGATGCGCGCGACGTCGGTGCTGAAGCGAATGTGGCGACGCAGGTCGCAGGCATCCGCAAAGTCATTTAAGTATCGACGGATCTCGCTGTGGTGAGGGTAGTCTGCCATCGCCTCAGACATTGGAAACCCAGTGAAACCAGACGTCCACTTCGACGAGATGAAATGCGCCGATTCGTACAACGGTGTGCCAGGATTATCCAGATCCCAAATTCCGCCGAGATCAGTGTGTTTTTCGTAGACCACGTGGGGGATGTCCAGCTGGGACAAGACGCGTGACGTCGCCAGGCCCGAAGGCCCGGCACCCACAATGCAGTAGGAGACGACGCTGGAGTCGTGCGAAATTTGCTCCGACTCCATGCCTGCTGAGGGATTATTCAATGCCATGCCTCCTGTCAGACCGCAGCAACAAGGTATTGGAGATGTTCGAATCCCGCCGCTTTGGCGAAGACGGACAAGTTCCAGATCGCACCATTGACTCCCCAGGCACCATCCGCCACGTCATGTAGTACCACCGACGTTATAAGCTGGCGCTTGTCATTAGCCGGCAGTGCCTGCGTGAAAGCGACATGCATCAACTCGACATAGCTGGCCCTGGAAGCCTCGTCCAACACCCCAGCCGGCACATAGACCATGGCAATGCAAGGTAAAACCGCGGCAGTCACATCGACGGTGCCACAGGTCCAAAATCCTTGCTCGACCTCCTCAACAACAACCCAGCATAAGAATCGCTTTTTGGGATCTGCCGGAATCTGCTCAGCCATGGCGGCGGCATCATTGATGCGTCGGACCAACGTCGCTCGCGCTTCGCCGGAGAAAGAACCCTTGGGGATTTTCAAAAGAATGTTAGGCATGAACAGCTCCAGTGCTTGAGGTGTGGTGCATTAGGAGCTGAAAGACAGTAGGCTTCGAGTGTCCGTTATGACTCTTTTCAGGCTATTTAAGACAATGCATGATTTCACCATCCTTGTTCTCCCTGGAGCCTATGCGACCAGCGTTGCCGTCACGCTGGACATACTGAACACTGCCGTCGCGATGGCACCGCGCCTCAAGGTGAGTTGCCCGACGTGGCGCCTCATTTCCCCGAACAGGAAGTCCGTACGGCTCAGTGGCGGGTTGAGCGTGGACGTGACACCAATGCCCCGAATGCCTCCTGACAAAAGCATCTGGATCGTTCCGGGCCTGGGTGTCGAGAGCGCCCATGACGTAGCAGGACGACTGGCGAGCGACGATGCACAACGTGCGATCCAGGCCATCAAGGCGCACGAAGCAAACGGTGGTTCAGTGGCGGCGTCGTGTACGGGTGTTTTCCTGCTGCAGGCTGCGCAGTTGCTGATTGGACGCCGGGTGACAACGTCATGGTGGCTGGCAGCTGAATTGCGCCAACTCGAATCGCGCTGCATCGTCGATACGGACCGAATGGTTTGCGCCGATGGCCCGGTGACCACCGCTGGAGCGGCCTTTGCGCAAACCGATCTGATGCTTCATTTGTTGCGGTCACGTTTTGGAGCAGCCCTCGCTGACACGGTGGGCCGAGTGCTTTTGATTGATGGTCGCCAGGCTCAGTCCCCCTTCATCGTTCCAATGATGCTTTCCAACGGCAGCGATTTGGTCACTCGCCTGACGCAACGTATCGAATCAGCACTGCCAAATCCTCCAAGTGTCGCGGCGCTGGCGCAAGAGTTCGCGATGTCCACGCGAACACTCTCGCGGCACGTCCAGGCGGCTACGGGGAAAAGTACTTTGGCACTCCTGCAAAGCGTCCGGCTCAATCGTGCCCGGATGCTGATCGAGACTAGCCGAATGACGATTGAGCAGGTCGCAGAACACGTGGGCTACGAAGATGCGACTGCACTGCGTAGGTTGATGCTGAGAGTTTTCGGGGCCAACCCGAGCAAATTCCGTTTAGCGCTCGTGAGTGACTGAGCACCGAAAAGCAAAATCGGGCACCTTGAGGTCAACCCGAGTATGTATTGCTGAAGGGTGTCATTAAGGGCACCACCACCCGCGTTGGGGAACAACTGGCTTGAATACAGACAACTGCAAGGAATCCCCCCCAAGCTCAGTTCGCAAGAAAATTCGGCGCCAATCGAATCGCACTCAACAAATTCGTAGTCACACATCACGAATTTGCATCTCTCCGCATTAACCATCACAACCAGGCCTCGATAGCTCACCAGTCAGGCAGGTCGCGTAAGCGGCTTGCTTGATTGGCTCTATGCCCGCGCAATGACTTCATCTCTCTATAAAAGGAAAGCGCTCATGACAATCCAGTGTCCAGGCTGCCAATCAGCCTCTGTAATGACCAAAGATGTTGCCAAGAAAATCGGGGCCCTCATCGGCACCGTCGGTGGTGCCGCCCAAGGGGTCACCGGGGCAATGGCCGGGGCCGAGGTTGGCGCCGTTATCGGCGTCATCGCCGGCCCTCCTGGGGTCGCCGTTGGCGGAATTGCCGGCGCCATTCTCGGCGGATTAGCAGGTGCGGCGACCGGCTGCATCGCGGGTGCAAAACTCGGCGAGATCGTCGATGAACGGGTTTTGGACAATTACCTCTGCCTCGACTGCGGACTTTCGTTTAGCAGCCGTCATTCCGCGTGAACAGCTCATCTCCCGCTTGAAGCAACCGCTATTCACCATCCATCGTTTCTCCCCCGCTCGATCAACACTCCGCACGCCGACTGGTCCCTGCTGAATACTCAGCGGCTTCGCCTTGCGCCTATGAAAAGGAAGATCCCCATGGCACACCTCATCGAACAAATGGCTTACGTTGGCGCTACGCCCTGGCATGGCCTGGGCAATCAGCTCTCGCCCAAGCAACCGCTGGAAGTCTGGCAACGAGAAGCCGGAATGAACTGGCAGATCCAAGAGTCGCCCGTGCGCTTCATGGCGGATGCTGTCGGTCACCTCGGTACCATCCATTCGTTCCCCGAACAGAAGGTGCTCTACCGTTCGGATAGCAAAGAAGCCCTGTCCGTCGTATCGAAACGCTACCAGGTGGTCCAACCCCGTGAGGTCCTGGAGTTTTACCGTGATCTGACAGAACGCTCTGGCTATGAACTGGAGACTGCCGGCGTCCTGAAAGGCGGACGAAAACTCTGGGCTTTGGCGCGGACTGGACAGTCAGCCGCGCTCAAAGGCAATGACGTGGTCAATGGCTATCTGCTGCTGGCGACCTCCTGCGACGGAACGCTGGCCACCACCGCGACGCCAACCACCGTTCGCGTCGTCTGCAATAACACCCTGAGTATTGCGGTCAATGGCGCCAGCCAGGCGATCAAGGTCCCCCACAGCACCCGGTTCAATCCACAGGCCGTGAAGCAGCAATTGGGCATCGCCGTCTCGCAATGGGACGATTTCATGTACCGCATGCGAATGCTCGCCGAACGCAAAGTCCAAGACCGTGAAGCCAAAGACTTTCTGCGGAGCGTGTTAAGCGAGGTGCAGACGGGCAACCCCGAGCGGACCGGCCTCTCGAATGAACGGGCCTTAACGAAGGTGCTGAGCCTGTATGACGGTCATGGCCGAGGGGCAGAGCTGGAAGCAGCCAAAGGCACGGCCTGGGGTCTGCTCAACGCGGTCACTGAGTATGTCGACCACGAGCGCCGTGCTCGCAGCAACGAGTATCGCATGGACACCGCCTGGTTCGGCCAAGGTGCGGTCATCAAACAACGAGCACTCAACACGGCCCTACAACTCATTGTCTAACTCAACCCAACCAAACTAGAGCACGCCGATTTCCTACAGCGATATCACCGTGCACAGCGGCATGGCAGAAGCCATGGCCGCTCGCCACTCATAGGCAGTGGACGGTCGGCGGCTCCATCAACGACGCTGGCAAGACGCCTAGTGCCTCAGCAAGCTTGAAGATGTTCAGCAATGCAATATTGCGCTGCCCACGCTCGACACCTCCTAGATAACTACGAGCCAAGCCGCTTTCTAGAGCCAGGCGCTCCTGAGACCACCCCTTCTCTTTCCTAACCTCAATCAACCGCAGGCCGAACAAGGTCCGTGGATCAGTCGCCATCGTTCTCTCCCATAAAGGAAAGAATGCTATGAGTACCCCCTCTATCAGGCCACGCCCTATAAGTTCACGCTCTATGAGTGACAACGACCATCTTAGCCTCTATCATGACCTCTATGAGTGACATTTGAGGTGATCATGAAGACCACACCGAAAGCCGTAGGGTTCTGCCTTGCTGGCGGTATAGCTACCTCCGCTACTGCTCTCTCTGCTCTCGCGGCGATCGAATCCCTCCTGGACATGCCGCTTTCTAGCGACAACTGCACAAGCGACACATTTCTATTTTTCCTGGCATCCCTTGTGATGCTCAGCCTATGGCACTTGATGCCTCGACAGCAAAGCGTCAAGTTGCTGATCTCTTCAATCAACAGAAATGAAGGTCTGAGTCTGTATAGCAATCAGTTGCTTGGTTATTCGTTGAATTGCGCTAGAAAAGTGATGCTTTGGCAAGCGCCCAGAAAACAAGTCTGCTAGGGATAAAGTGGGAGACGTTATGAATAAGAGCGCTGATGTGGACAGTCGGAAATCGATAGCTGACACCTATAGCGATACAGGATTTTATCTCGCTGAAGGCTTGCTCGAAAGCAAAGATTTTTCAGAGATTGAAGCAATCATACTTGAGGTAATGACTGAGCATTATCCGTGTGAAAATATTCATTCAAAAGAGCTGGCAGATTATCTTCGAACTCACCCAGATACCGTTACTAAAATTTATGACACATTACAAAATCACGAGAGCCTGATCAAACTTGGAAAATCAAACGCCATCACCAACATAGTCAGATCATTTATCTCAAAACCAGCCATTTATTTGAAAGTAGTACTCAGGATAGATACACCTTTTGAGTCCAGAGAGCTCGCCTATTGGCATCAAGACGATTACTACGTAAAAGGCAATGAGACCGAACTGACCGTTTGGATTCCCCTTCAGGATACCTGCGTCCCCCAAGGGTGCCTCTCGGTGATGCCGGGCACGCATAAACTGGGGCGACTGGAGCACAATTATGCTTCAGGTAAGAAAAATATTCCTCAGGGAATTTATGACCGTGAAGTGAGATTGGTAGAAATGGTGCAAGGTGATGCGCTATTTTTCAGCTCATTACTAGTGCATTCATCTAACTTCAATTTCTCGGAAAACATAAGATATTCCATTCAGCTTCGCTATACCGCCAGTGATAAAACCCCATCCAACTCCATGAGAGGCACTATCAATGTCTAAGACCGGCCACTATCGCGAGCCTAAAAATCAATCATCAGCAGATATTCAGCAGTTCGCCGCTATGGAGTCTTTATTCCTGAACAATGATGATCCATTGGCCAGCAAGCTTGATGCTTTTACAAAATACGCCTCAAGACAATCAATCGCCAAATTCTTAACTAAATATGAGTTATTTAAGAAAATTCTTGGCGTGAATGGAAGCATTATCGAGGGTGGCGTGCTGCACGGTGGGGGAACGTTGGCGTGGGCCAAGCTTTCATCCATTCTGGAGCCAGTAAATCACACCCGCAAAATCATTGGATTCGATACATTCGAAGGCTTTCCATCAATTCATGAAAGCGACACTGCTGGTGGCGATGGATCTTTACTAGAAGAAGGCGCTTTGCGAGGGTCGGCCTATGAAGATGTACTTAGTGCGGTAGATATTTATGACATCAACCGTCCACTTTCACACATTCAAAAAGTCGAGTTAATCCGGGGAGACATTGCCAACACTGCAAAAACATACCTAGAGAATAACCCCCACCTCGTGATAAGTCTTTTATACCTAGACGTTGATCTTTATCAACCGACAAAGGTCCTGCTTGAGACATTTCTCCCAAGAATGCCAAAAGGAGCAATCGTTGTATTCGATGAACTGAATGCAAAAATGTTTCCCGGAGAGACTTTGGCTGTTGATGAAGTCATGGGAATTAACAACTTAAAGATAGAACGCTTTCCTTTTGACTCCTACGTTTCATATGTGACCCTTTGATTTTTAGGTCGCTAATCGACACCAACCAGATTTTGTTTATCCTAGTGGGAATCGACATGGGCATTCGCATTACAGGTATTTGCTCATCAGCATTACCAACAAATAAATTTCAGCACTGACTTCTGAGAAAGAAGTCTCCCAACAAACAACATTGATCCATTTTTTGGAAACGTTGTAGATACTATCGAGAAACCAATCCAACTCAAAACCTTGACCTGCCCGACTATATTCCGCCGAACGCATTATTACGATGGCAATAGCTGGTGGTCGGAAAAGCTCATCTGACTCATGGGCAACTCGGCCAGGCAGTTAACACATATCTCATCATATTCGAGGGCTTATTCGAAAAGTCCTCAAGGGGGGCGGTATGAACTTTGAAATAACGCTGCGTAAACTTGAGATCGACGATATTGATGATCAGTATCTGTCTTGGTTCAAAAATGATGACGGACACTTAAATTACTTCACCGGTTCTGGCCGTGTATTCACGAAAGAGATGATCATTGATGATTACAAAAAAGGGGCGGAGTCAGGCTTATGGACTTACTTTTTGATTGAGGCCGATAACGGAGAGAAAATCGGGAATGTGAAAATAGGCCCAATGGATCTGAAAAATAAAACCTCAGACCTTGTTTGCCTAGTTGGAAATCGGAAGTTTGTCGGTAAAGGGGCAGCCAAAAAAGCTATCGCCTTGGCTAATGAAATCGCCTTTTCAAAATTCGATATCCGGCGCCTTCAGGGAGGGATGCTCTCAGGAAATATTCCGTCAATTAAAGCGTACACCTCAGCCGGTTGGGCTATTGAGACCACAATGAAGGGTTACTACTGGGTAAACGGCAAGGCCGTGGATAGAGTATGCGTATCATGCTTGAACCCAAAGTATTTTACGGATTAAGAGCTTTTATAAACTCTCAGTTGCCGGTGGGAAAATCAGATTTTTCATTTCATCTAGTCAAGCACGACAACCTGACATGCTTGCTATAAACAAGAAGGAGCTTTGCAATGGATACTGGCGTCCACTCGGACTCTAGCATTACCAACGGAGAGACATCGAAACTAATTTCCCAGAAAAAACATTCACCTAAATACCATTGAAAACATTACGCCCCACCCAAAGGAATAAAAATGAAAATCTTGATCAACGCCTCATTGCTCGCCGCGTTTGCGCTGCTCTCTGCGTGCGGCCGGAGCGAAACCTCACCTCTTGAAGTATCTCTTGGCCAGAGCATGGGCCTCCCTGATGTTTACTTACAAGCCATTACTGACAAAGTAACAATTGAAAGCCTTGAGATAAATCGAGGCAATTGCGTCGGCATGGGCCCACAACTGCCAGCAGACTTAGCGTTTGGTGGGCGGTTCAAAATATCGGTATATGGATGTACTGTGAAAGAAATTTCAGTTAAAACCGACCATGGAGACTTCACGTATTCTTTCTAGCAGCCTGCCCACTTAATTAACTTATCTATTTAAATTTTTTGGTGCCTACTTTCAGATCGTGATGATTAACAAATCACCTGTAAAAGCCACTAGCAAACCAGCTCCACAGGTTGGTTTTCCAGCCGCCCGTCCCAGCCAGCACAAGACATTTATTCGACAGAAGGAAGCATCTGCATGAACAAGAAATTTTTATTGATCGCTCTACTTAGTTTCATGTCGAGCGCATACTCTTTAGGCGCATCTGCTTGGCAAGCAAACGAAATACAAGAGTGCCCTACCAGTAAACGCAACTCGGTCTGGCTGGACTGCGTACCTGAAGACGCCCCTGGCAGACTGCCCTACAAGATGCAGGATGGTAGCGTAAAGGTGTTGGAGACTCGCGGCACTGTATTTTGCATAGAGGGAGTCTGCGAATACCAACTCCAGCGCGACAGCGGTCTATGGGACTCAACCAACGAATATGCAGGACAAATACAGCAAACCTCAAAAACCCCCGTAGTTCTGTTACGGGGATACTATCTAGGAAACGCTGCAGATGGTCGCATCGTGGCATACCTGAAAGGTACTGGTCCGGAAGCGGGTGGCAAAGCTGCCCCAGCCTTGCAGAACGTCTCAACAAAGTCATTCAATCAAGCCGACATAGATAGTTGTGTCGACCAATGGAGCAATGCATTCCACAAGAAAAATGGTGAAGATGCCATGATTATCGCTGACATGCTCGACGAGTGGGAAATTTGGTGTAAAGCAGGCAAGCATCCATGATTAAAAGAAGACTTGAGTAGTTCAGCCGACTCTAGAAAACCCATTATCTGTACGACTTAAATTCCTCTTGATTAAGCTAGAAATAACCGCCCAGCCACCCCACCTTTCTTATCCATAGCTCTAAGCGAGGGCATCGGAAAGGTGTGTTGGCCGGGGGTTTAAATCACTATCCCCTTTCGTACCGTTGTAATCGACACACCCAAAAAGGGAGTCCATATCGCTGTAGTGTATTGGTATTGAACACGACTAGTAGATGTCCGGTCTGGTAGGGGCAAGTCCACCCACCACACTCAAAGTCCTTCGCAATCAGCACATCGGGTTGGGCTCAACCATTCAGTTCACGAACGGCAAATATGCTCTGCACCTCATCCCCGCTCACGTGGGGAACACGACCACTCATCGCGCGGCCCCCAGCCGTAATACGGTTCATCCCCACTAGCGCGGGGAACACCTGCGAAGTGTCGGCCTGGCGATCTTGCGGGCCGGTTCATCCCCGCTAGCGCGGGGAACACGCCCCGTACACCGCCGTCAGGTACAGCCGTACAGGTTCATCCCCGCTGGCGCGGGGAACACAACATCGCGGCTAACCAGTCGACCTTCATCAACGGTTCATCCCCGCTGGCGCGGGGAACACTCTGCCTTGGCCTGTTCCAGATCGCGGAACTGCGGTTCATCCCCGCTGGCGCGGGGAACACGACGAAATCCCGTCGAGCCCTTTGATTGCGGACGGTTCATCCCCGCTGGCGCGGGGAACACGCCTTGCCTCCTTCCTTCGTCCTTCGTCTTGCCGGTTCATCCCCGCTGGCGCGGGGAACACGTTTCGAGAACCCCGAAGCCTGTGATTTCTGTCGGTTCATCCCCGCTGGCGCGGGGAACACGACACAACGATGTTATCACCACCATTGAGCGTCGGTTCATCCCCGCTGGCGCGGGGAACACACGAAGACCCGCCACACCCTGAAGTCGGATGCCGGTTCATCCCCGCTGGCGCGGGGAACACCAGCAGCTTGCAGCCCCGGCTCATCCCGCTGACGGTTCATCCCCGCTGGCGCGGGGAACACACATCACCGACGATTCCGGTGATCGTTACCCACGGTTCATCCCCGCTGGCGCGGGGAACACACTGCTGGAGCGACCGGCCTGCCTCCACCCGACGGTTCATCCCCGCTGGCGCGGGGAACACAGATGACCGACCTGTTTGGACCGGTTCCTGTCCGGTTCATCCCCGCTGGCGCGGGGAACACGCCCAGGCCAAAGCTGACTCCGCCTACTCGTCCGGTTCATCCCCGCTGGCGCGGGGAACACAGCAGGATTCTCTTCTCGCTGCGGGATTTGGTCGGTTCATCCCCGCTGGCGCGGGGAACACTTTCCGGTTCTCATGACCATCATGGTGATCGGCGGTTCATCCCCGCTGGCGCGGGGAACACGCTCACCAAGTCGCCGTTGATGTCGTTGAGTACGGTTCATCCCCGCTGGCGCGGGGAACACGTACGCCGTTGATGTTGCCGCTTGAGTCCTGGCGGTTCATCCCCGCTGGCGCGGGGAACACCAGCCCCACCGCGCAAGCGGTCTTGCGTTGGCCGGTTCATCCCCGCTGGCGCGGGGAACACTACCTGCAGCGCAAGGAATGGATCGACTGGATCGGTTCATCCCCGCTGGCGCGGGGAACACGAATGATCTGGCCGAGTTGTACGGCATGCAGGCGGTTCATCCCCGCTGGCGCGGGGAACACGAAACCACCCGCTTCGTAGGCGACATCGGCGCCGGTTCATCCCCGCTGGCGCGGGGAACACCCTGATTTCCAAGTATATGGGTGGCAGTTCGTCGGTTCATCCCCGCTGGCGCGGGGAACACTTGTGCAATACCGGATGGGAGAGAGCTACAGGCGGTTCATCCCCGCTGGCGCGGGGAACACTGTCCGACCTTGCCGCACAGAACCCGCAGTTCCGGTTCATCCCCGCTGGCGCGGGGAACACCGCTTACCATACCAAATACCA
>Ga0302155_10003127_pt1 | contig 10831 bp, 7 predicted proteins | sample I_Bog_N3_1_FD_193508 | JGI IMG/M metagenome (GOLD analysis project Ga0302155, IMG submission 193508) | Peat permafrost microbial communities from Stordalen Mire near Abisko, Sweden - I_Bog_N3_1 | ecosystem: Environmental > Terrestrial > Soil > Wetlands > Peat | place: Sweden: Abisko, Stordalen...
ACATCCTAGCCTTTGACGACAAAGTAATCAGTGCAACAACGCTGGCATCCCTGGCTGAAATACTGGTGGCATGGGCATTGAGCATGGGTGTCGACGCCGCCTGGGTTGGTCTGTGCGACAACGAAGGAAAGATGCATCCTGAGGCCAAGGGTGGCGCCGGAATTGACGCCTATCTCGATTGCCTGCACGAATCGAATCTGGATACCAAAAAGGCAGGTAATTCGCTCATCCACAAAGCCTGGAGCACGCAGCAGATAGAAATCGCACACAACGACGAGAGCCATTTCCAATATCGCACGCCGTTGACGACAACAGGTATCGCGGCATGGCGCGGCAGCGCCGCGTTTGCCTTGCTCAGTGAAAACCAAGGTCTTGGCGCACTGGTGTTGCATAGCAAAAATGAACAAGTCTTCTTTTCCGACGAGTGGAAAATTGCGCTTGAACATATCCGTTTGATCGCCAACACCGCACTTGAAAAAATGGCTATGCAGCGCGAAAAGAATCGCCTGCACCGCCTGGCCTTGCACAACTCCTTAACCGGAATGGCCAACAGGGCCGCCTTGGAACAGCATCTGGAGCATGCCATTGCCCGAGCTGTTCGCACCAATATACCTTTAGTTATTGGCTTATTGGACCTTGATAAATTCAAGCCGATCAATGACCTTTTTGGCCATGCAGCAGGAGATCGGGTATTGCAGGAAATTGCGACACGTCTGCATGCAATCGCGCGCTCCAGCGATTTTCTGGCACATCTCAGCGGCGATGAATTCGTGCTCGTACTGGAAGGCGTTGTCGACCCTGCTGCCACGCTTGGTCCCTTCATGGATCGCATTCACAGCTGCATCAATGCACCGTTCGTCATTGAAAACATCAGTTGGCATTGCGGTGTAAGCATCGGTCTGAGCTTGTGCCCGCACTTGCAAAACCGGGATGCGCAACAAGCATTGGAGCAAGCCGATGCGGCGCTACGCATCAACAAGACGAAAAAAAATCGCAGTCACCAATGGTGGTCGCAAGACATGTCGTCGCCATCGTCTGACTTGATCGATGATACAAGGTCAATCAAAGACGGCTCCTCGCTTTATAAGGCGAAATACGCAACGTCTCTGGCATCACTGTCGCAAGCACTACATCGTAGCGCCGCCATAATCGTCAATACGTTCTACGATGACTTGACGCAGCTAAGCAAATCAAAAACCATCCTCGAAAGCTTGTCCAAGGATGAACTTGATCATCTCAAATCACAGCAGATTCAAAATCTTTTTACCCTTGCCGCTCCTGCTTTGACGGCCAGAGAACATCGCAGCATGGCAATGCGCATTGGCAAGATACACGCCATTGTCGGTCTGGATCGCGAAGATCTGGTACGCAGCAGGGGACTGCTATCGAATGCCCTCCACAACAGCCTGAGCATTCATGTACATAGCGAAGCCCTGTCAATATTAGGCCGCCGCCTGACGCGTGATCTAGCCTATCAAACCGAGGCCTATCAAACGCTGCAAGATTCACGGCAAGATATCATCTTGCGTCTGACCCATCTGACATGGGAAGTCGACAGCTATAGCGAACTCATTGGCAAGGTAGTGGCAATGCTGCAAACACATGATGAAATTGCAGCATGCAGTATCAGCCGCCCCGACAGTGATGACGTGTTCCGCGCTGAAGCGGCAACGTCCACTCGGTATTTCTCTGACCTTGAAGCGCTGGCGGACAAGGAAATCACAGTCGACGCCATGCCTGCGGGCAGTCATACCCTGGCAGAACGGGCATGGCAATCCGGCAAGATGGAACGCATCATCAATTTCAAAACGGATCCACAGGCATTGCCCTGGAAGGATTTTTCCCTACAGGCAGGCTTGCGCTCCTGTGTCGCCATCCCACTGAGCAAGCCCGGGCAAGCGCCGATGGCCATATTGTCGATCTACAGTGCCTTCCCGGGAGGGTATTCATCCAAAGATCAGATTGCCTTCATCGAATTGCTGCAAAGTCTGCTCTGCTTTGCGCTCACGCGTATCGAACACCTGGAAGGAAAAACCCACACCATCCCATTCGCCATGCGCCAACATTGGCAGGCGCTACTGCGAACTGACGCTCTGCAAATGCACTACCAACCGTTACTCGACATTCATACCGGTCAGATTTGCAAGGTAGAAGTATTGGCGCGTTTGCGCGATGGCGAGCGCCTGTTGATGCCTGCTGATTTTTTCTCCATTTTGTCTGCCGACGACTTTTTCCACCTTTATGTTCAGGGTCTCGAACACGCGCTGCAACAGAGAAATCTGTGGCTGGAGATGAAGATCAATCTGGGTATTTCAATCAATCTTCCAGTCAGCGCACTCGACGATTCCCGTTATTTTCTGGCAACCAAGCAGGCCTTGCACGAGCACGCATGTCCACCCGCGATGTTGATGCTGGAAATTCTGGAGACGGAAACCCGCCTGACAGGGCAGGAAATCTTCCTAAAACTAAGCAAATTCAAGTCCCTCGGCGTGGTTTTGGCCGAAGATGATCTAGGTTCCGGGCACAGCAGCTTGAATCGCTTGCGCGAACAGCCCTTCGATTGCATCAAAATTGACCGTGATCTGGTCAGGCTCACCGGGCAGGACCCCTCAACTGTCTTACGTTTTATCTATCAGCTAACGCGACTTGGTCATTCACTCGGCAAGTTAGTGGTAGTCGAAGGTGTCGAAGATATCAATTTACTTGATGCCATCGCCATCCTCGGCGCCGATATAGGGCAAGGCTATGCAATCTCACGCCCGATGCCTGTGGCGCAAGTGGCGCCCTGGATAAGGAACAACTCACAACTGCTGGGCGATATCAGACCCAAGCACATCCTGACGACGCTAGCCAAGCTGCTGATCTGGGAAGAGCGCATGCATCTACTATCAAAAGAACCAGACGCCCTGCGCTGTTTATATAACGTGAACTCACTGCCCATGTGTTCCGATATAACCATGGCACTACAAAATCGCGACTGCCAAAAATGTCCGCTCATCTCATTTTTTGTTGATACAGACCATATTATGCCGCCTGGCTCGCCGCATCGCATGCTACAACAAACACTGATCAACACAGCCTTAAGCGATGGCGCGCTTAGCGCACCCTATGCGCTGGCACGACAAAACCTTGTAGCAGCCATGCTTGAACAAGCAAGCGTTGACTGAGTCGTTGGCCCCGACGAAAGAGCGAACATGGCCAGGGTCGCCGATGCCTCAATGGGCGGTTTTACCCATAGCTCGGCATGGAACTGCGCGCTGATCTTCGGGCTATCTACCTACAAGATGATGAAATTTTGGCCTGTCATGTGGATTCTCCGCATTTAGTTGATGACTGGTCGGCGCAAGATGCCCGATGCAATTCATACTAAGTCGCACTACTGTCAATTTCTGTCAGCAGTCGATTGCCACTATGCGGCGACACCCTCTGGCCAGTACACAAGGCTTTCAGCCTGTTGAGGATCCCGCCCGGTACGGGATTTTTTACGTCCAGGTGGGAAATATGTTGAGCATCATGGCACACGCTTGCCGATCTTGTTGATGGTATAGCAGACATTTTGATGGGACTCGATCTCTTATTTGTTCCCCCTATGAAGAAGGACGGCGATGATCGTCATATACGTCGCAGTTCCCCAAGGAATAAAACTAGACCCCGGTAGTTGTCAACAAAGATGTCGCGTCAACTCATGCTGCTTTCTTTAGTACATCTGCTTGATCGCGTGTGGGATTGAGTAGAACTTCGCCTTGCAATACCCAGTCACGGGTAGGTCCAGACCAGCGCTCTGCATGGCGCTGCTTTGCCGCTTCATAGACTTGCTCACGATGGCGCAGAATGGCCTCATCGCGTCCATCATGACGCTGCGCTGGCATGACGAACTTCAACCCGCTGTGTTTGTGTTCATGGTTGTACCACTGCACAAATTTCAGCGTCCAGGCACGTGCTGTGTCGACATGCTCAAACGGCTTGCTCGGATAGTCCGGCCGGTATTTGCAGGTCCGAAACAACGACTCCGCGAAGGCATTGTCGTTACTCACACGCGGCCTGCTGAACGAAGGAACAATGCCCAATTTTTCCACTGTTGTCAGCATCGTTGCACCTTTCATCGCACTGCCATTGTCCGAATGCAGGATCACTTCACGTCCTGCCAAACCTTCCGACAGACTGGCTCGGCGCAGCAACAACGATGCCAGTTCGGCCGATTCGGCAATATGCACTTCATGCCCGACGATCTTGCGGCTATCCGAGCAAACACGAATTCCAGCGGCAGATGCTGACCTGAAATTATCAGGTAGTGCATGTGCACGGCAAGCTGCGCATTCGCGACGATGAAAAATTCCTGCGCCGGGTGGCGGCCCGCCTGATACGTACCCACAAAGCCCGCTCTGGACAGCAAAAGCCGTGAAAAATGGGCGACTCCGAGCCCGAATATATTGACCGCATGCTGGCCGCCATCGTCGACATTGAAATCGACATCGAGCGCTTCACCGGTGTCTCCAAACTCAACCAGCACAAAGACGGACGCGACCGCCTCGGCGTCATGCAGGGTTGGGGCCAAAACGACGCCGCCGAAGCGATACTGCAGGCAGTGACTCCGCCCAAGTCGTAAGACATCTTCCGCTCGCAAACAGACTCCTTGACGATTTTGCGCGCAAAATGGATACATATCGCTGTAATATTACCCGCGCATGCCGACAGACTCAGCACACTTAAAGCCTTGTGACGATGGCGCATATCGTGGTTGCGACGCCATTGTCCCTGTCGGATACAACGAAAACAACTCCCCCCATATTTAGGGAATCACGCTATGAACAGCACACAAGCAAACGGCCCTTTTGACGTCAAACTGAATCCCGAGTCGCTCAGCGACACCGCCGGCGGGACAGGACTTGGTCGCATGTCCCTCGACAAGAAATTTCAGGGCGACCTGGTGGCGGTCAGCCAAGGGGAAATGCTCTCTTTCCGCAGCAGCGTGCAGGGTTCGGCAGGCTATGTGGCGATGGAAACCGTGACTGGCACGCTGCATGGCCGTAACGGCAGTTTTGTGTTGCAGCACAGCTCCACGATGACACGCGGTGTGCCCGAGCAGTCAATTACCGTTGTGCCCGATTCCGGCACCGGAGAATTGACAGGACTGACCGGCCGCCTGCTGATCACTATCGTGGAAGGCCAGCATTCTTACCGGTTTGATTACACCCTGCCCTAAAGTCAGTTGATTCTCTCAAGAGAGTTTCGCGTCCCGGACAAGCCGTAAAACTCAAAATAGACAACATAGATCAACATGACATAGTTGAGAAGGTCGACCCAAGTGAGTGGATCACCGCCAAAGCCGGGAACAATTTCCACTTCATGAAGTACTGCGGCACTGAACCATCGCGTATAAACCACAAATGAAATCAAACCAAGACTCCAGCACAATGCAGCGCGGATGACTCGGTTTGACCCTGCGCTGAACCGATTCGGCCAGTTGCCCGCAACGTTGGCCCAGAAGATCAGCCAGAACGCGATCCACACACCTAATTGTGCCGGCCAACTTGGGAGCATTGCACCAATTTTTTCGATTGCATCCGGAGCAATGAGAATCCATCGGAGTAGCCAGAGATGTACCTCATAGAGCACGGTTCCCAGAAGGAAATTGCCAACCAGCGCAGCGAGCGCCATATGGCTTTTCCGCTTCAGCATACGCCACGGCCAGTTGTCAAAAATGAGAAAAGTCGTCAGCCACGCAACGATGACAGAATAGAACCAACCGAGAACCACAGGCAATGGAAGCAGTATCGTATGAGACTTGGAAACCACCGATATGTTGGGATAAATCAGTAAAAAATAGCCGAGTCCGGTAAGGCAACAACCACTGAGCAGTTGCGCAACACCGGACAAGACGGGACTCAGGCCGCTGTCGGACCACGGCCATCCCGCCATGCCTGTCGCAACTATGCCGAATCCATAGAAACCGATCAGTACAATGAGGCCCACCGCGCCGTAGCCGCCGCTGGTTGAACTGAAGGCCGGATCCAACGCGCCATAGCCATAAACCAGCATGGCAGGAAGGAGAAAGCCCAGTGCCAATGTCAGAGCGGTGGCGACACCGCCTCGAAAGGGTTGCTTCAACGTTGAAAATCCTGTCATGCCGAAATTGAAACCGATGAAGACCAGGACCAGAATTCCCCAAAAAAGGTACATGCCGAACGGTTGCGGTGCGTAATTCCAGATCGCAAGCCTGGCGTCAACGAACAGATACCATACGCCGAGGCTGATAATGTGCACGATCAAAAATACTGTCAGAGAAAACGTTAACAGGCGACGTGTTTTTTCTGCGGGCACAAACGAGACTTTCTCTTGCACATCGATATTCCGGCTGACGGGTTCCGTGACAGACATGTCCAGTCCTATGTAAAGTCCGTCGCAAAGCATGCCACACATGCGACTGCGCACGTACGCTTGCAGATCGGAAAACAGAAAAGCAACCGCGTCGATCGACGCGGCGCAGCGGATCAAACAGATGCCAAATAATCAGCCAGCGACGGGGCTGACGATGATTTTGACGTTGCCATCCTTGTTATTGACCAATTCTTCGAAACCATGCGTCACGATATCGGCAAGATGAATCCGTCCCGTGATCAATGGCTCAACATCGATTCGGCCGTCCGCGATAAAACGGATCACATCCGCGAATTCACCGTTATAAGCGAGCGACCCAATGATTTCCTTCTCGGTCGATACGACTTCGAAAAAATTGAATGTGCTTGCCTCTTCAAAGATGCCCACCATCACCGATTTTCCGGCTTTGCGGATCACGTCGATGGCAAGCTTTGCGGTAGATTTATTCCCGATGCACTCGAACGATACATCGGCCCCGTAACCACCGGTCAACGTCCTGACCTCGGCGATCGCATCACACTCGCTTGGATCAATAACGATGCTGGCCCCGACCTCCAGCGCCTTTTTTTTCCGCGCCGACGACATTTCGAGGGCAATAATGCGCCCGGCACCGGCAGCCTTCGCACACATGATCGTGCATAATCCGATAGTGCCGGCACCGACCACCACCACCGTCTGGCCAACGATATTTCCCGCTTTCTTGACAGCATGCAGGCCAACGGCAAGCGGTTCGATCAGCGCACCCGCTTCTGTCGGAAAATTATCCGGAAGCTTGTAGAGCAATTCTGCCGGGACATTGACGTATTGGGCGAATGCACCGTTATTCATCAAACCTGTGAACGCGAGATTTTCACAAATGTTGTATAAGCCATGCGTGCAGTAGTAGCACTTTCCGCAATGCTGGCATGCGTCAGCGGTGACGCGTTCACCCACTGAGAAGTCCGTAACGCCAGCCCCGAGTTCTGCAATCTCGCCGCTGAATTCATGCCCGAGAATACATTGCCCCATCAGACCGGTGAGCGGATGAGGCCGGTCGACCGGAATAAAAACCGGGCCGGCTACATACTCATGCAAGTCTGATCCGCAGATGCCGCACCAATGCACCCGAATCTTTACCCATCCGGCGGCAGGCTGGTCCGGAACCCGGACCTCTTCGACGCGAATATCATGCCGTCCATGCCAGACTGCCGCCTTCATGCTGCCTTGATGTATCAATTCCTGATTGTTCATCATTATGTCTCCGTAATAGTTCTTGGGGTATCAACGAAAATAGTGCCGTCTTTGAGAACCGCACCATGCGACTCATTGGCAGCCAAACGACCGGTACTGACGCGCGCAATGATTGGTTTCAGCCATCATGATGCGAACGATCAGCGGTAAAGCAAACCACCATCGATTAACGGCGACTGCCCGGTCATGTAATCTGCATCCGGGCCAGCCAGGTACGAGACAAAGCCAGCCACGTCCTCCGGTGTTTCCGCACGTCCAAGGGCGATGCCACTTACATATTTTGTGTATGTGGCCCCCACTTCAGCGCCGGTTATTTCAGCCATCCGTTTATCAATCTCAACCCACATGTCGGTACCAACCACACCAGGACAATAAGCGTTGACGGTGATGCCGTCGCCAGCCAATTCTTTGGCTGCGGCTTGCGTGAGCGCACGCACGGCGAACTTGGTGGCGGAATATACGCCGAGCAACGCGAAACCATCGTGCCCGGCAATCGAGCAGGCATTGATGATCTTTCCACGCTGGTTCAATGCCTTGAACTTCTTGGCCGCTGCCTGGATGCCCCACAACACGCCATGCACGTTAATTTTCAGAACATGGTCGACTTGTGCGGGAGTAACCTCCAGCAATGCGGCGACTTGTGCAACGCCGGCGTTATTGACCATGATGTCAAACCCGCCAAGTTCCTTCGCGGCGTGGTCGACCGCCTCTGCCACCTGAACTTGCTGCGACACATCCGCCACAAATACTGTCGCCTTTCGCCCCAACGCGACCACCTCCTTCGCCACCGCCGCCATTTTTTCCCGATTGACATCGACCAACGCAATATCGGCGCCATCCCGTGCCAAACGCAAAGCAATGGCCCTTCCAATGCCTTGACCGCCACCAGTGACCAGCGCCACTTTTCCAAAAATACTCATACGATTTTCCTTATCCTTATCAATGAAGTTTGAAGATCTGCTTTCGAAATCCCGATCTCGATCTGACTGCATAGACATGATTTGACGCTAAAGGAAGGCAGAACTTTCCAGGTCTCGACAGCACTCGGGTTTCGTCGCGTCATTGATCACCATCCGATTTTTTGCGTATTCCAAATGGCAAAAATGACAAGCAAGTTTTTACGACAAGTGATGCACGTCTTGCAGTGCATATACCGGCGTAGACAAGCCTTCCATGCGCGCCTTCAATTGCAGCGACAAATACTGCGAGTAATGGCGCGACTGATGCAGATTGCCCCCGTGGAACCAGAGGGCAGTTTGCTGAGTCGGTTTCCACATATTGCGTTGCTCACCTTCCCACGGGCCCGGATCTTTGGTCGTCGCTGAACCGAGACCCCAAACCTTGCCGACCTTGTTGGCAACCTCCGGCGAGATCAAATCGGCGGCCCAGCCATTCATGGAACCGTAGCCAGTGGCATACACCACCAGATCAGCCTCCAGTTCGGTGCCATCGCTGAGCAGCACCGAATGAGCTTTCAGCTCGACGACATCAACGCCACTTTTCAATTTGATCTTTCCATCAGCCACCAATTCGGAGGCGCCCACATCGATGTAGTAACCCGAACCACGGCGCAGATATTTCATGAACAGGCCGGATTCGTCATCCCCGAAATCAAGCATGAAGCCGCTCTTTTCCAAGCGTGCATAAAATTCCGCATCGCGCTCGCGGATAGCCTTAAAGACCGGAATCTGGAATTCGTGCAGGATTTTGTATGGCAACGAGGCAAAGGTCAGGTCGGCCTTCGATGTCGTCATTCCGGCAGCAACCGCCCGCTCCGAATACAGATCGCCCAGCGCCAGGTCCATCAATGAATCTGACTTGACGATATGCGTCGAGGAGCGCTGCACCATCGTCACATCCACACCGGCCTCCCACAACGCTGCGCAAATATCATGTGAAGAATTGTTGGCGCCGATCACAACAACTTTTTTGCCGACGTACGCATTTGGCCCAGGATGGGCAGACGAGTGCTGCTGCTCTCCTTTAAAGACATCCATCCCCTTAAACTTCGGCAAATTGGGCTTTCCCGACATTCCGGTCGCTAGCACCAACTGCCTGGGTCTCAACGTAACTTGCTGGCCCTTGCGAGTGACTTTTACAATCCATTCGCCTGAGTCCTCGTCATAGCAGGCCGATTCGCAAGTAGTTGAGCTCCAGTAGTTCAGCTCCATCACCTTGGTGTACATTTCCAACCAATCACCGACCTTGTCCTTCGGTGTAAACACCGGCCAGTTTTCAGGAAAAGGGATATACGGCATATGGTCGTACCAGACCGGATCGTGCAGACACAGCGACTTATACCGTTTGCGCCAGCTATCGCCAGGCTTTTCATTTTTTTCGATAATGATGGTCGGAACATTCAATTGCCGCAACCGGGCGCCGAGTGCGATCCCGCCCTGCCCGCCACCGATAACCAGGCAATACGGTTGCCGCGCATAACCCAGCTCGCTCAATTCCAGCTCGCGATTCTCCGCCCAGCTTCTGCGGTTTGTTGTTACGCCATGGACCGCTCCCATTGGCCGCCGCGGCCCTTTCGCCTCTTCGTACCCCTTGAGCTCGGACATGGTTGTGAGCAAGGTCCATATCTTGCCGTCCCTGACACGTATAACGCCAACACCGCGTGCCACATTCGTCTCGATGCTGATCCAGCTCTGCGTTACGCCACCGGCTTCGGTGGTTTCGTCTTTCTCCGACAGGCGCAAAGTGATCGGTTTTACCGCACCCAACTGGGCATCTAGCATCGCTCTGATTTGCTCCTGACCTTCCATGGTTTTAAGGTTCCAGGTAAACATCACCAGGTCGCGCCAATAGCCGTTTTTCTCGAACAGATTTGCTGCAGCATTGCTATCCCCGACGCGCATCGTCGCCTCCAGTTGCTCCAGAATGGCCGCAATGGCTTGCTTGTTTTTTTCCTTAGTCATGCAATCTCCTTCAATTCAATGGTTGGTTTGGAACAAAATGGGCGAGTTTCATCCTCGTCAATAAACAAATAACGACGTTACTCAGGTTGCTGATGTGGTAAAGGACTACTGCCGGTGCGGGGGCCGGATATTCAGTGATGCCAGTCGCCTGTATAAAGTCGCGCGTGAGATACCGAGCAAAGTCGCGGCCAATTCCGGCGTCCAATGGGTCTGCGTCAGCGCGGCGACGATACGGGTGCGCTCGACCAGATCGGCTTCATCGTGCAGCACGCTGCCAGCGCTTTCATTTTTGGAATTTGGAT
>Ga0302155_10003148_pt1 | contig 10790 bp, 9 predicted proteins | sample I_Bog_N3_1_FD_193508 | JGI IMG/M metagenome (GOLD analysis project Ga0302155, IMG submission 193508) | Peat permafrost microbial communities from Stordalen Mire near Abisko, Sweden - I_Bog_N3_1 | ecosystem: Environmental > Terrestrial > Soil > Wetlands > Peat | place: Sweden: Abisko, Stordalen...
TAAAAAAAACGTAAGGGGGTACATCAGGGCTTTTTTTTAACATTTCTAAAATCCCAGCAAATTCCTTAATCTTAGAGCTTTTTTGTAATTTTTTAAAGCAAAAAAAAAGTACAATTTCTCGGATTTCGAGGCGCTGTCTGGGTTTAGAGCTGTAACGCCTTTTGGAATCTGTAAAAAAATCAGTTGTTTACTTGTATTAAAAAAATTGTGGGGGTTGAATCCACATTTTAAATCTCACGCGCTATCTTATAAACGATTGAAACCACGTCATTGCCTCTTCGAGAGGACGGGTGACTATAATTTCGTAGGTCACACTTATCGAAAATGCTGTTATGACAACTTTCCCACATCCTACTACAACACAGAGCTGTTGATTGATCATGCTAGCAATTAATGGTACAGTCGCCGAAATACTCGCAATTAGCATTGCTGTAATAACCCCGATGTAATGTCTATTCCGGTTCGTGTGTTCGCAAACACGAAAAAATCGAAATGGGAATTGAACCCATATTTCAAAATTTGCAGTTTTGTACATTACCTTTATGTTATTCGATCTTTTTACTTAAATGTCACTTAATATCTACAGCGTAATAGTTTGCAATTCAAAGGTCCTTGCATCACAAATGGAACATCATGTTTCCCTATATTTTTATACTCTTTAACAATAAACAGTATATTTGTGTAATAGTCCACGATACAAAAAGGTGCAAGTTTTTTAGTTCTATAATATTTTTTTCTTAATGCTGGTAAATCAAATAAATAATCTGTTATTTCTAATTTATCACCAAAAGCTAAAAATTTTGTACCTCTTTTTTTGTTGTCATTAATAAGAACTTTTCCTAATTGAATATAATGTTTGGCCAGACGAGTGTTTTCAAAAAAGTTTAAAAATCATAAAAGCAAGTCTTGACGATAAACAGGCTTTACTAAAATAGAAATTCGAAAATCAATGTAGTCTGTGGCCTTTTGTTTACGAAAGAATGCTTTTTTTAAGGCATTGTTATAAACAAATTTTGTTAACCTTTTTGTTTCTTGTTCGTTTTTGTAAGTAAATTGTAATTTTGTTCAGTATTTTAAACTTACTTTTTTTTTACTTATATTTATAAAAATTCTTCTTTTTCAGGTTTTTTTATTTGTCTGAAAAGCATAATCTTTTTTAAATTTGGAAATAAATCATGCTCATTTTTGTTTTTTTAATTTTAAAACACGATACGGAATATTCTTAAAAAAAAGATTTCGAACTCTTAAGAGTTTAAACTTACTTACGTTTCGCATAAGTCTTTTTTAAAATTTTATGTAAAATTATAGAAATAAAGATTATGCTTTTAAAGTCATTTAAATTATTATTTATTTTATATAAACCCCGAGGTGTTTTTTCATAATTATTATTAAATTTATTAATTAAAAAAAAACCTTGATTAAAAAGTACTTGCGATTGCGAACCAGAATCTTGTTCTAACAAGATAGCCCCCTTTTTTCTTTTAAAATTATTGCTGCGTCAAAACACGTTTTGACAACTTACTTGCGTATGTAAATTTAATTCTTTAAAAAGTTTATTAAAAAGCTTTAAAATTTGTATATTACGGCCAAAAACGATTACCTTTTTTTTTCTTCTTCGTAAATACTGAAGAATTCTAATAAACTGTTTTAATTCTTTTTGTAAAGCATGAATATTAAATAAAAGAGGCTCTGTTTTACTTAATTTTTGAGAATTTATGTATAATTCGGAATCAATAAGACTTTTAAAAAATTGTGTTTTTTTTTCCATGATTTATAAAGTTTATTTAATTAAAAACTTAGTAATAATACATTGAGAACTAGATAAAGACAAAAATGACGATTTTGCAATAGTAAAAAGGCTTCTAAAAGTTTTTATTAAAACAAATCAACAGCAGATTTTTTTATTTTTGCTGACGTAAAGAGCATTTTTAATTTTTTTGTACGCACACATAAACGCTTTTTTTTACGTTTGCCTGTAAACTTATTTACTGTATAATTTTTTTTTTTACGATTACGTGGTGCTAGCAAGAAAATAAAAAACATTGACTTATTCTTGTGAACTACTTTTTTTAAATATTTTTTTTTCTTTTTTCAATACGGATGTCAACGCAGTTTTCAAAACTCTTTTTTTGTTTTGCGATTAACCCATTTTTTTTTTCGTTGCAAATTAACAGCGAATTTTAGTAATTTAAACGGAAAACTTAAAACAAAAATTTTTTTACCATTAAATAACTTTTTTTGTTTAATGCCAAATTTTTTTGGTATTTTTTTTTTTATTAAACGATATTTCTTAATTATTTGATTTTTAAAAATCTGTAGCTGTGATCTAGGAACAAAGCCTCGAATACCACTAAAATACACAGAAAAACCTCCATTAGTACTGCGAAGGATAAAAAAATAATTTGTTCGTTGAGACGTAGCTTTACGTAACGCCTTTTTTAACTTTAGTATAAAAGTTGTTCGTTTTCGGTAGCAAAATAAAAATTCAGTGAAACTTAACGATTTTAAACCTTTAGGTTCAAAAAACTGTTTTTTTGAAAATACTTGCTGACCCTTTTTTTTAAAACGCTTTTTTTTTATATTTGCTGTTCGAAGTTCAAAACTATTGTCAACAATTCTAGAAGTACGTCTTTTACCTGCTTTATATATACCCCCTCTTACAATATGTTTAGGATAAACTTTTTTTGCTAATAGGTAATTTTGATGTATATTTAAAATTTTTTGTTTAAGTGAGTGAAAAGAAGTCATGTTATTGTTTAAAATTTATTCAAAGCTTAAAACCAAAAGCTCCGTAACGATTATATGCATGAATTTTACTGTAATCAATTTTATGTTTCACACTTTGACAAGGAACTTTTCCAAAAATCATTTTAGCTGTCTTTGCACGCGTTTTGCCCTTAAGTTTCCCACTTAATCAAAACTTAATTCCGTTAATTTTAACTATAATACATGTGTAATCTTTTTTACGACCTTTGAAGAATCTTTTTTTTTTTCGTTCTTGTAAAACAATAGGGTTTTTTCTAAGTTTCATAATTGTTGTTAGTAAAGTTTTAATAAAAAATAAAAAAGAACCATGTTTTTTTTTTAATAAAATGGTAAAAACTTCAGCTAATAAAAATAAATACAGTTCGACGTACATTTTTCCTTTAATAAGTAAACTTGTCATTAAAATAAAATCAAAAAAAAATTCAACACGTCTAGAAAATAAATTATTTTTAAATTTTCAAAATTTTGTATGAAAAAACCGGTGGGCTGTTTGACTATATTCAAGGTTTAAGTTTTTAATCTTTACCAAATTATAAGGAAACTTTGCTATTTTTGTTAAAAACACAGTTGTTTTTTTTGTTTGTACTTCAGAACTTAGCTTCGTTGTAAAAGAATGCCTAAAAAAACAGTGCAATTTGAGATGGTTCTCAGCGCAAAATTCTTTTTTAAATAGAATGCTAGGACTGCCGTGAACTTTAAGAGCGTTTTTTAAATTTTTTAAAAATTGTTGGTGAGAATAAAATGTGCGGTTAGAAATCAAAAAATTTCTTGTCTGTGATTGTTTTTAAATTAATTTAACCTAAAATAAAGTACTTTGCTTAATTGTATTATAATTAAATGTCAAGAAAAAGAATTATATAACCTATTAGGACTGTTACAATACACCAAAAATACAAGTAATCAATTATTTGCCCTGATTGAAATTTAGAAAGATACTTTGTAAAACGCAGTAAACTGTTTGTAATGCCAGAAGGGCCTCATTTTTCTAATAAACCTCGGTCAATCTCAATGTATATATCGGTACTTGTATTAATAATTTTTTGGGTTAAATACTGTACATAAACACGATCAAAGAATCACTTTTTGTTTAAGAAATTATAAAAATGTTTGTAAATTGCTGTTTTTTTTAATTGTAGGTAAGCAACCATCTGAGAATTATAGATATAAAATGCTAAAAAAAAACCTAACAATGTAAAAATTAATGGCATTATTTTATAAGGCGTAGCTAAAAACTCTATATCTGCTAAAAGGTAATTTGATGGATTTATAAAAATAGAAGAAACTCAAAAGTCTGAACCAAATCCAATAAGCATATCTTTAGAAAAATACCCTATAAAAATACTAAAAAGACTTAATAAAAACAAAGGGAAAGTCATTTCTATTGGGTTTTCATGAGCATTTAAAATCACATTTTTATTCCCATTTGGATTAGATAAAAATACTAAAAACAACAGACGGGCTGAATAAAAGGCTGTGCAGAAAGCTGCAAGAATGCCCAAAAAAAACGCAAAATGCCCTTCAATAGAACTTTTTGAAATACTTAATTCTAAAATTACATCCTTAGAATAAAAACCTGCTAAAAAAGGAAATCCGATTAGAGCCAGGGAACCTACTGTCATAACTGCGTAAGTAAAAGGTAAGATTTTTTTTAAGCCACCCATTCTTCGTAAATCCTGTTCGTCAGAAAGTGAATGTATAATAGAACCTGCTCCTAAAAAAAGTAACGCTTTAAAAAACGCATGATTTGATAAATGAAAAATAGCAACATCATAACTTGATAAACCACAAGCAAAAATCATGTAACCTAATTGACTACACGTCGAATACGCAATTACTTTTTTGATATCGTTTTGAAAAAGTCCTGTTGTTGCAGCAAAAAATGCAGTAGAAGAGCCAATTATTGTAATAAAGTTTAGTACTGCCGGAGAAAATTCAAATAAATAGGAACATCGTGCGATTAAAAAAACTCCGGCAGTTACCATAGTAGCTGCATGAATTAAAGCTGAAACTGGCGTAGGTCCTTCCATTGCATCTGGTAGTCAGGTATGAAGACCTAACTGAGCCGATTTACCCATCGCACCAATGAACAAAAGAAAACAGATAAGGTCAATCGCAGGAAAATGTATACCACCAATTATTATATAATTATCAAGAACTAATGGAACTAAAGTAAAAACAATGTCATAATCTAAACTATTAAACAGAAAATAAATAACAAAAATAGCGAGCAATAAACAAAAATCTCCAACTCGATTTAACAGCATAGCTTTTATTGCTGCTTTATTTGCTTGTACTCTAGTAAATCAAAAATTAATTAATAAATATGATGAAACTCCAACTCCTTCTCACCCAACAAACATTTGTAAAAAATTATTTGCTGTAATAAGAATTAACATAAAAAATGTAAATAAAGATAAATAGGACATAAAACGCGACAAATGAGGATCATTTTTCATATATTCAGTTGAGTATACATGCACACAAGAAGAAATACTTGTAACTACGACCAACATTATAGCTGCTAAACTGTCCACATAAAACGATCAACGTACTTCTAAATTATCTACTGAAATTCAAGTTGCAATATCTAGGGTATAGGTAGTTTCAAAATAAATCAAACTGCCTAGAGTTATAACTGACAAAATAATAGATTGAACAACAAGCAAACTGGCAATAAAGGGAACCCACGTATTACCAAAAAATTTTCCAAATAAACTTCCACTTAAAAAACCAAAAAAAGGCATAATTATTATAAAAAGAGTTGTCATTTAATCTATTTTTATGTTTTAAAACTGACGACCAAAAAACAAAAATTCACAGCTAAATAAATGAAAATTTGAAGTAAAAACTGTAGGATAAATACCACCTAAAAAAATAAAAAAAAGTAAAGGTAATAACACGAAAAATTCTCTCCTAGTTATATCTGCAAAAAAATGTGTATAATTTATTTTAATATTACCAAAAACCATTCGATTATACATTCAAAGTGAATATGAGCCACATAAAATAATGCCAAGAGCACTAAAAAAAGCTGTGAAAGCATTATTTTTAAATACACCGAGTAATAATAAGAATTCTCCGACAAAACTACTTGTACCTGGTAAAGCGATATTTGCAAGCGTAAAAATTAAAAAAATTGTTGAAAAAATTGGCATTGTATGAACAAGCCCACCGTAGTAATATAAGAATCGAGTGTGATATCGACTATAAAGAATTCCAATAAGTAAAAACATACCTCCTGAGACAAAACCATGACTTAAACTTTGAAAAATTGAACCTTGAACACCTATTACGTTAAAACTAAATATACCTAAGACAACGGTATTCATATGTGCAATAGAAGAATATGCAACAATTCGTTTCATATCAGTCTGACGAAGAGCTGTTAAAGAAGCATAAACAATTCCTAAAACTGCACATAAATAAACTAATGGGGCGAAAAAAAGCGAAGCTTCTGGAAATAAAGTTAAGCTAAAACGCAAAAAACCAAAAACTCCTAATTTAAGCAGAATACCGGCTAAAAGAACAGAACCGACGGTAGGAGCTTCAACATGAGCTTCAGGTAATCAAATATGAAATGGAAACATCGGTATTTTTGATGCAAAGGATATAAAAAAACTTGTTCATAATACAAGCTGTTCCCATTTTGTAAATTCTCATGCCAGCAAATATTGTAAATTTAAAGTTCCTACTGAAAAATAGATATATAAAATACTAAGAAGCATTAAAATAGAACCGCATAAGGTATAAAAAAAGAATAAATAGACAGCACGAACTTTCCTATCTCTAGATCCTCATATACCAATAACTAAAAACATCGGTATTAGTATTGCTTCAAAAAACAGATAGAAAATAAATAAGTCTAAAGTAAAAAAAACAATAAATAAAAAAACTTGTATTAAAAATAAATTAATAACGTACTCTTTAAAAAGTAAATCATTTCAAATAAATAAAACGCAAATAAAAACTAAAAGTGAAGTCAAAAAGAAAAAAAAAACTGAAAGTCCGTCGATACCAAAGAAACAATTTCAATTCAGTAAGTTAGAACCTACGTCTAACAGTATAACATTTTGAAAAAATGGATTGTTTGCATCAAAAATTGAAATTAATGCACACGAAAGAACAAGAATAAATCCTGAAACTCCTAATGAAAAAGATCTTAAAAGATCTAAATTCTTGTAACTAAAAAAAAATAACAAAATAATGCTAATTAAAAGTGTAATAAATATTGTGTAAAGGATCATTTTTTTTTTATTTTTTATTTATCGATCAATTTCCCCAAAAACAATGTCCTGTGTTCCAATTATAGTAACAACATCTGCAATCATGTGACCTACTGACATATCACTTAGTGCTTGCAAATGACCGAATCCAGGAGCTTTTATTTTACATCTAAACGGTTTTTCCGTGTTGTTTGAAATTAAATAGACACCAAATTCACCTTTAGGAGCTTCTGTTGCTGTATAAGTTTCTCCAAACGGTAAAATTAAACCTTCTGTAAAATATTTAAAATGATGAATAACCGCCTCCATAGAATTTTTTAATTCAATTCTTGTTGGAGGAGATATTTTATAATTATTACTACGAATAATACCATCTTCGATAAAATGTAGACCTTGCTCTATAATTAATAGCGATTGACGCATTTCTTCAATACGAATTAAGTATCTGTCATAACAATCTCCGTGAGTTCCAGTAGGAACCAAAAACTTTAACAAAGGATAAATTTCGTAAGGAAAAGACTTTCGTAAATCTCAATGCAAACCAGAGCCTCGCAACATAACACCACTCAAACCGAGTTCAAGTGCGTTTTTTGAACTAACTACGCCAATATTGATTAAGCGTTCTTTTCAAATGCGGTTTTCGGTTAACATATCTTCTATTTCATCCAATCTTAGAATAAATTGCGAAGCAAATATATGCAAATCATCTAAAAAACCTTCAGGAACATCATTAGAAACTCCTCCAGGTCGAATAAAAGCCGCATGCATTCGAGCCCCGGATACACGCTCGTAAAATTCCATTAACTTTTCACGTTCTTCAAAAGCTCACAAAAAAGGCGTCATAGCACCAACATCCATTGCATGACAACCAACAGCTAATAAATGGTTTAATATTCGTGTAATTTCAGCAAATATTACACGCAGTACTTGCGCTCGTACGGGAACTTTTATACTTCCAATTTTTTCTACAGCCAGCGCGTACGTATGTTCTTGTGCCATCATTGAAACATAATCCAAACGATCAAAATAAGGTAAAGCCTGTAAATACGTTTTATACTCAATTAATTTTTCAGTACCTCGGTGTAATAAACCAATATGAGGGTCAACTTTTTTGACTATTTCACCTTCTAATTCTAAAATTAATCGCAAAACTCCGTGTGCAGCTGGATGCTGCGGACCAAAATTAATTGTAAAGGGCTTTATTTTTTTATTTAATTCTTTTTTTTTTAATTGCATTTTGTTAGTTTTATCAATTTGTTGAAAAAGTAAATGAACGAAAGTCTTGTGCTAATTCTAGAGGTTCAACAACAACGCGTTTTTTGTTTTGGTCATATCTTAATTCAAAATAACCAGCTATTGGATAATCTTTTCGCATTGGGTATCCTTCAAATCCGTAGTCAGTTAAAATTCTACGCAAATCAGGATGATTTTTAAAGTAAATTCCATAAAAATCTCAAATTTCACGTTCTCATCAATTTGCATTTTTGTATACTTCAATGGCAGAAAATAAAAGTGTTGTTTCATTTAAACATAATTTTACACGTAGCCTAGTATTAAAAGTTACACTTAATAAATCATATACGACGCTAAAACGATATTTTGAATAAAGTAAATCAACCCCCGAGATACAAGATAAAACCACGTACTGATAATTTATATGTTTTTTTAAACACGTTAAACAAAAAATTAAATTGTTTAAGGGTAAAAAAATAATTTTTTCTCCAAGAATAAAAGAATTTGAAAGTACTGGGATTATGCTATTTTTAGTGTGTTTTTTAAGCATTTTTATTTTAGCTAAAAATTTTTAAGATTAAAAGTTCACAAAATAAATACAAATTTGTTGGAAATAAAAGTACAGTTATTAAAAGAAACAATAATAAAGCAAAAATAAAATATATTGTTTTTAATTCTTGATCAATAAAAATAACTTGATAATATGAGATTTCATCCTTTTTTTTATGGCTAACCGTTTCAAAAAAAAGTACTTTTATAATGCGAATATAGTAAAATACAGAAATTGAACTAATCAGAATTAATGATAAGGCAGTAAATCAAGAGTTTTCACTTATATTTACGTATAATATTAAAGCTTTTGCATAAAATCCTGCCAAAGCTGGAATTCCTGAAATAGAAAAAAAAATAATTAAAATTGAAAAGGATCAAATTTTATTTTTTTGATAAAACCCGGCAAGTGTCGATAATGACATACTTGCTACAATATGTTTTTGTGAATTTATTTTGAACTGAAAATACTGCAAAACACTTATATGCCCTCAAATTAAAATTCCTGTCAGTATGTATATAAACAAAAAAACTAAAACCGACGTAAAACTCTCTAATGAATTAAAAGATAATCCTAATATTAGAAAACCCACCTGACCAATAGAACTATAAATAACCAAACGTTTTACTCGTTGTTGGTATAATGAAAAAATTGTACCTACCAAACATGAAAGCAAACTCACACTCATTAAATACGGCGATAAAACTAAAAAATAGGAAGACAATGAAAACACTCATTTTATTAAAAAGAAAACTAATGAAATTTTTGGTAATATTGAAAATACAATTGTTGAACTTAAAGGCGCACCTTCATACACATCTGGAGCTCAGGTATGATATGGAGCACACGTTAATTTGAACAATAGCGTTGTAGTTACTAAAAAAATTCCAAGAAAACAAACATTTAATAAATCTTGACTAAAACCATTCAACTCAAAACTTAATAAACACTGAATATCTAGTAAGCTCAACGTTCCTAATGAACAATAAATTAAAAAAATTCCAAATAAAAATAATCCAGAAACAAACGAACTTGTAATAAAGTATTTTAAGCCTGATTCTGTCGCAAAAGCTGAATTTCGAGAAAAAGCTGCTAAAACATAATAGCATAGTACTTGCATTTCTACGCTAAGATATAATGTTACCAAATTATGTGAACTTATGAGTAACAATAAAGAAAATAAGGAAAATAAAAAAAGAGTAAAAAACTCAAAAAAATTAAGTTTTTGCAAAACAAAGGCAGGAAATAAAATATATAAAACCAAAATGCTAAATCCAACTAAGCTTATTTTAATATAATTCGCACTTAAATTATTTAAAAAAAAAGAATTAAAAGAAAAAGCTTCTTGTTTTAAACTTAAAAGTAGTACTAATAATCAAACGACAATAAGTACAGTTTGATAAAAAGTTTCTTTATATATCAAAGGAAAATTAAAGTTTTTATTATTAATAAGCAAAACATTGTGCAGCAACTGAAAAGTTGCTGCAGAAACCAAAAAAAATTCAGGTATAAAAGAAAACATTTCTTATTCAAAGATGGACTTGAACCATCAACCTACAGATTTTCAGTCTGCCGCTCTAACCAAATTGAGCTATTTAAATAATTACTACTGAAGATAAGTAGACTCGAACTACTGACCTTACGCTTATCAAGCGAACACTCTACCGGCTGAGTTATATCTTCTTGAGAAAAATTGGATTTGCACCAATGAAAGCTAACGCTAGAAAATTTACAATTTTCCTCTTTTGACGACTCAGACATTTTCTCGATAATTTTACAGAATAAGTTAATAAGTTTATTTAAAATATTTAAAAATTCTTTTTATTGCTCCGGGAGTAACAATGCGAGCATAAATAGGATTTAAATCTTTTTGTTTAATAGCTTTTAAATAAGATCTAAAAAGTCGTTTTTTTTCTAGTGGTACAAGCACATATTTTAAAATTAAGAGATGTGCAATAAATAGAAAAAGAACAAAACAAAGACCTTGAAAAAAAAATGAAATAATTGATAAATGTGGC
>Ga0302155_10003155_pt1 | contig 10769 bp, 8 predicted proteins | sample I_Bog_N3_1_FD_193508 | JGI IMG/M metagenome (GOLD analysis project Ga0302155, IMG submission 193508) | Peat permafrost microbial communities from Stordalen Mire near Abisko, Sweden - I_Bog_N3_1 | ecosystem: Environmental > Terrestrial > Soil > Wetlands > Peat | place: Sweden: Abisko, Stordalen...
CGATGGCTGAAATCGCCACCGAGAAGAACTCGACGATCATCTTCCCCGCGCAATTCATGACAACTGTCGAAGAAGCGCTAAGGTTGCTGAAGCAGGATTCCAAGAATCAGTAATCCTGCCGGAGAAGCGGTAGGCGAGTTCCTTTTTTTTGGGATGGAGAATTCTTTTTCACGGCGAGCAGGGTAGTTCTGGCGGCCTGCCAAGTGCCTGAACATCCCATGGAACCTGATTTTGCACTCATCACTTCGCCGCTCCTGCATGCTCAATGATTGCCAGACCGGCAGTAGACTTTGTATAAAATGGACTTCCATGACCTCCAACAGATAGTTGAAGTCCTGATCTGCACGATGCTCTGCAATGAGCAACGGTGAAGCAGTTCATCGCTATCACTGATAGTCAAACGACCCCGTAGTTCAACGGATAGAATAGAGGTTTCCTAAACCTTTGATGTGGGTTCGATTCCCGCCGGGGTCAGATTTTTGGTCAGTAAACCTCGACCGGTGAGCGTTTGCCATCCTCGGGACTGCGCGCAGAAGCGCCTTCTTCACCAAGGGTTGCCACACGGAGATCCCAGACGCCCTGATCCAAATCCCTGAATGCTTCCTCGGAGAATGGGGTGGGGGGCGCCATGCAGGACTTGAAGGCGGCGATATTTGCCAAGGCTCGTTCGATCTGATCTGCCGGGGATTGAGCCAGTAGCTTTGCGGCCTGCTCGGCAAGCTCCATGCGGTGGCAGATCATGAGAAGATCGTTTCCAGCAGCAAGTCCGAGACGAATCATTTCATCGAACCCATAATGATTGAGGATGGCCCCCATATCGAGATCGTCTGTCATCACAAGTCCGGAAAATCCCATTTCCTCGCGCAGCAATTTTGTGGTGATTTCCGGATCGAGTGAGGCAGGGAGTCCCGAAGTGGTGAGTTCCGCAAAGGCAATATGACCGATCATCATGCTGTCGACGGAATCAGGGCCGGGGGCTGCAAATTTTCTAAAGACCTTCAATTCGTGAGTTTCAAGCTCCATGCGCGGCCTCGGAAGAGCAGAGAGTTCATGATGAGGGTCGCTTGAGGCGGAGGAGTAACCGGGGAAATGTTTGCCGCAGGAGAGGATGCCGGTGGACTGCAGGGCGCGATTGAAGGTGTGGGCCATTTCAATGACCTGATCCGCCGTGGTTCCGTAGCAACGGCCCCGGAGGGAGTTGTCAGCCTCGTCGTCAAAGGCGATGTCCAGCACCGGGCAAAGATCGAGATTGAAGCCAAAGAGTCGCAGGAGTTTTCCGGTCAGCTCGCCGTGACGGGAGATGAGTTCCAAATCACCCTTGTCGCGAAGCTGTCTGGCATTCGGAGGCTCATTACCAAGCAGTTTCAGGCGTGAGACACGGCCCCCTTCCTGATCGATCGTGATGATCGGTTCGATCTCGCTGAGTTCGCGCAAATGATCGGTGAGTTTGCGAAGTTGCGAAGGAGTCTGAATGTTCCTGCCAAAGAGAATGAATCCTCCCGGTTGGATTCTGCGGATGAAATCGGCGTACTCTGCGTCGACTTCAGTGCCAGGGACGCCGAGGAGCAGGAGTTGACCGGGAGCAGTGCTTTTCATAGCGTCCGAAGGAAACAGAAAATCAACTTTCTGACGAAACGATTTTTCCCAAGACTTTATGATGCTCCGTGTTCTCCTTGCCGCCCTGATTTTTTCGTGTGCTGCGATCAACCTCCATGCCGTGGAGTTGGGTATCGATGTGCTTCAGAAAAATAATTTTGATCTCCTCAGAGGGAAGCGCGTGGGACTGGTCACCAATCAGACCGGCGTCAATTCGGCAGGGGAGAAGACCCGTCTGATCCTGCGCAAGCATGTCAATTTAGTTGCGCTCTACACGCCGGAGCACGGACTCGATGGTGTGGAAATGGCAGGTGTGGATGTCCGCTCCCGGCGTGATCCCTTGACGGGACTCAAGGCTTATTCCCTTTATGGCGATACCCGGAAACCGACTCCAGAGATGCTTGCGGGCATCGATGTGCTCGTTTTTGATATGCAGGATATCGGCTGTCGCAGCTATACCTACATCAGCACGATGGGAAAATGCCTGCAGGCGTGCGCCGAGCAGGGAAAGGAGTTCATTGTGCTCGACCGTCCCAATCCCCTGGGGGGCAATCGTGTGGAGGGGATGGGGATCGATCCCAAATGGATCTCCTTTGTCGGCCAGTTTCCGATTCCTTATGTGCATGGCCTCACGATGGGAGAACTCGCCCTGATGGCCAATGCCAAGGGATGGATGGGCCCCAGGGCCAATCTTCAGGTGGTAAAGATGCGCGGCTGGTCACGCTCCATGACCTGGCCGATGACCGGCCTGCGCTGGGTTCCGACATCGCCGAACATTCCGCTCGCGATGTCGCCGAACTATTATGTCATCACCGGCGTGGTGGGAGAGTTGGCAGGAGGTCTCGATCAAGGACTCTTTTCGCCGCGGGCCTTTCAGATTCTCTGCGCCCCCTGGGTTACGTCGGAGATGCTCTACTATCTGCGTGCCAAGTGCCCCGGTATCGCCGTTGATCCCTATGCGACCACTTCAGGACCAGGAGTGATCTTCCATGCAGATCCTGCGGGCGGGGGCAATCTCAGCGCCGCCGCACTCTACACCCTTGCCGAGTGCAACAGGCAGTCGCATGGGGCAATATTTTCCAGGGCCTCGGGGGAGAAGATGAATCTCTTCTCCAAGGTCTATGGCAGCGATACGATCCGCCACGACCTGGCGACCAAGAAGCCGGAACAGATCATCGCTTCCTGGCAGCCTTTCGTCTCTCGCTTCCGTTCAGAACGTGAACCATTCCTGCTCTACCAGTGAGTAATTCCGGTCTGATCAACCAGAGGAAGAGAATACCTGGTCATGTCGAGCGGGTGGGGCTGTTCGGGGGATCGTTTGATCCCATCCATCTTGGTCATCTGATTTTGGCCCAGGCGGCCCTTGAGGAACTTGATCTTGATCGATTGATCTTTATTCCGGCTTCGATTTCACCCTTTAAAAGTCATTTGGCTCCCCCACTTTCGTCTGCAAACCGTCTGGAAATGATCCGTCTTGCCATTGAGGGGGAACCACAATTTTCCGTGGACGACCGGGAGCTGTATCGGGAGGGGCCCTCCTACACGATTGATACGGTCCGTTCCTTGATGGGGGATTATCCCGGAGTAAGGTTTCTGTACCTGATCGGAGCTGATAATGTTCCCGACCTTTCAGCATGGCATGAGAGTGAGGAATTAAAAAACCTCATCGATTTTGCCGTCTTTATTCGTTCCGGCGAAGGGTCCTCTCAGACAATCGGGTTTCCTGTCGTGCGCCGCCGGATCGATGTTTCTTCCACGGAAATCCGCGAACGGCTGGCCAAGGGGCTTTCGGTACGGTACCTTCTTCCGTCACCCGTTTACGAGTACATCACGACACACCGCCTCTATAGATCCCTTTCCGATGACCAAGTCCAAGACTAAGACAGTAAAAACAGCGCCGCAGCCCGTTGATCCCGAAGAGGCGCTTGCCCGTCTCTGCGCTGATGCCGCGCTCGACAAGAAGGCCGAGAATGTCGTGATACTCGACATGCGGGAGATCTCCAGTTTCACCGATTTCTTTGTCGTCGCCTCGGGTACATCGGAACCTCAGCTCAAGGCGATTGCCTCGTCAATCCGTGGAAAAGTCCGCGACTCCATCGATCTGAGACCCATCGCGGAGGATGGATTTCCCGGCAGTCAGTGGGTGATCATCGACTACGGAAGTGTCATCGTTCATATCTTCCACGTGGAGAAGCGGGATGTTTACGCGCTCGAAACCCTCTGGGGGGATGCGCGGAGAATCGAAATATCTGAATAGCGAAGAGAACGGAGTATGGACTGGCTCGAAGAAGTTCTGATCCAGTGCCCCCAATGCGGGGAGGAGTTTGCCATCCAGATCGAGACAGCTACTGACGGCAGGGTTGAACTTATTGAGGATTGTGCCGTCTGCTGTCGTCCGGCGCGCGTACTGATCACCACGAAATCCGGCGAGGTGGAGTGCCTCGAGGTTGAGGCGGCTTAAAGGAAATACTGAAAATTATCGCGTTAAGACGCTAAGGAGGAGGTTTTCGGGCAGGAGTTACGGCACTGGCCTTACTCAGCTTTTCCGGCTTCCTGTCCCACATTGCGTCTCCGCGTCTTTGCGCGAAACTCTGCATGTGTTCAGCGCTTCCTACTGTGGCTTCGCTGCAGGAAGAGCATTCATGAGATCGCCTCCTGTTGCTCCCGAATCCGGCGCTACCGCAGGCTTTTGATTCTCCTGATTTTCCTCAGTAGCAGATTGCGAATCCGGCCCGGCAGTAGTGATCTCCTGCGGTTCATTCTCTTTGGCCTGTTCCTTGTCCACAAGAGCCATTCCTTGCTGGGCTATCTGGGCAGCTTCACCGCCGAGTAGGAGCGCTTGGTTGAATGCAATTTTTGCATCCTCATAAAAGCCGTAAGAGTATTCAATCACTCCGCGATAGGCCGGAACGAATGCAGAATTGGGATCGAGTCTCTCCGCGTAGTCAACTGAGGAGATCGCGGAAAAATAATCGCCAGCAGCCGCCTGCGCCTGAGCCAACTTCAGAGCGAGGCGTGAGTCGTAAGGGAATAATTTCAACCCCGAGGAAAATGCTCCGACTGCCTCCATGCGCAGCACTTTGGGATCAGCCTCATTTTTTTTGCCTCCCTGCATGGCCAACTCGGTAGCCGCCTCGCCGCGGTAGAAATAGAGTTCCGGATTATCCCTGGTCTTCAATGTCCCCTCGCGGGCCCAGTCGAGGGCCTCCTGGGGGTGACCGTCGCGGAGGGAGATTCTGGCGCGCTCGGCGAGATATTCCCCACGGATCATGGGGACTCCGTAGATCAGGAGCATGAGGGTGAGAAAGGGGAGGGCGACTCGCAGGGCAGTGCGGAATCTCTCGCCGAAATCGGTTGATCGTGATTCCTCAGTTGGTGCGCCGGGATTTGCAAGAATAGCAAAAACGGCAGCCATCATCAGTGCGTTCAAAGGAAGCTGCATGTTGAAGTCGACGACAGAGTGAACCATGTAGGCTCCCACGGCGGCGATCGCTGCGATGTTGAAGGCAAGCCTGTCGCTCTGGCTGTCGGGAGTATGCGAGGAAAAAGAGGATAGTTTTAGAAAAGCGAATCCGGCCGCCCGCAAGTGCAGCACCAGAAAAATGACAAACAAGGCCATTCCAACGATTCCGTAGTCAGCAAGAAGCTGCAGGTAGTCATTGTGAGCATGGATTGGATCATTCTGAACCGAGGGATTCCGGAAGAGCCGTCCGTAGTAGAGATAGGAAAATCCGCCGGTTCCCCAAACCGGGGAAAGGTGAAACTGCTGGATCGCGGCCGGCCAGAGGATAAGACGGGGGTTTTGCGGGTCATTGATCTGCATGACGCGTTCCGCAAGTGTGGGACTCATAAAGACCAGCAACAGAACCCCTCCAAAAAGCGCAAGCGCCGCACCGACTGACAGGAGGGATGCGAGCAGGAAATGCTCCCGTTGCATCCGCCGCCAGGCCACGAGGGAAAGAATCAGCAGCACACCCAGACCGAAAACGATGCTCAAATACCCGCCACGACTTCCCGAGATGGCAACTCCGGCGATGCAAAGGAGCGCCGTGTATCCCGTAAGGATCCTCGTCATCAGCATTGTGCGTCCCCAGATGGTATAGCTCGCGGCAAAGAGAGCGATGATTTCCATGAATCCCGCAAAATTATTCGGCGAAATGAAGAAACCGGTACCTCTCCAGGAATGATCACGGCGCTGCGCCCAGGAGAGAGGCATCCACTGATCGCCCTGTGTGAACTGAATGATTGCGGGAATCAACTGAATCAGGGCGAGGATTCCCAAAAAGAAAAAAAGATGCTTGCGATCGACAGGACGGGTGAGCACCAACGTGAAAAAGAGGTAGATCAGAAGGCAACCCGCCATGATGAAGAACTGAAGTCTTGCGATGTATTCAATCTCCGAAAAACGGTTCCGCACCAGGATATATCCGGCGAAGAGAAGGCTTGATCCTATGGCCAACAGATCTCCGCGCTGGCTTGTTTTGATCCCCCTGTTGGAGATGAAAAAAGAGCAGAGCGCCAACAGCGCTACTCCGGGGATCGCATAGAGAAGTCGCGCTCCGCCGATGAAAACCTCAAGAAAAGCAAAAGCTACTAGAATCGGTAGCAGGATGAGAAAACGCATACGCCATTCTACACAGCATCGTGACTCATGATCCAGCGGGGATTAAATAAACCCAGATTTTGCATTAGGGATTGGAACATGGGATTGAAAAATTGTGTAAAAGGAGGTGTAGAGAATCACTTTTTGAGAAGAGGCTGTCGAGCCACGGGCGATTTTTTGGAGGAAGGGCGATTTTGATGATGCGTTTGTGGGAGTTTATTTGTGATCCAAGTGCCTACTGCAAAGCATTTGACACGCAGGATCGATAAGGAAGCTGGGCCACGAGTTGACGGAAGAGGCTCATGAAGTTGTAAGCCACGATAGCGAAGCGGAAGGCGACCTCTGCCCCCGAGAATTTTTTGGGAATATTGTCCAGAAAGTGCTGCTGCAATGCCTGCGCAAGGCCGTTTGATTGCGCGCTACTCTAAACTTGTTGAAAACCGACCATCGCTGGTTCCAGACAGTGTCTGCTTCCAGATAAAAAAGTGCTTTGAGCGTGTCGATGTGGCACAATAATTCGGTGTGGCTCATGCGGAAGCATCCTAGAGAGTTGTTCACCAGATAGCTCTCCACTACCAAGCGAGGCGAGAATAGCCACGGTTGTCTCCTGGCTCAGGCAGTTCCAGTTCGCCTAAAAAGTCCGCTCAAGTACCTTCTCATCACTGTATCAAATCTGAAATTGCGGGCTCACCACAGTGATGATCTTCCCCGCACTGTTATCCCCTGCCAATCACAAAATCTGGGATAAAACGATTCCATGCCCATTCCCACTTCATCTAGTGGCCTGATTGTTTTAGCACCACCATATCGTGTGGCTTTCGATTTCGATTGTGGCGGAATTGTCACAACAATCTCATTCCACTGAATGATCATCTCGTGTATGAGTAATGATGAATCTTCCACCAGGATGATCACTCCAGTTCCATTAGAGAAAGTAATAAAAAATAATTTTGACAAAAAATAGTTTTTCTCTTAGAACAGGCGATAGTAAATCTGTAAAAAACATATTTCACAAAAAAATCTACGCAGTAAAACCGAAACAACACCCAACGAAAATACCATGAATACCTCATTCAAAAAAACACGGCGAATCGTTGCGGCGATTGCTCTCACGACGATTGCCACTGCAATCACTGCCTCTGCGCAGACTCAACAGAATAATCAGCTTGCTCTCCAGCTTGGAGCCATTCAGCTCGGCTACACTACGAATAACTCATGGACGACTAATCCTCAGCTCTTGGCGAATGCCCTTACTCAAGGTCAGCAGGCTCTCCTTGCCACGACGACGAATAAGTACACGAGCTATGTGGGATCGACAAATGCGGGATCAACGAATCTTCCTCCTACCAACGCACCGGTTGCGCAGAGTGAAAATTTTCGCGCAGAGCTTTTGCAGGCAACCTTGGCGGCCCTTGAGTCACCGATTACATACACAAACAAGGTGTCTCCTGCGATACCAGTTACTGTAGTTAACGGGAAAACAGGAAAGCAGACCACCAACAAGGTGACTGCTCTTGGTTTTAATCCTGCACTCACAACACCTACAGCAGTGTTGGCGATTGTCTCAGCTCGCATTCCGAACTTTGATCCCTCTCTGATCTCCAATGCAGTAGCTGCTACAATGATGACTACATCAGGTACAAACACAAACGGTGTGCTTTTCCCTGTCTGGGGACCTCAACCTGCCAAAGCTTCTGTAACAGGGGCTACCACCGCTCAAAAAGTTCTCACGCTTAATGAGAAAACTATAGCTACTCAGCTCAATAATTCAGCAGCAGTTGCCAAAGCAGCTCTCGCAGCGGCTGTAAAGGCTTACACAGCTGGAACAAAGCAATGGGCAGCTGTTCCTAAGACGGGTCCAGCTTCAAATAGTGTCTATCTTCCCAACTTCAGTGACAAGCCAATTGGTCCTACAGGTAACCCCCAAGCTATCAATCTCACTGGTCTTTCAGATGCAGCGGGGGCTGTCGCGGCTAATGCCATCAATGGTTTGGGCGCAGTCAACACCAACTCACCTACGACGACTGCGGGTCTGTATGGACAGACGGCTTCGAATGTGACGATTATTTCCAAGGCTCTTACTCAGGCAGCCAACGCAGTACAAGCAACTTCAATTAAAACATCGCCGAACTATGCTTCAGGTGCACTTGGGGCAGCTGAACTTGGACTCACAACTCAGGTTTCAGGTACCAATGACGAGTCATGGGGAGGTCAGGCTTCAACAAACATCACAACTAAGCTTCTGAATGGTATTGTAAAAGGGGCGGTTCAAGCTGTCGGCGTATCATCCGCAAATCTTGCTGCGATAGCAACTGGTATTGCTCAAGGCTTTGCTATAACCTACCTTGAAACATCTTACGAAAGTAATGTTACCCCGGTTTCTATATCCCAATTCACTTCAGACAATCTCCAAAATAGTGCTATTCTCAATGCATTCATAGCTGCTGGAGTAAAATCCATTTCCATAGAAGGAAAAATTAGCGCAGCTCTTTCAAGTGGTGTTACACAGGTTTACAATGCATTCAATTATAGTGGAACCAACTCTTGGACTTATAACGGAATTCTGAATCCTACATATACTATTTCTGGAGCAAAGGGTCTCAGCTTTAGCTATACAACTAATACGGTTACCCCTCTTCTCAACGGTGTCGGTACACCAGTTACCGATACAACCGGTCTGTAAGAACTTAAGACTTCAACGAAAGCCACCTTCTCCAAAAGGGAAGGTGGCTTTTTTGTGCCTAGAGCAAATTGAAGCTTAGGGATTTAAAATCTAATTCCGCAATTGAGTGATCATCACTTGATCAGAGGATCGTCCGACAGTAGAAATATTGCATGTCTTCACAGCTCGATGCCATTACACGCCTCTTCCGTGACGATGATCCAGAGACGGTGGGGCTGGTGAAGGAGCAGTTGGTTCTCAGGGGTGAGAGCGCGATCGAGGAATTAAGGGATCTGGTCAATGCCGATTCCGCCATTGTGGCTGCCCATGCACAGGATGTCCTTCATGCCATCGCTGGCAAGCGTGCCTCATCAGAACTGGAGTCGCTCCTGCGCCATCAGGAGGATATTCCACTAGAGAAGGCCTGTTGGCTGATCGCCGAGGCGCTGCTGCCGTGGGTGGACTGCGACGAGTTTCGCCGGATGCTTGACGAGTGGGGAGGGGAACTGCAAAGGCGATTGAAGAAAAATCCCATCCGTGACTCAGCAGAGAGTGTCGCTACGCTCATTACCTATCTTCATGATGAACTCGGCTTTGATGGGAATATCGAGAACTACTACAATCATGAGAATTCCCTCCTTCCTTGCGTGATGGAAAATCGCAAGGGACTTCCGCTAACGCTGACCCTGCTCTACATCTTTGTCGCTGAGCGTGCAGGAATTTCAGTTCAAGGGGTGAACCTTCCAGGACATTTCATCGCCCGGTGCGGAGAGATCTACTTCGATCCGTTTCACCAAGGCAGGATTCTCTCCATCGCCGACTGTGCCGATATTCTGGCCCGCCAGCAGATTGAGTTGAGTGACGAGCATCTTGAGAATCCCGGGACACGCCAGATCGTTGCCCGCCTGCTTGCGAACCTCCGTCATGCTTACGAGATAGAGGAAGCAAGCTGGCAGAAGGGGATGCTGGATCGCTGGTTTGCCATCGTGACAGGGGAGGTTTAGTTGCCCTGAATCGGTAAAAAAAGATGAACCACGAAAGACACGAACCACAAAAAAAATGGCTTCGATATGAATTTTAACGCTCATCGCTTTCCCCTTTCGTGCTTTCCGTGAATTTCGTGGTTAAACTTCCACCAGGTGACTCTCCATTGACTGCTCCCCCTTTAACCAGTTCTAAGATGACTTTTCCCCGCATCGAATTGTTGAACACGGGGAATGAACTTCTCTTGGGAGGGGTGCGCGATTTGCATCTGCAATGGTTCGGGAAGCATCTCTTTCCTCTTGGTCTCAGAATAGCCCGTCAGGCCACGGTGCCTGATGGATCGATCATCCGCACAGCCCTTTTGGAAACTTTTTCACGCGCCGACGTGCTCATCATCACAGGAGGGCTGGGGCCGACAACCGATGACATCACCCGTGAACTGGTCGCGGAAATCCTGGGGCTCCCGTTGCGACTACATCAGGAGACATTGGAGCGCATTCAAGAGCGTTGTCGTGCTCGTGGCATCCCTTTCCAGCCCCGGATGGAGCGTCAGGCGATGGCTCCCGAAGGGGCGGTGGTCTTGCCGAATGATCAGGGAACGGCACCCGGGCTTTACATTCCTCCCGTCGAGGGAGTTTCGTGGTCCTCGCCGCATCTCTTCCTGCTTCCTGGACCTCCCCGTGAACTCCAGCCGATGGCCCTCGCCCATGTGCTGCCACGATTGGCCCAGCTTTTCTCCGGAACGGAAAAAAACGAATGCCGCATCTACAGGGTTGTCGGGATGGGCGAATCGAAGCTGGAGGCCGCCATCGGATTATCGATCTCCCAGCGGGGCGATTTGGAGGTCGGATACTGCGCGCGTCCCAACGAGGTCGATTTCCGATTGATTGGAAAATCGGAAATTCTCGACGAAGTGGAACCATC